>Ga0265295_1009719_pt1 | contig 10196 bp, 5 predicted proteins | sample Munlansysbiofilm_FD_192503 | JGI IMG/M metagenome (GOLD analysis project Ga0265295, IMG submission 192503) | Leachate microbial communities from a municipal landfill in Southern Ontario, Canada - Methane capture system biofilm | ecosystem: Engineered > Solid waste > Landfill > Unclassified ...
ATTTAGACGTTTTTTTAGATCTTTTCTTTTAAAGAAAGCAACCCATCGGGGTTTAGGTGTTGTATGCTGCTGTATAAGGTTCCCCTTTTCGTCGAGGAGCTTCAGTAACTCCTCGTATTGTTTACTGAGGCAATTGAGTTGTTGAATAATGCTTTCTTTTGTTAATTTGTCGGTACTCATTTCATTCCTTTTCTTACAGCAGTAAAGATAGGAAGCAACACGCTGAAGATCAATACACTTTTCCATGTAGTTTTAACTACGTATTTCTACTTAAGTTAATTCAGGTTATTTTGGCAAGCTTTCCGCGGAAAACAATGATTGCTTTTTTTTAACCCGCCCCTGTTAAAAAGCACTATTTTGTTTTGTTTATATCGTAAAAATTATCATATTTGCCGTGATTACTCAATTACTTGTTTTACTCTGCGAATCCTTTATATGTACTTGAATTTCATATATCGATGTTTTCTGTCCTGTCTGCTGCTACAATACTCCGTTTTATACGCTTCAGAAAGTCGCATTGATTCGCTGCAGCGTGTGCTTAAAGATTCCAAACTATCTGTTTCAGAAGAACTATCGTGCTATGAGTTGCTGGGCATGGAGTTCGAAAACAATTATCAGGCCGCTGAAGCTGCTGAAGCCTATCAACATGCTGTAACATTATGCCGCGAATCGGATAATAAAGGAGCTGAGCTTTCGTCCCTGTTGTACCGATATGCAGTAATGGCTAGCTATTCAGGTGATTATACCAATGCCATTGCGGCATTGGAGGAGACCTTAAAACAAATGGAGCAGTATCCAAATGAGACATTGCGGGCCCGTACCCTGATGCAAACGGGAATGGTCTATTTTTTTCAACAAAAGTGGGAGCAGGCGCTCTACTTCTATCAACAAGCACTGAATGCTGCAGAAAAGCTAAAAAACAAAGAAGGGATATCCATTGCCTACAACAATATTGCAAATATTTACCAAAAACAGAAGCAGCCGCAACAAGCTTTTGACTACTATAACAAAGCGCTGAAAATACAACGTGAACTGGCCGACAGCGCCTCTATGGGCAACTGTTTGATGAACATTGCAACCAATCATTTGGAACAAAACCAACTGAAAGAGGTGTCCGCGCCCTTAAACGAAGCCTTGAACATTGCCAAAAAAATTGGCGATAACGAAATAATTGCCTTGTGTTATATGCATCTGAGCGTATTGTATTCTAAAACCGGAGAAATGAACAAGGCTGCCGGTATGCTTAAATCAGGTGAAGAATTATCTTTGAATACAGGATACGAACAAGTGAGACAAGAGATTCTGCATACCGCAAGCAATATCTTTTTTAATGCTGGAGATTATAAATCGGCTTATGAGTATCTAAAAAAATCTCAAACCCTGAGCGACACCTTGATGAACCAGAAAATGCTGGAAAAAACGCGGGAATTTGAAATTCGTTACAAAAGCAAGGAAAGTGAATCAGAGCTGGCCTTATATAAACAGAAGTTAAAAACCTTGCATCAGCAACAAACTTTTCTTGCTGTTATCTTACTGTTGCTCTCGATACTTGTGGTTACGCTTGTTATCAACCGAAAACGAAGCCGCAAAAAGAATAGAAAACTCAAAGAGTTGAACGAAACCAAAGACAAACTTTTCTCGATTATCTCACATGATTTGAAAAGCCCTGCTATAGCGCAAAAAGTGGCCATCGATGCGATGATACAGCATTCGGAAAAGTATGATGCAGAAACAATGGTGTTATTGGCAGCCTTCAGCAATGCAGCAGAGTCGCAACTGGCTTTGCTGCAGAACTTATTGAACTGGGCGAATATGCAGACAGGCAAAATGAACTATAATCCGATATCATTTAATCTCTGTGAAACCATCGGAAAAAATCTGGAATTGTATGCCGTGTCAGCGAAAAATAAAAGTCTTGAATTCGTATCAGACATACCTGAAAATTGCCTGGTGCGCGCAGACCGTCAAATGATAAACACCGTTGTCCGCAACCTGCTTGACAATGCAGTGAAGTTTTCAAAGCCGGATGAGGTGATTCGTGTAGCTGTTTCCAGACACGACCCTTATACGCGCGTTTCGATAATCGATCAAGGCGTAGGTATGCCACAGGAACAGATAGATGAACTACTTATTAGTGGAAAAAGCAAATCGAAAGACGGTACTCAAGGAGAAAAAGGCAGCGGTTTGGGATTGATTATCTGTAAAGAACTGCTGGAGAGAAATAACAGCCGCCTGGAAATAGAAAGCATCGAAAACAAAGGAACAACGTTCTCATTTAATCTGCCAAACGTATGACTCCATTGCCTCCAACCCGCATTATACTGGTAGATGATCACGCGCTGTACCGGCTCGGATTACGCACAGCCATAACCGCAATGGAAGCCCGACTAACCATTATCGGCGAATGCGATTCAGGCAAAGAGCTTTCGATGCTACTGCAACAAAACAAGATTCCTGACCTGGTGATACTCGATATCCGTTTGCCTGACGAAAGCGGGATTACCATAGCCCGCCGACTGAAAAAAGACTATCCCCAAATCAAAATTATTATGCTGTCATCTGAAGTTTCATCAGAAACGGTTAGCGAATTGCTTGAAATAAATGTGGAGGGCTATTTGAGTAAGCTGGCACAAATGACCGATATAGAAAAAGCAATTCGCACAGTAATTTCTGAAAATCATTATTACGGGCAAAGCATAGCCAAAATTATGTATGATGTTTATCTGGTAAAAACAGGTATAACACCAGGGAAAAAACTTTTCACTTCAAAGAAAGAAATAGCATTGACTGCCCGTGAAATCGAAATCATAAAATACTTATGTGACGGGTTCTCTGCTAAAGAAATAGGGGATAAGCTAAATGTAAGCTATCGCACCATAGAAACCCACCGAAATAATATTTTGCAAAAACTCGGCTTCAACAACACTGCCGAACTGATAAAATATGCCGTGAAACAAGGAATTGTGGTGTGGAGTTAAGGTTGATCAGAATTTGAATTTTCAAGATAATCATCTGATTATTAATCAAATAAAGCCACATAAAGAAACGAAATTAATATTTTTTAATCCACCTCCTTTCTCTCCAGATGAAATACATTGGCACGCGTCAGGCCTTAAAATCAGAGAAACGATACTTTAATAAATACATCGCTATTCCTCCCCCGGTCATCTGAGCAACTCACCTTATAACTCCCGGCATCAGGTTCAAAGAATACCTTTTCATAGGGTTTGGCTGACTTGTAAAACCGGTCATTCAGGTACCAATACACTTTGGCTACGCCATTTTCAGCATTGCAGGTGAGCATTAGTTGCTGCTTCCGGCCGAGGATCAGGAGATATTCGGCACCATCATTCAGGGAGGTAATTACAGGATCACCCTCGCGACGAATGGAAGGACAATGAGGATTGTGCGGAGGTTCAGCGTTGTAAGGGATTTGCATTTCATTGTACCATGCAATGAGATTTGCCGGATAAGTGGGGTATAAGGAAGATTTATACCCGGCCTCAGGAAGGCACTGCCGGCAATAAGCAATAGATTCGTCCGGGCTGATGTACACCTGATGAAGATGATTGCAACGAATGGCCGGTGAAATGCCCGGAATAAAGTAATCCATGACCGTTTGGTGGCAAAAAGTGTCAGGAACCATGCCGGTCTGGGTGCAGACCAGGCGAAAATCAAGTTCATCGGGTGGAGCAAACCATCCAGGGGCCTTATCAGTCAATACATTAAAGACATTGAACAACAGCGGCACTGCACAATCTGCTCCGTTCAGTTCGGGTGAACCGAAACCGGGAAAATTTCCCGTCCATACGCCTACGGTGTATTCCGGGTTATAACCTATGGCCCAGCCATCACGTCTTCCGTAAGAGGTGCCGGTTTTCCAGGCTATGGCAGGCAGTTGGGCCGCCTGTTGATATTGATTGGGCAAATCAGGGCGTTGCAATCCGGTAAGCATTTCAGTAATCATATAGGCAGCCTGAGGCGAACAAAGGGTATCGGCTACCAATGGAGATGTGGCTTTATTGAACTGCAGCGGCCGGTACAACCCGCCATTTGCAAATGTTGCATACAAGGCAGTAAGCTCTTCGAGGGTGGTGCCACAGCCACCCAAGATTATGGAAAGGCCCAAATGCTTGCGATGTTGTGCAATCCAGTTAAATCCAATGCGCGACAAAGCATCTGATAACTGATCGGTTCCCAGTTTATCCAGTAACTCCACTGCCGGAACATTGAGGGAATGGGCCAGGGCATATTCCACCGTAACCTTGCCCCGGTATTGTTCATCGTAATTCTCAGGACGATAACCGGCAAAGTTAACCGGCACATCGGTAATCATCATTTTTGGAGTAATTAAGCCTTTGTCTATGGCCAGTGCATACACTGCCGGTTTAAGTGCAGAACCCGGGGAGCGCAGGGCCGTAACACCATCCACTTGTCCCTGATAAAAAGCATCATTAAAATCAGCAGAACCCAGATACGCTTTAACTTCCATGGTTTTGTTATTTACAACGACTACCGAGAGGTTACCCACGTTTAAGCTTCGCAGCCGCCTCACATAATTTCTGGCCAGAGTTTCCACTTTACTTTGCAGCGCGAGATTGAGGGTAGAATACGTATTTCCTTGTGGAGCATTTGCAGCCACCCTCAGTGAAAAATGGGGCGCCAGCCGCGGCATGGGTTCACGCTGTTCAGCTATAGATTCGTCTAAGGCGTCATCCACCGCTTCAGCACTGAACTTTCCTGATGTTTTAAAACGGTTTAACCAATGATTCCGCCAACGGTAAAGCAATTCATTTTTTGGACCCGGCTTCAGGCGATTTGGATTATTGGGAATAACCGTGAGCATGGCTACCTGTCCGAGGCTTAAAGCTCGTGGCATTTCATCAAAATAAATCATGGAGGCAGCTTTCACGCCTTCAATATTTCCGCCATAAGGCAGCAAATTAAGATAAGCAAGCAGGATCTCATCTTTAGAATAATGCAGCTCAAGCTGAAACGCCCTGAACATCTCCTTAAACTTATTGGCAAAAGTGCGGGGGACGGGATCTAACAGCCGCGCCAATTGCATGGTGATGGTAGAAGCCCCTGAAGTCCGCCTCCCACTTGTAAGATTATTAAACATAGCCCTACCCACCGACAATAAATTGACACCGGGATGGGAATAAAACCACTGATCTTCTTTAAAGATAAAGGCTTTTCTAACCTCGAGGGTAATTTCATCAGGTTCAGCCTTCAACCTCCACTTATCGTCCGAGGTCAGAAAGGCATGTATCAATATATCCTGATCATCATAAATAACAGTGCCATATTCCACTTTATCTATGTTAAATGGAAATATAGCATCAACAATTATAAAAAGACAAAAAAGGAACACGCCAGCTACTGCTGCCCGAAAAGCAAAGTGATTGGTATTAATAGGTATAAAGTCGGGCATAATCAGAATTATCTCTCTGCAAAGTTATCATTTGAAGTTTTACTAAAAATAATTATTGGGCAGTATTCCAACGATTATTGTAAAAAAAATATTGTGGGATGACTTGCCTTTTATAATAAGTAGGAAAATTTCTCCATCGAAAGTTACACCAGTGACCTCTAAAATGAGGTTTCGCCAGAAGTAAACTCAAATCCTCCTTCTCTAGCAAAATCTAAAACCTGGAAACGGTTTGAGGCCTGAAAGTCGTGGTTTAAATAAAATTTCTAAACAGTTGTAAGAACTTAACAATTAATTAACAATAATATGGCTATTGTTTAACATTTTAGGGGAAACTTTTTAAAACTATTTGCTGTTTATCATTAGTTAGTATTAATCTTCTTGTCTGAAGCAGCGGCAGCGACACGTCAGACACATCTCATACTGCTACTCTCCTTTCTAATTATTGCTGACATTTCCCGGATTTCTGGTTTTCAGATTACTCATCTTAAACAACACATCTATGAAACATCTATTCATTTTCATTTTCATCATTGCAGCCCTCACCTTGCAGTTGAAGGCGCAAATTGCTATCAATACCGATGGTTCCAATCCCGACAATTCGGCCATGCTCGATGTAAAAGCAACGGGCAAAGGCTTTTTAGCACCCCGAATGACACTTGCTCAGCGCCCGGTTGCACCGGTTGCCGGATTGTTAATTTATCAGACTGACAATACACCCGGATTTTATTTTTATACCGGTTCGGCCTGGCAGCGGTTTGGTACCTCAGCCAGCGATTTCTGGCAAGCAAATGGGGCCAACATCTATTTTAATAGCGGTCGCGTTGCTGTCGGCACTACAGACCCTGAAAACAATGGACTGAATGCGACAAACTATATCGTTGGAAAAGCAGCCGTTAAAGGCAATGACCAATATCTGAATAGCATTTTTGCCACTGGTATGTTGGGAGTTTTGAGTCCAAACCTTATGGGTGCCCCTGGCGATGTGGTGAACGCAGGTGTAATGGGCATTAAGCCAGCTCTGGGTGACAATGGCGCCGCGGTTTATGGCTGGAACAATGATGTAAATACAAACAATTATGCCGGTCTGTTTATAGCCGATGGAATTAATTCAAATAACAATTATGCGCTTAGTGCCACAGCAAGTGGAGCAGCAATAAATTATGCCGCAAAATTCAAAGGCCGTATGCTGATTGAAAGCCACAGTGCAGGTTCAGGTGGTGCAGACTCTACATCCAATTTACTGGAAGCCACCGTCCTGCATACATATACAGCTGATACCCGGGCTTTAAAAGGCACTTCGCTCAATGCTCCCGGCTGGGGAGTTGGTGTAGAAGGCATTGGATCATACAGGGGTGTTGTGGGTACCGCAAACGGACAAACTTATAGCTCCTGGGTATATGGCGTATATGGAAGTGCTTATGGCGGAACTACCGGCATACGTGTGGGCGTATATGGCACTGCGAGCGGCGGTGCAAGCAATTGGGCCGGTTATTTTGCGGGCAGCACCTATATATCCAGCGATTTAAGAATCGCTACCACTAGTCAGGCTGCGGGATATGCATTATCAGTAAATGGAAAGATTGCCTGCACCGAAGTACTTGTTCAGGCAACAGCAAGCTGGCCGGATTATGTATTCGCCCCAGATTATGAGTTGATGAGCCTGCAATCGCTCGAAGAAAGTATTCTGGAGAACAACCACCTCCCCGGGATTCCCTCGGCTACACAGGTAGAAACAGAAGGCATTAAATTGGGTGACATGCAAAGATTGCTCCTCGAAAAAGTAGAAGAACTCACACTATACCTTATTGAACAAGATAAGGTTATCACTCAGCTCAAAGAGGAGGTTCAGGCATTAAAAGACAGTAGCAAATAGTGTTGCTTTTCAGGTTTATTTCACCTTTTAAACAAAGAACCATGCAAAAATACATATGGGTTGGTTTGCTGCTATTAATAGCGACGGGAGTTTCCTCTCTAAGCGCACAGCAGGAACAATCATCTAAAAAATCGCACATACAAAATGCGGTCGTTAAAAGCGAAACCCTTCCGATAGATCCGAAACTTACCGGAATTGAAAGGGAGATGCAGGCAGGCACACTACATACAAATCCTGCCAAAATCGCCACGCCTACAGTGGACACAAAACTCCAGGCACAAGGCGAATGGCCAACTGAAGCACAGGCAGCACCCGCAAAACCGGGTATCATTCCTGTTGATTCAAAATTGGAGGATGAAAATCAAACGGGAGTGGTGAAACCTGAGAATACACAAGAAACCAGACTCCACCAAGCTGGTTATGATGCTTCTATTGATCCGAATACCGGGCAAAAAATGGATACTCCTGCATCAAAAGTTACCAATTACAGAGAGCTGAAGGGAGAAAAAGAACAGCCAATTCCTGAGGCACAACCCGGCATTATCAACTACCGGAATCTGCAGGGTGAACGCACCCAGCCACCCGGTGAAAAATCAAAGTAACCCTAATTTTATCTCATTTAAAGCAACACACTTATGAAGAAAAATATACATCTGGGATTTTTGCTGCTATTTATGACCTTTTCAGGTTTACTTTTTGCACAACAAAGCCCGCCATCGGACTTATGGCTCAATCCCACTACCACTAATTTTGAAACTATCCGGCAAACGGTAGAGCACTATTATGCAGACAAGGAAAAAGGCCGGGGTACAGGATACAAACAATGGAAGCGCTGGGAGTTTTTCCATCAGCACCGGCTTACTCCTGACGGTGAAATCACCAATGTGGCTGCCCGCACCTGGGACACTTATCTGGACCATAAAGCTCAATTTGAGAATGGAACACGGGCACCACTGTCAACCAATGGATACTGGAATTCGCTCGGACCGACTACCTACACCAACCTTGCAGGCTGGAATCCTGGTATTGGCCGGCTCAATGTAATTGGATTTCATCCTTCAGCATCCAACACTTTTTGGGTTGGCGGCCCTGCAGGAGGCTTGTGGCGCACCACCAATGGCGGAACCTCCTGGACACCCCTCACCGATGGGATGCCTAATATTGGTGTATCGGGTATTGCTGTTAATTATAACAACACCAACATTATGTATATCCTTACGGGAGATGGAGACGGTGGCGACACCAGATCCATCGGGGTACTCAAAACCATTAACGGCGGAGATACCTGGCTCACTACCGGACTAAGCTGGACACTCGCGAACAATGTTAGAGGATATAAATTACTGATTCATCCAACAAACCCTAATATTCTGTTTGCAGTAACTACCACAGGCATTTTTAAAACAACAAATGGAGGTGTCAGTTGGACCAATGTAATGTCGGGTAGCTATCGCGACATTGAGTTTAAGCCGGGAGATCCTACCTATGTATATGTGTCGGGCACATCTACCTTTCATCGTTCTACGGATACCGGTGAAAACTGGACTCAGATAACTACCGGCATGCCATCAGGATGCACCCGCATTGCCATTGCAGTTTCACCTGCAAACTCAAGTTATGTTTACCTCTTTGGTGGTCCCACTACAGCAGTTGGTGCTTTCAAAGGTTTCTATCTTTCAACCAACAGTGGCGGGAGCTTCGCCACAAGATCAACCACACCAAATGTACTGGGTTATTCCAATACCGGAAATGATGCTGATCATCAAACTACCTACGATCTTGCCATGGCTGTTTCACGTACCTCCAGCTCTAATGTGATTGTTGGAGGCATCAACACCTGGACATCCAGCAATTGGGGAACATCGTGGACCATTTCATCCTGGTGGGATTCACGGGGAAATACGATTGGCTACACCCATGCAGATATACACGACCTTGCCATCAATCCGCTCAACAATTATCTTTATTGCTTGAGTGATGGTGGCGTTTTCCGTTCAACAAACTTCGGCAGTACATGGACAGATTTAACGGCGGGCATTTCCATTACCCAATGGTACCGCATAGCCGGTACCGAAGCTAATGCAAGTTTGATCATCGGTGGAACTCAGGACAATGGATCGAACAAATGGACAGGTACCAGCAATATGGAGCACTTACGGGGAGCCGATGGCATGGATTGCATGATAGATCATACCAATTCAAACATTATTTACACCAATCGCCAATATGGGGCACTAGAGAAATCTACGAATGGCGGCACTTCTTTTACGAATATCAAACCTGCCGGATCATCCGGAACCTGGGTGACGCCGGTAATCATGAATCCATCAAACGCAAGCATTATATATGCTGGATACACCAATGTGTATAAAAGCACCAATGGTGGTTCATCCTGGACCAATACCGGTGTGAACGGAAGCAGTGCGATGGCCATGGGAACCAGTAATACTAATCGCATTTATGCTGCAAGTGGAACTTCAATCTGGCGTTCAGATAATGCCGCTTCTACCTGGACATCCATTAGTACTGGTCTGCCCGGCAGAACCATTACAGGTATTGCCGTTAACCCCGACAACTCAACAGATATTTTTGTAACAGTAGCTGATTATGCTGCCGGGCAAAAAGTATATTCTTCTTTTAATTCTGGCGCTACATGGACAAATATTTCTGATAACCTCCCCAATACAATCATAAACTGCATTGCTTTTGAGGACAAAAACGGATCTCCGGCCAATGCTTTGTATATAGGAACAGATATTGGGGTTTATTACCGCGATAATTCACTGGGCTTTTGGATACCTTTTATGAATGGATTGCCCACCGTACCTGTGTTCGATCTTGAAATAAACTACGCTACAGGTGTGATTCGGGCTGGCACTCACGGAAGGG
>Ga0265295_1009721_pt1 | contig 10194 bp, 6 predicted proteins | sample Munlansysbiofilm_FD_192503 | JGI IMG/M metagenome (GOLD analysis project Ga0265295, IMG submission 192503) | Leachate microbial communities from a municipal landfill in Southern Ontario, Canada - Methane capture system biofilm | ecosystem: Engineered > Solid waste > Landfill > Unclassified ...
CGACCATGCAGGTGTAGTTCAATGGTAGAACATCAGCCTTCCAAGCTGAATATGCGAGTTCGATTCTCGTCACCTGCTCCATATTGAAAGCATAGGTTTGATACAATTAGGTATCGAACCTTTTTATATAGTAATAGAGCCGTTTCAGGTTGTGAAGAAAATCGAAGTTACCATATATTGTGGTGATTTTTTTATTTCAAGTCAGTTTATCTATGTATCTCCCAATTGAATTTGATAAAAATGAGTAACTTTTACACTATATTGACAGATATACTATTATATTTGATAAAAATGTGCTAAAATAGTGCATATATTATACAAAGCGAGGGAACGATTATGAACTACGCTAAAATTATAAAAAAATTACGCGAAAAGCTTATATTGACGCAAACTGAGTCTGCAAAGATATTGGGGGTTTCTTTTACAACGGTTTCTAGATGGGAAAAAGGAATCCACGAACCTACAATGAAGGTTAAGCGGAAAATAGTCGAATTATGCAAAAAAAATAATATTAGGATTGAGGACTGAAACAATGGCAAAAGCGAAGAAAATTACACAAAAAAACTTTAATGATTACCTATTAGAACAAGTAAAGGAAGGAAATAGTAAAGGAATTACGTTTTCTTCTAGTGAAGTTTTATCTCAAGTTGAGGAGAAATATGATAATGAATCTGACATCTCATTTGCATATAAGGCAATTAAGAATGCATTGAAAAAGTATAAAGGATCTATCATTGAAGACGATCCAAATTCAAATGAGATTGAAGCCTTAATTTTTAATCAATTAAAGAATGAAAAACGTTCAGGTCTTGAAGCAATACTTTGGAAATGCGCTAACATCTTAAGAACAAAAGAGAAATCGGATAATAGAAAAGCAGTTTTAGGATTAGTCTTTCTAAAGTTCGTTGGGGATAAGTTCAATAAAAGGCAAGAAGAAATTAGAATGATGGAAGATTTCGATGAAATGTATTTAGACATGCCACAGTTTTACTTGAGTCAAAATGTTTTCTACTTGAATGAAACAGCAAGATGGGATTACATTGTGTCAAATGCATCAAAGAGTAATATAGCAACAATTCTTGATCAAGCTATGAAAGACATTGAAGATGAAAATCCAACTTTAAAAGGCGCACTAGACTTAAATTTTTATGCACCACTTAATTTAGAAACCAGCAAACTTAAATCATTGATTGATGAAATCAATAAAATATCAGAAAATAATTTCCATGATAAAGATCTAATTGGGAGAGTGTATGAGTATTTCCTTTCTATATTTTCTATATATGAAGGAAAAGCAGGTGAATACTATACACCAAAACCTATTGTTGAACTTCTAACAGAATTAATTGAACCTTATAGTGGTCGTATTTATGATCCATGTTGTGGATCTGGTGGTATGTTTGTTCAGTCATATAAGTTTTTGGAGGCTCATAATAAAGAAAAATCAAACTTATATGTTTTTGGACAGGAAGAGAACTCAACTACATATAAACTTGCGAAAATGAATTTAGCTATTAGAGGTATTCCAAATGATTTAGGTAATAAGGCAATTTCAACCTTTACTGAAGATTTACATAGAGATAAGAAAATGAATTATATTATAGCAAATCCTCCTTTCAACTTAAAAGAATGGTACACATCTGAAGGTGAAAACTGTAGATTCACACTAGGTGGAGAAGTAGTAACTCCTTTGGAAAGTAACGCTAACTATGCTTGGATACTTCACATGATTAATAAGTTAGATGTGAATAATGGTATTGCAGGATTTTTGCTTGCAAATGGTGCACTTAGTGCAGAACAAGAAATAAGAAAAAAACTAATTGAGGAAGATAAGGTAGAAGCAATCATGATTCTTCCAAGAAATATGTTCTATTCTACTGATATTTCTGTAACTTTATGGATAGTCAACAACAATAAAAATGCTAAGTCTTTAGATGGACGCAACCTTAGAGATAGACGAGGAGAAGTATTATTTGTTGATTTGCGTACTTGGAATGAAAATAAATTTGAGAAAAAATATGTTATATTTAATGAAACTCAGATTCAAAATGTCAAGACTATTTATAATAATTGGCAAGACGTTGATAGAACTAAATATAAAGATGTTCCAGAGCTATGTAAAACTGTAACTAGGTCTGAATTAGCAGAAAAAGAATTTTCATTAGTTCCATCAAAATATATTGAATTTGTTGACAAAGATTTAGATATAAATTACGAACAAGAAATGTCAAGAATTCAGAATGAAATGAAAGAATTGTTAAAGGAAGAGAAAAAGACTCAAACAATGTTGAAAGAAGCTTTTGAAGGTATTGGATATGGCATTGAGTAAACTTGGAGATTATATAGAGTTAGTTGAAAAAAGAAATTCAGACAATATTTATAAGAAGGATAATGTACGAGGTATTTCAACTCAAAAAGTATTTATTCCTACAAAGGCTAATTTAGACGGAGTATCATTATCGGGTTATAAATTAGTTCCTCCGTTATGTTTTGCTTATGTATCTGATACTTCACGTAGGGGAGACAAAATATCATTGGCATTTAATGATTCTAAAAATGAAGTGTATCTAGTATCTTCAATTTCAACAATTTTTAAAGTAAAGAGCTCAAATAATTTAAATCCATATTATTTATATATGTACTTTAATAGGCAAGAGTTTGATAGGTATACGAGGTTTAATTCGTGGGGGAGTGCACGTGAGACTTTTAGCTGGGAAGATATGTGTGATATTGAAATTGATGTTCCTTCGATAGAAAAACAACTAAAAGTTGTTGATGTTTATCTTGCTATGGTTGCTAATCAAAAAGCATATGAAAAAGGTTTAGAGGACTTGAAATTGACTTGTGATGCCTACATTGAAGACTTAAGAAGGCATTTACCAAACAAGAATGTAGGTGTTTACTTAACAGAAAGAAATGAAAAAAATACTAATAATAAGTATAGTGAAATGGTTGGTATTGGAAGAAATGGATTTATCGAACCTAATCAGAAACGATCAAAGGAAAGCTTGAAAAAATGTAATGTATTTTATAAGAATGATTTTGTTTATGCCCCATCTTCTTTAGTTAATGGCGTCATTGGGATATCAAATTTTGATTGTCCTATGATTTGTACTGAGGAATACATTGTTTTCTATTCCAATGATAAATCAAAACTATTACCTGAGTATTTACTTATTTGGACTAAAAGGAGTGAGTTTGGAAGAAGAATTGAATTTAACTCAATGGACAGTGTAAGAAATAGATATTATTTTGAACAGTTCCAAAAAGAAATATCAATCCCTCTACCAAGTTTTGAAACACAACAAGCAATAGTTGATATATTCCGTGTTTATGAAACTAGAAAACGCATTAATTCTGAACTTTTAGAACAAATAGATAGGATCTGTCCTATACTAATTAATGGGAGTATAAATTAAAAGAGAGGGGGATTATTATGTCTAATTTCACAGAAGAGGTTTTGGAAAAAGCAATAATTGATTTATTTGTTAAACAAGGATATGAATATACTTTTGGTCCTGATATTCACAGAAAAACAAGAGATATTTTACACTTGGACGATTTGAAAAGTTTTTTGAATAGAAAATATGATAATTCACTTACTGAAAATGAAATTCAAAAAGTAGTTAATGAACTTTCTTTTGTTTCAGCAAACCCTCTATTTGATGGTAATAGAGATATTTTTAATAAGATTAATAATGGATTTTCTATATATAGGGATAATTCTAATCTTCCTAATCAATTTATTGAATTGATTGATTTTGACAATTATAAAAACAATACTTTTAGAATTATAAATCAATATGAAATTGAAGATCTAGAGACTAGAATACCTGATATATTAGTTTTTGTTAATGGAATACCAATTTCTATAATAGAAGTGAAAACTGCAAAGAATGAATCGGTTACAATCTATGATGCTTGGGAACAAATTAATATAAGATACGTAAGAGGGATACCAGAAGCATTGAAGTATTCTTTTATCTCAATGATAACCGATGGAGTAAACACAAAGATTGGAACCATTTTTACCCCATATGAATTTTATTATGCATGGAAAAAAGAAGAAAATATTGATCCTGAACAAGAAGGGATCAAGTCTCTTATTTCAGCGGTTAATGGTTTTTATAGAAAGGATAGATTGATTGAAATACTTCAAGATTTCATAATTTATCCAGACAAAGGAACAAGACAACAATTTCCAATTATATGTAGATATCCACAGTATTTTGCTACTAATAAATTATTACAAAGTATAAGAGAACACCAAAAACCATTAGGTGATGGAAAAGGTGGAACTTACTTTGCCGCTACTGGAAGTGGGAAAACATATACTATGTTATTTCTAGCAAGAAAATTGGTGAAGTCAAATAGTTCAGAATTTGATAATCCTACTATTGTTTTGATTGTTGATAGAGAAGATTTAGATAATCAAACAACTGAGAAATTTGCATCATCAAAGAAATACTTAAATGATAGTGAAAATGTAAGAAGCATATCAAGTAGGCAAGATTTAAAAGAAACATTATCTACTACTCAAAGTGGAGGAGTTTTCATAACTACAATCCAGAAATTCACAGAAGATACTGGGACATTATCAGATAGAACAAATATTATATGCATATCTGATGAAGCGCATCGTTCTCAAATAAATCTTGGTCCAAAAGTAAAACTTACAGTATCAACTAATAATGATATTGTGTTTAAGGATGCAGATAACAAAATCAAACAAGTAGTAACCGCAAAGGAAATTGAAAAAGTATACGGGTTTGCAAAATACTTACATGATTCATTCCCTCATGCTACTTATTTAGGCTTTACTGGAACTCCAATCAATGAAACATTGCTTATTTTTGGTGGAATCGTTGATAGTTATACTATGAAGCAGAGTGAAGAAGACGGTATTACAGTAGGTATTATGTATGAACCTGCTTTAGCTAGAGTCATAATTAATGATGAGCAAGCCAAGAAGATTGATGAATATTATAAAAAGTGTCGTGAATTAGGGACTAATGACTATCAAGTAGAACAATCAATCAAAGATATGACTGCAGTAGATTTATTGTTAGGTCATCCTGATAGATTGTTGAAAGTGGCAAATGATATTATTAGCCATTACGAAAAACTTGAAGAGAATAAACCTAATATAGTTCAAAAAGCTATGATAGTATGTTCGAATCGAAAAATTGCCTATGAGTTATTCAAAATCATTCAAAGATTAAGACCAGAATGGTATGAAAAGAAAAAAACCGAGGATGACAGCAAATACTCAAAAGAAGAACTTTCGGAAATGGTGGCAATTGAAAAGGTTAAATTTGTTGCAACTCAAGGTGTTAATGATGAAAAAGATCTTTTTGATTTAGCAGGAAGTTCAGAGTATAGAAAAGAACTTGCAGAAATCTTTAAGAACGATAAATCTAACTTTAAAATTGCAGTCGTAGTAGATATGTGGTTAACAGGATTTGACGTTCCAAGTCTTTCAGTAATGTACATTGATAAGCCAATTCGAAAACACACATTAATTCAAACAATTTCAAGAGTAAATAGGGTATTTAAAGGAAAAGAAAAAGGTGTTGTTGTGGATTATATTGGTTTCTACCAAGAGTTGCTAGAAGCTATGAAGTTATATGGAAATATTAAAGATGTTCCAGTTGAAGAAATTAATCTTAGTTATGATATATTTCAAAATGAATTATCATTACTAGACAATCTATTATTTGATTTTAATTCAGATGATTATTTTTCAGGAACTAGTCTTGAACAATTACTTTGTATTGATAGAGCTGTTGAATTTGTGCAGCAGAAAAAAAGCAGAGAGACATCATTTATGGGTCACGCTAAGAGGCTAAAACAAGCTTATCAATTGGTTGCACCTACAGGGAAGTTAACTGAAGATGACATTAATAAAGCTAATTTTTACTTTGTAATTAGATCCATAATCTTTAAACAAACGATTGGTAATACGCCAGATACAGAAACCATGAATAAGCACGTGCAAAAAATGGTTGAAGATGCAATACAGTGTAGTGGCGTTGAAATTGTGGAAGAGTTAGGAGAAGGGGAAGATATTTTCTCAGTAGACTTCATAAAAAAAATTGATGAAGCTAAAATGCCAATTTCAAAATTTAATGCACTTGTAAAACTTCTTAGACAAGCGATTAAAGAGTTTGGCAAAATTAATAAATTGAAATCAATTGAATATTCTGAAAAATTACAAAAAACTATAGATAAATACAACAATCGAGACAACTTTGTCTTTGTTAGTGAAACAGTTTCTGATTTCGTAGAAAGTTTATCTGAGGAGTTAATAAAACACTACACTGACTTAGCCAAAGATAGAGATATATATAAGGAAAAAGGATTTGATTCGCCGCTAGAGGGAGCAATTTATGATATCTTAATCAAAGTAAGAGATGAACATGAATTTGATTTTGATGAACAGAATTGTATACCACTGGCAAAAGAGATTAAGAAACTTATCGATGATAAGTCACAGTACACTGATTATATATCCAGAGCAGATACTAAAAACCAATTATCAATGGATCTTGTTAGACTTCTTAGAAAAAATGGTTATCCACCTAAGTGGAATAATGAGATTTTCAATAAAATAATTGCTCAAGTAGATAATCAAAAAAAGTATCTTTAAGTAATTTTTAAAGCGACTTGACTCAATTTAAAGTTAGGTCGTTTTTTAATATTATATGACGTAAATAATACGTACGGAAAGGTAAAAAACTCCTTTCTGTAAATAATTCGGATTTACGGTGCATAAAGGGTGAAATTCCCTATACGTAAATGTTACGGAATGGCCTTATATATGTGTTGTACGTAACACGCTGACGCATGTTTGTAGGATAGGGCATTAAATGAGCCCTATCCCAAACAAATGCATCATCGTCAGCAACTGCCTTTCTGAAACTAATGAAAAATTAAAATGGAAGAAAGGAAAAACGACTAATTCCATCAAAAATCATGAAACTTGGAGTATAGGTAAAATTTCCCTATCTTCCTTCCGTGGAAAAAAAGTGGAATAAAGGGCTTATATATAAGTATGTTCCATTACCGCTGACACATCGTTTGTAGGATAGGGGATTTAGTGACCCCTATCCCAAACAAATGCATCATCGTCAGCACTTGCCTTTCTTCATCTAAAAATTCTAAAAAATCAGTTAATAAATACAACTAAATGCAACGATTCAGAAATAAATATTTACCCCCACCCCCCCAGGTCATGATGTATGGAGATGCAAGGGTACCGTCGGCTGGGCAACTTATTTACACGGGATCAATTTTTTGAAATTCTGAAAAATTACTTTGGATTTTTGATTAATACTGGAATAAAACCGATAAATTTTGAAATGTTTTAAATAATTTGAATAAATAGAGTAGACTCTCATTCTAATGATTGAATGGGGGTCTATTTTTTCGTATAAGCCCTCAACGATTTGATTTGTGGGTTTTTGTTTAAGAGTTTGAATGAATACTTATCTTTTAAAATAAATGAAAATGTTGAGCCTATTATTGGCAAATCACTATATACCTCGCCATTAATCTATTGAAGACGTTGAAATTCATACATAACCCGAACTTATATATGAATTTTGCGGACTAAGATATAGGAGGTGTTAACGGATGAATGAAGAAAACAACAATCAAATTGATTTGTTAGGAACTTGTTTGAAATGTGGTGTTGAAATCAAATCCATTAAAGGTAAAAAGAAAAAACGATTTTGTTCAGATCGTTGTCGATGGGACTGGTGGAATAACCATATCAAAGAAGAAAAACTGAAATCAAGATTAAAAGCCAATCAACAAAACAATATTGTATCAAAGTAAGTCACTATACCCCTTGACTATTGTTCAAGATAGAGTGATTAATGTAATGACTTAAAGGAGGTCTAATTTCATGAAAAGAACCATAACCAAAATAGAAGCGAAACCTAAAATCATTACCAAAACAAAAGTAGCTGCTTATGCAAGAGTGTCCAATGGTAAAGATGCTATGCTTCATTCGCTAGCTTCACAAGTTAGCCATTATAAGAAACTTATTCAAGATAATAAAGATTGGGAGTTTGCTGGTGTCTATGTGGATGAAGCATATACAGGAACAAAAGAATCAAGAACTGAGTTCCAACAATTAATCAAAGACTGTAAAGAAGGTAAGATTGATATGATTATTACAAAGTCCATATCTAGATTTGCTCGTAATACAGTAACACTGCTTAAAACAATTAGAGAACTAAAATCAATCCATGTAGATGTATTCTTTGAAGAGCAGAATATCCATTCCATAAGTAGTGAAGGTGAAATGATTCTTACCTTATTAGCTTCAGTAGCTCAAGAAGAATCTAGAAGCGTATCAGATAACATGAAATGGAGAATCAAAAGAGAATTTGAAAACGGTGTAATGTGGGGAGGTAGATCTTCTCTTGGATATAAGCTAGTCGCAAAGAAGTTAACCATAATCCCTGAAGAAGCAGAGATAGTGAAACTAATCTATCAACTTTATATCGATGGACATGGCGCTGACTCCATAAGAAAGATACTTGATTCAAAAGGAATCAAACCCATGTATACAAAAACATGGGGACATTCTTCTATTATGAAGATCTTGAAGAATCGAAACTACACTGGTGATTTAATGCTTCAAAAGACATACGTAGAAAACCATTTAACGAAAAAACAAAAGCTTAACAAAGGTGAACTAAATAAATACCTTATCGAAGATAATCATGAAGCAATTATCTGTAAGGAGACTTTTGAAGAAGTACAAGCAATAAGAAAACAGCGAGCTAGTAAAAACAAACCTCATATACCAAGACAAGAGTATCCATTCAAAGGTATTACAAAATGTGGAATATGTGGTAGTTCCTATACTAGAAAAAGAATGAGAGATAAACTAGTATGGGTATGTTCGTTATCAGTAAGGCAAGGACAAAAAGTATGTAATGCTAAACTAGTCCCTGATAACATAATCGTTGAAACATCTAAGAACATTTTAGGCATAAACTAATATGATGACACCTATTTCAAATCAAAGGTCAAGACGATAATCGTTAAGCCAAATAGACTATTAAAGTTTCATATGAAAGATGGTATGATTATCAATTATCATTGGGAGCATCCATCAAGGAGTAACAGCTGGACGCCTGAAATGAAGGAACAGGCTCGATTGAGAGCACTAGAACAACATCAAGGAGGTAAACAAGATGCGTAAAGTTACAGTAATACCTTCAACAATTAATCCGATTACACAAATGCCTATCCATGCGAATCATGTTAAGAAAGTAGCAGCATACGCAAGGGTTTCAACAAATAGTGATGAACAGTACACAAGTTACGAGGCACAAGTGTATTTCTATAAAAAATACATTCAAGAAAAACCTGACTGGGAGTATACCGAAGTTTACGCTGATGAAGGATTATCCGGAACAACGACTAAAAAGCGTACTGAGTTTAACCGAATGATTAAGGACGCGCTTAATGGTAAAATCAATCTGATCATCACTAAATCAATATCACGATTTGCTAGAAACACACTAGATACAATCTCATATGTACGTAAACTTAAAGCAAAAGGTATTGAAGTCTTCTTTGAAAAGGAAAACCTATGGACCTTAGATCCTAAGAGTGAACTTATCTTAACCATTATGGCATCCATAGCACAAGAAGATTCACGTTCCATTAGTCAAAATGTTACATGGGGTAAACGAGTCGGGTTCCAAGAAGGTAATGTATCCTTCGCATATAAAAGGTTCTTGGGATACAAGAAGGAAGATGACAAGATTGTGATTGATGATGACCAAGCGGTTATCGTTAGAATGATTTATCGAATGTTCCTAGTTGAAGGCAAAACACCAACAGGCATAGCAAGATATCTTAAATCACAACACATTAAAACACCAAGTGGTAAATCCGCAAATTGGACAAAGAATACAATCACATCCATTCTAACAAATGAAAAGTATAAAGGTGATGCATTGTTCCAAAAAACATACACTGTAAATTATCTAGATCACACCAAAGCAATAAATACAGGACAGATACCACAGTACTATGTAGAAAACAATCATCCAGCCATTATCGATAGAGATACATGGGAGCAAGTTCAAATTGAAATTGAACGACGTAATAAACTTGGTGCACATTACTCTTCATCTGATGTTTTCGCATTAAAGCTTATATGTGAAG
>Ga0265295_1009723_pt1 | contig 10193 bp, 10 predicted proteins | sample Munlansysbiofilm_FD_192503 | JGI IMG/M metagenome (GOLD analysis project Ga0265295, IMG submission 192503) | Leachate microbial communities from a municipal landfill in Southern Ontario, Canada - Methane capture system biofilm | ecosystem: Engineered > Solid waste > Landfill > Unclassified ...
GCGACCATGCGGTCAACGACATGGCCGGCGACAGCCCGGAGAGCATGCATTCCATCCTGACCGCCCAGGGGTTCGAGGTGACCACCGTGATCGAGGGTTTGGGGGTGCAGGACGGGTTTGCCGACGTATACGCCACCTACCTGGCGGAAACGGCCCGGGACCACGGCATCGATCTGCAGTGAGGGAGGGGACGAACATGCATCTCTTTGATTGCCAGAAAAAAGTATCCCTGCGTCCCGGTCTCCTGCTGCTCGGCCTGCTTCTGGGCACCGTTGTCCTGCCGCTCGCAGCGGCGCAGGACGCTGGAGCCAGTGCCGAGGTCGAAACGGCCACACCGGAGCACGCCAAGATCAACACCGCGGACGCCACGCCCGTTGACCCGGGCCAGTGGGAAGTCGAGTGGTCGTACGATCTGGGCCGGGCCAAACGGTCCTGGAGCGGCGGCGGCCACAGCCAAGTGCGGCCCCTGCTGCGCGAACAAACCCTGGGCTTGGCCGTGACTGCGGGGGTGGTGGACAACCTCGATTTGAGCGTCGGCGGCGGTTATCTCTGGCTGAAGGACAGGGATGTCGACGACTCCATGGCCGCAACCAGCGATGATATGGCGGATTTCGGACTGGCCGCCCGCTACCGGTTTCTCTCCGACCCGGCCCTTGGACTGGACCTGGCCTACAGCGCCGGGCTCACCATTCCCGCGGACACGGACACGAGCATCGGCCGCATCTGTCTCAGTCAGCAGTTCTGGAGTCTCGACCAGCAGCTGATCGCCAGCAGGGACTGGGGCGAATGGACCGCCAACACGGCCCTCGGATACAGTCTGCCGCTGGGCAACCGGCGGGAGAACGCCCGCGGCATGTTCACCGCGGATGCGGCCCTCGGCTACCAACTGCGCCCCTGGCTGCAGCCGGAGATCGAGGTGAACTACTGCTCGTATTTTTTCCAGGAGGAGGAAAACGGCCAGCAGCTGGCCGTGACCGGTGGCCTGGTGATGCCGGTGAACGAGACGTGGCGGGTCAACCTGGGTGTGCAGCAGGGGGTGTGGGGCCGGCATGCCGACAAGATGACCAGTCTGCTGGCCGCCATCAAGGTGGCCTTTTGACCGGGCGAGCTGCTGTGCAGGGATTCGTCCAGGTGTACACCGGCGACGGCAAGGGCAAGACCACCGCAGCCCTGGGGCTGGCCCTGCGCGCCGCCGGTGCCGGGCTGCGGGTCTATTTCGGCCAGTTCATCAAGAACGGCGCCTACAGCGAACTGCAGGCCTTGGCGCGGTTTGACGACTGCATCACGGTCGCCCAGTTCGGCCTGGGCCGCTTTGTCGGCCGCGAGCCCGCCCCTGAAGACCGCGAGGCGGCCCAACAGGGGTTGCAGGAAATCCGGAGGGCACTCGTCTCGGGCGCCTACGACCTGGTGATCGGTGACGAGGCCAACGTGGCTGCCAGCCGCGGGCTGATCGGCGAGGCGGACCTGCTCGAACTCATCGACCTGCGGCCGCCGCAGGCGGAACTCGTGCTCACCGGCCGGGGCGCGCCGGCCGCGGTACTCGCCCGGGCTGACCTGGTCACCGAGATGCGCGCGGTACGTCATTACTACGACCAGGGCGTGGGTGCCCGGGTCGGCATCGAAAAATAACGGCGGCGGGGCATGATCCGTCGCCCGGGAGGACACATGACGCACCCCGCCGCCTGTCTGGCCGTACTCGGCACCGGCTCGGACGTGGGCAAATCCGTGGTCGCCACCGCCCTGTGCCGCCTCTTCTCCGACCGGGGGCTGCGGGTGGCGCCGTTCAAGGCCCAGAACATGTCGAACAACTCCGGGGTCACGCCCGAGGGGCTGGAGATGGGCCGGGCGCAGATCGTCCAGGCCGAGGCGGCCCGGGTGGCCCCCCACTGCGATATGAACCCGGTGCTGCTCAAGCCGGTGAGCGACCAGGGCTCGCAGGTGGTGCTCAACGGCCGGGCCTGGCTGGAGGCCTCGGGCCGCGCCTATTACGCGCGCAAGGACCACCTGTTTGCCGAGAGCTGCGCCGCCCTGGCACGGCTGCGCCGGACCTGCGACCTGGTCGTCATGGAAGGGGCCGGCTCCTGCGCCGAGGTCAACCTCATGGCCGGCGACATCGTCAACCTGCGCATGGCCGCCCACGCCGACGCGCCGGTCCTCCTCGTGGCCGACATCGACCGCGGCGGCGTGTTCGCCCAGATCGTCGGCACCCTGGCCTGTGTGCCCGAGGAACAGCGGGAGCGCATCCGCGGCTTCATCATCAACCGCTTCCGCGGCGATCTCGGCCTGTTCACCAGCGGCGTGGAGTGGATCGAGGCGCAGACCGGCCGGCCGGTGTTCGGGGTGCTCCCCTGGTTCCGGCATTTCCGCATCGAGGCCGAGGACGCGGTGGTCATCGAACAGACCCGCGCCTTCACCCCGTCTGCCTCGGGCGAGGCGGCCATCGCCGTCATCCGCCTGCCCCACATCTCCAATTTCACCGACTTCGACCCGCTCACCGACCTCGACGGGGTGCAGCTCGTCTACCTGCACCAGCCCCAGTACCTGCACGGCTTTCGCGCGGTGATCCTGCCCGGCACCAAGAGTACGCGCAGTGACCTCGACTGGCTGGCCGCAAGCGGCTGGCGGACGAATCTGCTCGATTACGCCGCGGCCGGCGGCCACCTGCTCGGCATCTGCGGCGGCTTTCAGATGCTCGGAGAGCGGGTGGAGGACCCGCACGGGGTCGAGGGCGGCGCGGGCGTCACCGAGGGACTCGGCCTGCTGCCGGTGACCACGGTGCTGCAGGCGCCCAAGACCACCACCCTGACCGAATTCACCTGGGACGGCCTTGTCGGCCAAGGCTACGAGATCCACATGGGCCGCACCGATGCTCCGGCCGGCAGCGGCCTGGTCGCGGCGCACCGCCGCAACGGTGCGGACTGCGCGGACACCGACGGCTGCGTCGCCGCGGACGGCCGGGTGCTCGGCACCTACCTGCACGGCCTGTTCGACGAGCCGGCCATCACCCGGCGCTGGCTCGCCGGGATCGGCCTCGGTGCGGTGCAGGTGGACCGGCTGCACGGGCCGGCGGCGCGCGACCGCGCCTACGACCAGTTGGCCGAGCACGCCGCTGCCCACCTCGACCTGAAGGCGATCATCGCCCTCTTGCCGGCGCACTTGCGCGAGGTGCGGCGATGAGCGGGCAGGGGAGGGGGCAGCGTTGCTGGGCACGATCCGGCGGGCTGCTCATCGCCATCCTGCTGCTGTTCGTCACCACCGTCCCGGCCGCCACCATCACCGACAGCGAGCGCCGGACCCTGGTCTTCGACCGCCCCTTCACACGCATCGTCTCCCTCTACCCGGCGCATACCGAGAACCTCCTCCACCTCGGCCTGGACCGGGAGATCGTCGCCTGCAGCCCGGCAGACCGGGAACTGACCGACCGGCCGCGGGTGCAGTTTCAGGACGACCCGGAGCGCATCCTCGCCCTCAGGCCCGACCTGGTGCTCATCCGGCCGATGATCAGCCGCGGCTACCCCAACCTGGTGCGCATTCTCGAGCAGCACGGGGTTCGGGTGGTGTCGCTCCAGCCGACCACGGTGAACGACCTGTTCGCCTACTGGCAGGCCCTGGGCACGCTCACCGGCCGCGAGGCCCAGGCCCAGGCGATGATCGCGGACTTTGGCCGCGGCCTGGCGCGCATCAGCGATGATCTGCGCTCCATCCCACCGGAGCGGCGCAAGCGGGTCTATTTCGAGTCCATCCACCGGCAGATGAAGACCTTCGCGCCCGGCTCCATGGCCCTGTTCGTGCTCGAATCGGCTGGCGGCATCAACGTGGCCAGGGACGCGGCGCGCATGCGCGAGACGAACATCGCCGCCTACTCCAGGGAGCGCATCCTTGCCCGCGCCGACGAGATCGACGTCTACCTGGCGCAGCGCGGCCGCATGAACCCGGTGCGGGTCGAGGACATCACCGGCGAGCCGGGTTTCGCGGTGATCCGCGCGGTGCGCGAGAACCAGGTGTTCCTGGTGGACGAGGAACTGGTCTCGCGGCCCACCCCGGACCTGCTCGACGGCATCGTCCGGGTGCGGGCGCTGCTCTATCCCGAACTGTTCGCCGACGGCACGACGAACAACTGAACAACCATCCGGTCCGGGCAGCGCGTCCCGGCCCTTTCCGGAGAACAGGCATGATTTCCCTGCAGCAGGTTGCCCCCCAGGACATCGAGGCCGAGAGCTTCCGCATCATCGAGCGCGAACTCGGCCCCACCGCCTTTGCCCCGGAGGAGTTCGCCGTGGTCCGGCGGATCATCCACGCCACCGGCGATTTCAGCTTCGCCGAGACCCTGCGTTTTCACCCCGAGGCGGTGGCGGCCGGGCTGGCCGCTATCCGCGCCGGCCGCAACATCCTTGTCGATGTGTCCATGGCTGCGGCCGGGGTGTCCGCCCACCTGCTCGCCGCCTTTGGCGGCCGGGTGCTCTGCCGGGTGGCTGAACCCGAGACCGCGACCCTGGCCCGGGCCAACGGTACCACCCGCTCGGATGCGGCCATGACCCGGGCCACGGGCGACAACATCGGCATCATTGCCATCGGCAACGCGCCCACGGCCCTGCTCAAGGTCATGGACCTGATCGAGCGGCGGCTGATCGCCCCCAACCTGGTGATCGGCGTGCCGGTGGGGTTTGTCAACGCGGCCGAGTCCAAGGAGATGCTGGCCGCCAAAAACTATCCGTTCATCACCGCGCTCGGCCGCAAGGGCGGCACGCCGGTGGCCGTGGCCGCGGTCAACGCCCTGCTGCGCCTGGCCTGAGGGACTTTCGTGGCGGCGCGGGCGGGTACATCGAAAGAGCTGCGCAGCGGCTACACCACCGGGGCCTGCGCCGCGGCCGCGGCCAAGGCGGCGGTGCTCGGTCTGCTCGGCCGGCCGCATCCCGGCCGGGTGGAGATCCCCTTTCCCGACGGCTCGCGCCATTCGTTCGAACTCTGCCGCTTCGGCACCGGCCTGGCCACGGTGGTCAAGGATGCGGGCGATGACCCGGACGTGACCAACGGCGCCGAGATCGGTGCCGAGGTGCGCTGGCTGGACGAACCGGGGCACGAGCCGGTGGCACTCGTCAATGGCCCGGGCGTGGGCGTGGTCACCAAGCCCGGGTTGCCGGTGACGGTGGGCGAGCCGGCCATCAACCCGGTGCCGCGGCAGATGATCCGCGCGGCCGTGGCCGAGGCCCTGGCCGAGGGGGAAACTGCCGGGCGGCGCGTCGAGGTGCGCATCTTCGTGCGCGACGGCGAAACGCTGGCCGAAAAGACCCTGAATCGGCGGCTGGGCGTGGTCGGCGGATTGTCCATTCTCGGAACCACCGGCATTGTCCGGCCCGTGTCGGCCAAGGCCTGGACCGACACCATCGAGGCGAGCCTGCGGGTGGCCCGGGCCGCCGGCCTGGACGAGGTGATGCTCGCCACTGGCCGCACCTCCGAGGCCGCGGTGCAGCGGCGCCTCGATTTGCCCGAGGAGGCGTTGGTGATGATGGGCGACTACCTGCACTACGCGCTTACGGCCACGGCCCGCCACGGGTTCCGGCGCATCCACCTGGCCGGGATGTGGGCCAAGCTGGTCAAGGCGGCCCTGGCCGTGCCCCAGACCCATGTGCGCAACGGCGCCCTGGAGACCTGCCAGGCCGCGGCCCTGCTCGCTGACCTGGGCCTGGACGGTCCGGCCGCGGCTGCGCTGGCCCGGGCCAACACGGCCCGCGAGATCTACGAGCGGCTGCGGGCCGCGGGTCGGGACGACCTGATCACCGCAGTCTGTGAGCGCGCGCGGGCCCAGGCCGAGAGGTGGTCCGGCCTGCCGGTGACGGTCTACCTGGTCACCGCGGAAGAGGGGGTGGTCTGCCGTGTCGCACATTGAACTGATCGGCGTGAGCGGGCCGGTGCTCGGCGACGAACAGCGCCAGCTGATCGAGGGCTGCGTGGCCGTGGCCGTGAGTCGCCGTTACGCGCCCCTGGTCGCCGGCTGCCCGGCCCGGCCGATCCCGATCACGCCCCTGGATGCCCTGTTCGACCAGCTGAACGCGGCCCTCGACCAGGGTGACGCGGCCGTGCTCGCCAGCGGCGATCCCCTCTTTTACGGCATCGGCCGCAGCCTCATCGATCGCTTCGGCGCGGAGCGGGTCCGCATCCATCCGGCCCTGTCCAGCATGCAGCTGGCCTGCGCCCGCTTCGGCCTGCCCTGGGACGACCTGCGCCTGGTCAGCCTGCACGGCCGTCCGGCCGACACTCTCCCCGGCCAGGTGCTGCCCTACCCGCGGACGCTGCTGCTCACCGATCATCGCAACAGCCCGGACCGGGTCGCGGCCGCCCTGCTCGCGGCCCTGCACGCCTGTGACGACCGGGACCGCATGGCCGCCATCCGGATGCGCGTGGCCGAAAACCTTGACCTCACCGACGAGCGAATCACCACCGGTAGCCTGGAGGAGATCCGCGGCCGGCACTTTGGCCCGCTCAACCTGGTGCTGGTCGAGCAGCCGGTCCGCCCCTGCCCCTGCCGGTTTGGCCTCGGCGAGGACGAGATCCGTCACTCACGCGGCCTGATCACCAAGGACGAGGTGCGCGCCGCGGTGCTGCACCGGCTGCGGTTGCCCGCGACCGGTGTGCTCTGGGACATCGGCGGCGGCTCGGGCAGCGTCAGTCTGGAGGCGGCCCGCCTCTGCCCGCAACTTTCGGTGTACACGGTGGAACGCAACCCCGCGGAGCAGGCCAACATCCGCGCAAACATCCGCACCTGCGGCGCCTATACGATCCACCTGGTCGACGGCGAGGCACCGGCGGCCCTCACTGGCCTGCCGGACCCGGACCGGGTCTTTGTCGGCGGCAGCGGCGGCCAACTGGAACCGATCCTCACCACGGCCGCGGCTCGGCTTGTCCCCGGCGGCCGCATCGTGGTCAGCGCGGTGCTCGAGCAGTCCGAAACCGTCGCCCGGCAGGTGCTCCAGCAGCTGTGCCGCAGCGTCACCAGTGCCACCCTGGCCGTGACCCGCCACGATCCCCACGGTGGCCCGGCCCGGGTCCTCAACCCCATAACCCTCATCACAGGCGAACCATGAGCAGCCAGCATCCCAGCCCGCAGTCCGGCCACCTCTACCTGGTCGGCGTCGGCCCCGGCGACCCGGAACTGATGACCTACAAGGCCGTTCGCATCCTCGACACCACCCGGGTCTGGGCCGTGCCCAAGGCCCGGGAGGAGGGCACGAGCAGCGCCCTGCGGATCGCCAGCCAGGTGGTGGCGGGCAACGGCCGCACCGTACTCGAACTCTGCTTCCCCATGCAGAAGGTCTTCCTCGGCCGGGAGGCGGACCAACTGCTGCTCGACGCCTGGGGCTCGGCCGCGGACCGGGTGATCACCCACCTGGACCGGGGCGAGGACGTGGCCTTTCCCACGCTCGGCGATGCCACCCTGTACTCCACCGCCTTCTACCTGCTGGCCATGATCCAGGAGCGGCGGCCGGCCACCACGGTCACCGTGGTGCCCGGCATCACCGCCATGGCCGCCTGCGCCGCCTCCCAGTCGAGCCCGCTGGCGCTGGGCGACGACGTGCTCGCGGTGGTGCCGGCCGCCTTTGAGGACGACCGGCTGCGGCAGATCCTCACCAGCCTGGACGCGGTGGTGCTCATGAAGGTGCACCGGCGCCTGGACGCCCTCATCGACCTGCTCGAGGAACTCGGCCTCGTTGACCAGGCGGTGCTCACCGAGCGCTCCGGCCTGCCCGGCGAGCGCGTGTACACCGACGTCCGCGCCGCGCGGGGCAAGGAGCTGCACTACTTCTCGACCATGGTGGTGCGCAAGAAACGGGTCCGGGTGGCGTGATGACGACAGCTATGCTCCAGCCTGACAGCAATCGCCACCCGGTGGTGTTTCTCGGCGCCGGCCCGGGCGATCCCGAACTGCTCACCCTCAAGGGTCGCCGCCTGCTCGACACCGCCGACCTGGTGGTCTACGCCGGCAGCCTGGTCAACCCGGCGCTGCTCGAAGGCATCCGCGCCGCCTGCCACGACAGCGCGGCCCTTGATTTGGAGGCGATCATGACCCTGCTCGCCGACGGCTACCGCCGCGGCCTGCGCACCGTACGCCTGCACACCGGCGACCCGGCCGTGTACGGGGCCATCCGCGAGCAGATGCAGTGGTTTGATGCGCGCGCCATCCCCTACGAGGTGGTGCCCGGGGTCAGCTCGGTGTTCGCCGCGGCCGCCGCCCTGCGCACCGAGCTGACCGTGCCCGAGGTCACCCAGACGGTCATCCTCACCCGCCAGGCGGGGCGCACGCCGGTGCCGGAACGGGAATCGCTCGCGCGGCTGGCCGCGGTGCAGGCGACCATGTGCATCTTCCTGAGCGTGGCCCTGATCGAGCGGGTGGTGGCAGACCTGCTGGCCGGCGGCTACCCGGTGGGCACGCCGATAGCCGTGGTCGAACGGGCCAGCTGGCCGGACGAGCGCATCGTCCGCGGCACACTCGCGGACATCGCCGCGCGGGTGGCCGACTCGGGTATCCGCAAGACCGCCATGATCGTGGTCGGGCCGGCGCTGGTCGGGGACAGCCGCATCGCCTCCAGGCTCTACGACGCGGCCTTTTCCCACGAGTATCGCTGATGGGCGGGGAGCGGCCGGGCGGCATCGTGGTGCTCGCCCTCACCCGGGGCGGGTCGGCGCTTGGCGAGCGATTGGCCGCAGAACTGGGCGCCGAGTTTCGTCCCTGCCGGGGTCGGGTGGCCGGGGAGATACGTCTGGCCTGGCAGAGCTGCCGGGCCCTGGTCTGCATCATGGCCGCGGGCATCGTGGTGCGCACCATCGCCCCGTTGCTCGCGGACAAGCACCGCGACCCGGCGGTGGTGGTCTGCGACGAGGGCGGCCGCTTCGCCATCCCGCTCGTCTCCGGCCATCTGGGCGGGGCCAATGACCTGGCCCGCCGGATCGCCGGTATCACCGGCGGCGTCGCAGCACTGACCACGGCCTCGGACGTGCTCGGCCGCACCGCGCTCGACCTCTGGTGCCGCGATCTCTGCCTGCGGGTGGCAGAGCCGAGCGCACTGACCGCCGCCATGGGCCGGCTGGTGGACCGGGGCGAGGTGTCCGTCTGGAGTTGCTGCCCGCTGCCTGAGCTGCCGCCGGATCTGCGCCCGGTCACCGAGCGGGAACGGGCGGAGCTGGTCATCGACGTGCGCACCGACTGTTCGCCTGAAGCCGCTCTCCTCCACCCGCCCGCGCTGGTACTCGGCATCGGCTGCAACCGGTCCACCTCGGCCGGGGCGATCGAAAGGGCGGTCAAGGAAACCCTCGACCGCCACACTCTGACCTTGGCCGCGGTTTGCGCCCTTGCCTCCATCGATCTCAAGCGGGACGAGGCCGGTTTGCTCGCCTTTGCCAGTGAACAGGGGCTGGCCATCGAGTTTTACGACAGCCGGGCGCTCAACAGCGTGTCCGGGGTGAGCAGTTCGGCGGCGGTGCTGCGCGCCACCGGCGCCCGGGGTGTGGCCGAACCCGCGGCCCTGCTGGCGGCCGGTCCGGGCGCAATCCTGCGCATCGCCAAGGAAAAATACCCGGATGTGACCGTGGCCGTGGCCGAGCGGGCCGACCCGCTCGGCGTGCACAGCATCGACTGCATCTCCGCAACCACAACCACGGCCGATACTCCGGCCGAGAGCGACCCGAGGAAGACATCATGACAGCTTCGCGACAAACGCAAACCGGCACCCTCACCGTGGTCGGCACCGGTCCCGGCGCCCTTGACCTGATGGCCCCGCGCGCCCGCCGAGCCCTGGAAAACGCGGAGGTCGTGGTCGGCTACCGCACCTACCTGGACCTGGTGCGCGATTGCCTCAACCCCCAGAGCGAAGTGCTCTCCTCGGCCATGATGCAGGAGATCGACCGCTGCCGCACCGCGCTGGAAATGGCCGAGGCTGGGCGCAGGGTGGCGCTCGTCTGCGGCGGCGACCCGGGCATCTACGCCATGGCCGGGCTGGTGTTCGAGCTGGCCCGCGCCACCGACAGCCGGGCCAGCATCGTCATCGTTCCTGGTATCGCCGCGCTCAACGGTTGCGCCGCGGTGCTCGGCGCACCGCTCATGCACGATTTCGCCGCCATCAGCCTGTCCGACCTGATGACCCCCTGGCCGCTCATCGAGCGTCGCATCGCGGCCGCGGCCGGGGCTGATTTCGTGCTGG
>Ga0265295_1009725_pt1 | contig 10190 bp, 8 predicted proteins | sample Munlansysbiofilm_FD_192503 | JGI IMG/M metagenome (GOLD analysis project Ga0265295, IMG submission 192503) | Leachate microbial communities from a municipal landfill in Southern Ontario, Canada - Methane capture system biofilm | ecosystem: Engineered > Solid waste > Landfill > Unclassified ...
AATAATGATATTGTTATTATATAACATATGGCAAAAAGAGTCTTAATTTATTGCAACAAATAAAATTAATTGTGAATTGAGGGGCTGCTCAAACCTCAGGGTTTCTTAAGTTGTGAACATTGATAATAAATAACAAAAACAATATAGAAAAAATATTGAATAAAGTAAAAACAATATAGAACATACAAGGACTAATACAAAAACTAAGTATTAGTCCTTAAAATATATATCATATATGTGTTAAAAATATAACAAAAAAAATAAAATATTATATAAATACAAATATATAAATATTATAACAATATATAAAACCTTAAAATCACTACTAAAAAATGAATTTATATATATAAAAAAGTACAAAAAAAACATAAGAAATATATATAAATGAAACTAATAAATTATCAATAAAGGGAATAATAGTAAGTAAACTAAGTAAACCGATATATATACAATACAGAATGATAGAATAAAATGTACTGTATACGTACATATTACCTTTGCATCTCTAACAAGTGTGACAAGCCTTGAAGCTAGTATCTGAGTGATCACAGAACAATAGTTTTTGGATCTTCTCTACATCATTAGAGAGTTTAGCTGCTTATGCTTATATGCAAGCTTGTAGCGAACAACCAGATAGGTCTTTACATATTTTCTTTTTGCAAGTACTTGTAAGGTAAGAAGTGATGGAAATGGAAAAAGTGCGTTTCACATATCTCAAGCCAGCTAACAAAAAATACTATTGAAAATATATAAGAACTAAATAAAATAAGGATAAATATGTACAGAATATACATAATAACAAACCAAACTTGAATTGGAACCATTATTGTATGTCATATGTATAGTATTGAATGCGCTTGTTCCTTATGAGAATCAGAATAACACTTGTACGACGAAAAAACGTGGTATATACTAAATGATAAGGTAAAAACTATGGCGAAGACAATTTCCTTCCATCTCCAAAAAGGTGGAGTTGGTAAAACGACTATCTCAGGTACATTGGCATGCCAGTCTGCATTGGACGGGTACCGTACGTTGTTGATTGATGTCGATCCTCAAGGAAATGCTTCTTCCTGGTTTCTTACAAACGCTCCGACCTATGAATTGGCAGATGTTGTCCAAGGCAAGTGCTTTATCCATGACGCAATTGTTCCAATTTCCAATGTGCCCAATCTTCATATTCTTCCCACTTTTGGCATTGGGGGAACCTTGAAACTCTATTCAGAAACAAAATTGGCAGAGGAACCTTATGTATTGCAGGATCTTGTTAAAGAAGTAGCAGAGGAGTATGACCGTATTATCCTTGATTTATCTCCAGGTTTAGGCCGATTGGAGAGAGCTGCACTTATTTCCAGTGATGAGGTTATCACACCGATGACACCGGAAGTATTCAGCCTCGATGGTTTGGAGATATTTATAGATGAGTTGAATAAGCTGAAGAAGAATTTACGTTCTCCAGTGAAACACAGCAAAATTATCATCAACTCTTTTGACAATAGAATCAAACAACACCGCGATATCTATTCTGCAGCGTGTGAAGGTGTTTTCACCGTATACAGAATTCCCGTGGATCCCTTGTTCAGGAAGGCTCAGGAAGCAGGAAGTGCTCCACAGCTTTTCAAGGTACGGGGAAAAGGTTTGAAAGATAGTACGATTGATGCGATTGCTACACTTAACAGAGATATTTGGAGATAGTCATGGCACTAAAGAGAAACCCGGAACCAGAAAGCGAAGTAGTACAAGACAACAGTATCAGTGGACAGAAGGCAAAGCAGCTCTTTTCCAAAGAGTCGAGTAAGCCGAAGAAGGAGAATAAAGTGCTTACTACATTCTCCATCGAACCTTCGTTCAAACGAGAACTGGAAGAATTGTTTGCCAGTATGGGTCTTGGTTGGGCTGCTGGAATACGGTTTTCTCTTAAGGAATTCTCAAAAAAACATTCACAAGAATAATTAAATACCAATATAAAAATAGTATTGAATAACCTACTAAATAGGGGTAAATTAACTATATAGTTTACATATTTATCCAGTTAATCTATAAAAGAAATAGTAAGAAAAGCATTTAATTATTAAAATATGATATAAATATAAATTGATATAGATAAGCTAGAGTAAGAAGCAAAATAAAAAAGAACTGAAAAGATATAAATATGAATGAAAAATTATATAAAAACAATATAAAAGCTATGAAAGAAAAAAAACTCTATACTATGTAATATTTGTTCAGAAATGATCTTGAGAACTACTGTAGAGCATGCATGATTTGTATCAAGAAATTATTATAGTATGATAGTAATTGTTGTAGGTACTAGGTATAAAAGATATAGGAACAATTAAGAAAAATATCAAAACAGTATCAAAATACATAGTTATGATAGAAATATGGAAAATGAATTTTAATTGGAAAATCTAACTACCTACAGTATACTCAGGAGGGAGGCTGTACTCATGGACAATGCATGGTGGGAAGATTGTGTTGTATATCAAATCTATCCAAGGAGTTTCCAAGATTCCAACAATGATGGAATCGGTGATATTCCCGGAATAATCCAGCGATTGGATTACCTTAAAACCCTGCAAGTTGATGCGATTTGGCTAAGTCCTATCTTTCTCTCTCCGATGGCTGACTTTGGATATGATGTGTCCTCCTATCGCGATATAGACCCCCTATTTGGAACGCATGCAGATGTTGAATTGCTTCTAAAGGAAGCACACCAGAGGAATATCAAGGTCCTCTTTGATATGGTCTTGAATCACACATCAAAAATGCATCCATGGTTTCAGGAGAGCAGATTGTCCAAGGATAATGAGAAGGCTGACTATTATCTATGGTCAGACAGCATTCCAAACAATTGGTATGCTGCCTTTGGGGGAAAAGCATGGACATACGACTCCTTGAGGAAGCAATATTACATGCACTCCTTTCTATCAGAGCAACCTGACTTGAATTGGAGAAATCCAGAAGTTGTTGAGGCTGTGCTTGGAGAATTGAGGTTTTGGTTGGATGCCGGTGTTGATGGTTTCCGATTGGATGTCATCAACTGCATTGTCAAAGATGAAAGCCTGAGAAATAATCCAAGGATACTAGGATCCAGACCTAGGCCCTATGATATGCAACGCCATATTTTCGATAGGAATCGTGTTGAGACTCACCAGAAGTTGAAAATGCTTAGAAAACTTATGGATGAGTACGGGCAACGAGTACTTGTGGGAGAAATTATGGTGGAGCTGCCTGGAGAACCAGAGCTTGCGGCATCATACTTGGGACGATTCAATGATGAATTACACCTTAGCTTTGATTTTACTCTGGCTTCTACACCTTTCAAGGCTACACGTTGGAAAACAGTTGCAAAACGTTGGTATGAAGCAGTAGGTAGGCATAGGGTTCCGACATGGGTATTGAATAATCATGATTTGTCAAGATTAATGAGCCGAGTAGGGGAAAATGAGGCAAAAGCAAAGCTTGCCGCACTTTTTCTGATTACCCAACGAGGTGCTCTTTTTCTCTACTATGGAGAAGAACTTGGACTTCCCAATTCAAAGGTCTCTCGATTGGCGTTGCAAGATCCTTTAGGGAAGCGTTATTGGCCATTTCATCCTGGACGTGATCCAGAACGTGGGCCAATGGTTTGGAATACAGGTGAAGGTAATGGGTTTAGCTCGATAGAGCCTTGGTTGCCTTTTGTGAAAGCAGCGAATCGATATTCTGTAGAAAACCAGGAGATGGAAGAACATTCGATGCTTTGCTATTACCGTACACTTTTACATATTCGCAAAGAAGATGAGACGTTGAGACGCGGTTTGACCAGTTTTGTAGAGACGAGCAATACCAATGTGCTCTCTTATTGTAGAGAACTCCAGGGTCAGCAAAGGCTCATTCTGCTGAATTTCAGCAAAAGAAGACAGGCCGTAACATTACCTTCCTTTGCTCAGAAAGGGATTCAGTGTGAACGTATCTTCTCTACTCATGAACCATTGCCGGAGTTTACCGGCAATGGTATGGAAAGTATGCTGTTGGAGCCCTATCAGGGGCTGATATACCGATTGATTGAGACTTTAGAGCCTGAACAATAGGTCATCGTAACTGGGGAATGGCCAGCAAGCCTTATCAGTATACGTTTCCATCAGGTCTACATGGCTCCTGAGTAGCTGCATCTGCTGCACAACCTCATCACGGTAGATTTGAGCTTGTCTCAAGACCTCATCCTTGTAAGAGAGAGCTTTTGCAATGCATACATGCAACTGTTCTGTAGCTTCTATTGCCTGATTCAGGGCAGTTTGTACGGTGTTGACCAGTTGTTGCTGTGCATTCACCGCAAGGCCACGAGCCTCCTGCTTGGACAATGAGTCTGATAGTTTCCCAACATAGCTGATTACTGCAGGAATAATGCTTTTCCTGCACATTTCAACCATGATGGATGCTTCCACATTGATCTGTTTGCTGTATGTCTGCAAATAGATATCGAGACGGGATGAGATTTCGCTTCGTGTGAATACATGCTGCTGTTCAAAAAGTTCCAGGCTCTTTTCACTGACCATCTGCGGTAGTGCACTCACCGTATCCCTGAAGTCTGGAAGGCCACGTTGAGCTGCTTCTTCCTTCCATTCCCTGCTATAGCCATTTCCGTTGAAGACAATGCGTTTGTGGTTTTGGTAGAAGTCTCGAATAATGTTGTGGCATTCAAGTTCCTTGTCATCTGCAGCTTCCAAGCGATCTGCTGCTTCCTCCAGGATCTGGGCAACCGCAGCATTGATGTAGATATTAGGTCCAGCCATCGATTGGGAGGACCCAACCATACGATACTCAAACTTATTTCCCGTGAAAGCGATGGGGCTGGTTCGATTTCTGTCAGTGAGATCCTTGGGTAGCTGAGGAAGCATGGTCATTCCCATCCTGACGAACTGGCGGTCGCTCTTTGTACAGCAACCCTCCATGGTGATGGTATCAAGGATGGAGCTGAGCTGATCACCAAGATAGATGCTGATGATAGCCGGCGGGGCTTCGGAGGAACCAAGGCGATGATCATTTCCTGCAGTAGCAGCACCACAGCGAATCAAGGGCGCATACTCATCCATTGCCTTGATGAAGGCAGTAAGGAAGATGAGGAACTGCAGGTTGTCCTCAACATTGGTTCCTGGGCTCAGGAGATTGGTCCCATCATCGGTTGAAAGCGACCAGTTGTCATGCTTGCCCGATCCATTGACACCCAAGAAGGGTTTCTCGTGCAGAAGGGCCACCATGCCATGACGCAGAGCTACCATCTGCAGCACATCCATCAATAGCTGGTTATGGTCGGTGGATAGGTTTGCGGCATCGTAGACAACGGCTATCTCAAATTGGTTGGGAGCCGCTTCCTTATGCTGTGTTTTGCTGCTGATTCCCAGCTTCCACAACTCAAAATTGAGCTCGCTCATGAATACCGTCACACGATCGCCGATGGTTCCATAGTAGTGATCATTCAACTCTTGGCCTTTTGCTGCCAGGTTTCCCATAACGGTGCGTCCTGAGAGCCTGAGGTCAGGTCTCTGGTCGTAGAACTTCTTGTCAACCAGAAAGTACTCCTGCTCGGGGCCGATATTGACAATGATGCGCTTAACTTTGTTGTTCCCTAGTGCACGCAGAACACGCAGTGTCTGTTTCTCAATTGCCTGATTGGCACGCAGCAGCGGAACTTTCTTATCCAGAGCCTCTCCGTTGTAGGAAAAGAAGGCTGTGGGGATATACAGGGTTTTCACCCCATTCACATCTTTGAGAAATGCAGGAGAGGATGTATCCCAAGCAGTATAGCCACGGGCTTCAAACGTTGCTCTCAGGCCACCATTTGGGAATGAGGATGCGTCGCCCTCACCTTTGATCAACTCCTTGCCGGAGAACTCCAAGAGGACCTTCCCTCCCTTGGTAGGGCTGATGAATGAGTCGTGTTTCTCTGCAGTAAGACCTGTAAGCGGCTGAAACCAATGGCAGAAATGGGTGGCCCCTTTGCTGAGGGCCCACTGCTTCATGGCGCTTGCCACGAAGTCGGCCAGTTCACTGGTAAGTTCTCGTTGACCACGCTGTACCTCTTTCAGTTCCCGAATGATCGGGTCACTGAGGTACTTGCCCATCTCTGTCTCAGTGAAACAGTTGATCCCATAGAAATCAGTTACCGGGGTTTTTGCGTAGTCAATATCGAACATGATGCCATCCTCTTAGGTGGTTTGCTTTGACAATACACACTTTCTGCATGGTTATGCAAGAAGCAAAGAAGGCTTACAAGGTGTCAAGAGGGGTAATCGTAACGGTAATGGTATCGAAGTAGTCACCCGCAGGAGCCATCTCAGCTCGTTCCATACTTACTTTAGTAATTTTGATATCCTTATAGTTGGCATTTGATACAAGGTTTTGCCATCTGATAGGTTTCCCTCCTTCAACTTCCTGTCCATTGAAAAGCAGGGTATAGGGGATGGAGTACAGGTTGGGATTTCCATCAAGATGGAGTGTGAACTGGGGGCTTTTGCCTTGTTTGAAAAAACCACATCGATGCCATAGTGGCAGGTTGCTTGCGCATTGCTAAGATGCAAGTTTGCCTTTGCGATGGTAGTCGACAAGCCCCCATATGCATTGGTGATGGTGAAACGATTTTCATCGATGATGGAGAGGGCATAAACCGGTTGAAGATTGGGAGGCCCATATGGCAATGGAGATGGGGTGGTGGTACCTTCGCTGAGCATAGGGGTTGTTGTTCCGGCCGGCTCGTTGTTGACCGAGATAGGGGTGTTGTTTCCCTCATAATATCCGCTTCCGGTATTGGCAACTTCCAGGGAGAATCCTTCCATCGTACTGCTGGTAAGCGGGTAGGAAGCTCTATATTGGTATCGGAAATAGTCCTGGTCGCTCACCAGATAGAGCTTCACCTCAAGGTCACGAACATTGATGTTTCCCCCTTCCGTTCGCAGCGGCTGGGTCCCATCGCCTTCCCAAAGGGGGTTCACCTGGGTAACGCCTTTCGCTGTGGAAACTGCATAGAGCGTAAATAGGTTTCCATCACGGTATATTCGGGTTCTCCGGTTTGCCAGTTGTTGCTCCAGGTGATCGGGCCCGTAAAACCAAATGAGGTGGACAGGTTGATCTTCACCAAATTCGGATGAAAGAGCTGGTTTCCATCGGTACTGATGATGATCGTCCCGATGTGAGCAACCAACTTGTTCGTATTAAGGGGTGCCGTTCCGCGCTCGAATACCAGCGGCGATTGTGGTTGGTACTGTGCCGTGTGCATTCTGCGCTGACCAACGGTTAGCAATGCGCTACACAATGGCCACAAGGCATTAGCAAACGGCCACAGTGCGAGGGTAAACGGACAGTTTTTTGATGTTGATCGAGACAGTTTAGCCGCGTAAAGCCCTCTTGCCGATGGTATTGGCAACAATCTCGTCATTCTCCAACATCATGATCCATCTCATATCGGAGACAACGTACCGGTTGGTATAATTGCCCCAAAAGTAGGCCAGAGTCATATACTTCTCAGAGGTCATCCGCCGATGGATTCCCACGAAATTGGAAACCTCATACGATTCATCATGCTTGAACTGAGCATTGGCAGCATTCGAATACACCTTGTTGATGAGGACGAGATTCGTGATGCCCTCGGTCAACAGGAAGCTCAATGTCTTGCAGCGCTTGAATTATTGCAGGTATCAATTAACCAGGGCTGGTTGGCTTACAATGTCTCGGCAATCTCCCTGCCGGTCATATGCAGAACGTACGACTCTGTGATGATGTTCTTATAGTCGAGCGTATATTACCTTCAATAAGTGGACTATCGTTGTTGCTTGTTTTCCGAACAGCATTGATCCAATTATCACAGGTACTTTACAGACTACAAGAATTTGGCCGGTACCTATTGCATCTCGGCCGTTTGGAATTGCATTCCGGCCGTTTCGCTCCGCCTGACTGGCCGTTTAACTACGCCGTATGCAGCCGTGATAGCAGCATGCAACGATGAGCCGAACAGAAGAAGCAGTGCAAGGATGAGGCTGGTTTTCCGCATACTGCAATGGTACTGAAAAAATGGTGCTCCGACAAGTAGGAATCATTCCTGATAAGAAATGCAAAAGCAACTAATCCCTAGATATAATCAGTTGGAGTAATGGTGATGGTCACGGTATCCGAGTAGTTGCCTTGAGGTGCTGCTTGGGCTGTGTTCTGGCTGATGCCGGTCACCCATATGTCCCGTACATAGAGGCCTGAATTCATATCTTTCCATGGGATGGGTTTACCCTTCTCAACCGCAGCGGTGCCGAAGACCAGTGAGTACTCTATGGCCGCTTGCAAAGGGTCTCCATCCAGATGTATGTGGAATTTCTCAGATACCTCATTGTTCGTAAACGTTACATTAACCCCATATGAACGGCCTGGGACAGCATTTGCAAGTGTCACTTGCGCAGTAGCGATTCGCACGGGAGGCAATCCAGCATACGCATGCTCAATGGCAAAGGGTTGCTGATTGATCAGGGAGAGCGCAAAATTCATAGGCTGGTCAGGATCTCCATAGGGAACAAGCGGGGGTATGGCGGTGATTCCACCAATCAATACATCTGTTGGTTGGGTTGCAGAGCCTGTGCCTTCTACCGGAAGAAGCGTGACTCCATTGCTGTGCCCGGCGGAAGTATTTGCGATGGCTACGGTAAAAGCCCCGAAATCGCCGCTGGTATGATCATACACAGAATTCTCGATGTATACTGAGGCATCTTGGTCACTGACGAGATACAGATATGCAATAAATTGGGGTTGTGTTATGGCCTTGTCGGTCGTAGCCAAACTATCTCCCCCAGTTCCCCAGTCCAGCATTTTCATCGTTGTCTTCGACCCGACGGTGGAAACTCGTGCCATCCTGAAGGCCGTGGGGTCGCCTTTTGTCGGGTTCCAACTCGTAGGTCCATAAAACCAGAAATGGGTACTGTTGTCACTCAGATAGATTGTAGGGTCATAATAAGGCTCATCCGAGTCAAACGTCAGCGTGCCTATGGGCAAGACAAATTGGTTGCTCTTGAATGCCTCAGCTCCTGGGGAGCCTCCTTTCATGAACACAAAGGTATTCACCGGTGTATACCTTACGGTAATTGCGGCAGACACTGAGTTTGCCATGAGAATCAAGGTGATGATGAGGCACATTCTTCTGAAGTGCATAGTGCTATCATAAAAAAAGGCTGTTTTTAAGAATCAGTGACTACGACACTCTGTGTCACACTTGATGCAATACACTGTCATCAGGAGGCAGCAAATATGCCACAGATGACAGCAGAGACACTTGTTGAGCGGATGAAAGGGATTCCTGAGTTCATTCTCAGCAGGATTGCCGAAATACTCGACTCCTATGACAAGGAAAGCACCATCGCTGAAGGGATTCTGTTTGAACGTTGCCCAAAATGTGGAGTGCCCCACCCGAGGATCATAAAGGGCGGTAAGACATCCACCGGCAAGCAGATGTTCCGGTGCATGGATTGCCAGCGGCGGTTCACCGCCGACTATGGCACCTACTCATTCTATTCCCACCAGAGCCCCGAAGCCTGGAATGAGCTGATAAAGATGACGATCACCGGCGAGACCTTGGAAACGATCTCGAATGTCCTGGGTGTAAACATCGCCACGGCATTCAGGATGAGGCACAAGCTCATGTGTTCGCTGGAGGACGAGGAAGCCTCGGCCAGAATCTCTGACCAGGCGGAGCTTGACGAGAAATACCTTGTCAAAAGCCACAAGGGCGAGAGGATGAAGCATGTTGCAGGAAAGAAAAGAGGGACTCCTTCTCCCAAGAGGGGCATTTCCCATGACCAGGTCTGCCTCCTCTCAGGAGTGCAGAGGGGAGGAGGCTCCTATCTCAGATCATTCAACATGGCCAGGCCTACATCGGAGGAGATCATGAACCTGCACCCGCACATTGAGGAGAAAACCTATATATGGACCGATGACTGCCCGTCTTACAACAAGCTGATCGCGGCTCTTGAAAGCGGCAGCAAAGTGGTCTCGAGCTACAAGGACTACGACAGGGTCAATCATCTCAACAACGTCAACAGCTTTCATTCCCTGATTGAGCGATGGTACAACAAGATGGGTGGGGTTGCCTCCAAGTACATCAACAGGTATGCAGCTCTCTTCAATATCAGGTTCCAGGTTGGCAGGATGGATCCAAGCGAGGCTCTTCTGCTGGT
>Ga0265295_1009727_pt1 | contig 10189 bp, 4 predicted proteins | sample Munlansysbiofilm_FD_192503 | JGI IMG/M metagenome (GOLD analysis project Ga0265295, IMG submission 192503) | Leachate microbial communities from a municipal landfill in Southern Ontario, Canada - Methane capture system biofilm | ecosystem: Engineered > Solid waste > Landfill > Unclassified ...
GACAGTCAGCAGCTCGAAATAGGTCAGCCCCACGCCTGCGCACCTGTCCATGACCGCATTGGCGGCCTGCAGCCAGCCTGCTTCGGAGACCATGCTCCCGCGTATGCGGATGCGCTCGCGCACGCTGACCAGATGCGGCGAGTTGTACAGACCCGTGGCCAGGCCGTGGGCCCGCGCCAGGGCCTCCAGAAATCCGGAAGTGGAGCCCTTGCCATTGGTCCCGACCACATGCGCAACCGTCGCGGAACGGCGCTCAAGCCCCATGAGCCGCATGGCTTCCTGCATGCGCCCAAGGCCAAGCTGCATGGAAAAAAGTCCCAGGCTGTCCAGGTAGACTTCAAATTCGGCAAAAGAGGCGAAGGTCATGGCTGCCTAAAGGAAAAAAGATTGAAAAAGGCGCAGCCCGAAATACGGGCGCTACGACAGGCCAAAGCCACGGGGCCAGCGATCCGGAGCAAATTCATAGTGGGTTCCAGACCCGGGAGCAATAGAAAATGACCGGGAACCGACTTGACTTTCAGCTCCGGAAAAAATAGGGAATGCTTCCATTTTGCGCGCCAGTAGCTCAGGCGGATAGAGCAATTGCCTTCTAAGCAATCGGTCGGGGGTTCGAGTCCTCCCTGGCGCGCCATAACAAAAACAAGGGGTTGGATGTAAAAATCCAGCCCCTTTTGTTTCATCAAAAAATTCTCCCAGCGCTATTCCCAGCACCCACCCCAATTTTGCCCCAATTTTCCGGCGACACGAACCTAGTATTCCATGCCGATCCACAGGATATAGCCTCCAGCGTAGTTTACACCCCGCCTCGTGCCTTGCAAAAAATAATTCACAGTCAATAACCTCGTTTTTTCACAAAGTTTGCCACCGGCACTGTCCGGATCCCTGTTGTTTCGCGCAAAACTTATCAATTATCTTCATATCTCATTTTTTTATTGCATCTTGTCTGCTCATGCCTACTTTTGCTTTCCACAGAGAATCATATGCATTTCATTTCTTTGTAGAAAGTTTATTTTTTGAATACTGTACCAATTTAGTCTGATTTTTGTACCAGATTTAACGAGTCCGGAGGGAACTATGAAAGAGCACTCAAGAGCAGATATGGCTGTTGTCTATCGATTTTTTTCCACACTTCTACGCGATGAAGTGCCTGCAATTGCCGTGACGAGCATCGCATCCCAGGCCCTTGAAACCCGGCTCTCGTCTGAAGGCGGGAACGGCGCCCTGCACGGATCGATTCTTCGCCTCGTGACCTGTTCACGGGACAAGGCTATTTCCGACCGATATGCCGAGCTGCGCTACGAGTATGCGGACCTGTTTCTGAACGCGGGCTCAAATCCAGTTTTTCCATATGAATCTGTTCATCGCACCAAGACGCCCGTTGTGCAGCAGCAGCCCGTTTTTGATCTTCGGGCAACCTTGCGCGCTTTTGGAGTGCATGTTGATCTGGAGTTCCGTGATCTGGAGGACCATATTGCGGTGGAGCTTGATGTATGCGCCTACCTTCTGGAAAAGGGCGACATGGAGGGATATGCTTCGTTTTTCACGCAGACGCTCCTGCCATGGGCACCGCAATTTTGCGAGCAATTGAGTTCCTGCGCCCAGGACCCCTGGTACCAGGAGCTTGGGCATGCCTGCGGCGCTTTTTTGGATTGCGCGCGCCTGACGCTTGAAGACGCGGCCAAATCCACTCCGTGCGTGACGCTGGCAGAGGGTTTGCGCCATGCGGGCTTCCCTTTCGGGCCGAGCCTCATCAAGGCTGGAGCCATTCAGGCCTCTGAGGATCGGGAGATTCCCACCCATTGCTACACTTGCGGCGCCTTGTGCGGCATGACCGCCAAAGTAAAAGACGGCATCCTGACCGGCGTGTCCGGATTGCAGGGAGATCCAAAGAGTGGCGGGCGGCTTTGTCCCAAGGGCGGTTCATCGCCCAAACACATCTACAGCGCCTATCGCCTCAAGGCTCCGTTGGTCCGCGAGAACGGCCGTTTTCGCAAAGCGGGCTGGGACGAGGCTCTGGATCTTGTCGCCTCCAAGATGGCTGGTGTACCCGAAGGCAAGTTGGCCTATTTTCGCGGCAATGATTTTGCCAATTTCGTGCACGAGGCCTTTTTTGAGTATCTCGGCTGTCCCAAAGGCACGCACCGTACCATGTGCGACAATTCCAACCGTATGGCCAATGAGCACAACTTGAGCGACAAACGGCCCTGGATCAATTACGACGAGTCGGATTACATAATTCTCTTCGGCAACAACGAGCTGGCCACTTCATACGGTCAGCGCAAGACGGCTGCTTTCAAGAAGGCCCTGGATCGGGGCGCTAAGCTGGTCGTCTTCGATCCGCGCAAGTCCGAAACGGCGGCCAAAGCCTCGGAATGGCTGCCCATAGTTCCCGGAACCGACGGTGCTGCGGCCATGGGCATGGCTTACGTGATCATCACCGAGGAATTGTACGACAAGGATTTCGTGTCCAGGTGGACCTCCGGCTTTGAGGAGTTCCGCGCCCGCGTCACGGGCGATGAGGACAACGTGGCCCGTACGCCGCAGTGGGCCGAGGCCATCTGCGGCATCCCCGCCGAAACCCTGACCCGCATCGCCCGTGAATTCGCTTCGGCCAAAGCCAAGGGCGCGCTGTCCTGGACCGGGCTTGCGCAGACGCCAAACGCGCACTGGTCCACGGCGGCCATTCAGGCCTTGAACGGCTTGTGCGGAACGTTCGACGCCCCTGGCGGTCCGAGTCTGCCGTTCAAGCGTAAACTCGGTTCAGCTTGGCGCGACGGGCAGAAAAAGCCCGAAAAGAAGGCCGCGCCCAAAGTCGACTCCTTCCTGCTCTGGTCCGGCTGGTCCCCGGCCAAGTTCGAGGATCAGGTCCGCGACGGCAGGATAAAGGCGCTCTTTTCCTATTGGGCCGATCCGGTGCTGACCTGGGGCAACAGCGAGTCCGTGGCCCGTGGGCTTGAAATGCTTGATTTTTGCGTGACCGTTGACGCTTTTATGTGCAACACCGCGCTCTACAGCGACGTTGTGCTGCCCGATGCGACCTGGCTTGAACAGGCTCAGGTCAAGCCGGACTGGCTTTACGAAGCGTTTTTGAGTTATTTTGCCGAGGTAGTGCCTCCCATGTACGACACCCGTCCGATGTACGGGATCATCAAGGGTCTGGCGGAGCGTATGGACGTGGCCGACGCAGCGCCGTGGCAGAATATGGAAGAGGCGTTCGCCAACCAGATGCGCGATCTGCCATGGAACTTCGAGGAACTGCGTGAAAAGGGCTTCGTCATCACCGATGAAGCCGAGTATTACAAATACAGGAAATGGGAGAGCATCAATCCTCCCGCAGGATACGGCAGTTCCGGGTCCAGCAGGACCGGAAAATACAACTTCCTCAATCCCGTCAGTGCAGAAAAGGGCGTGGACCCTCTGCCCGACTTCAAGCCAATCGATCAGGAGCTGCGGCCGGACAGCGAGTATCCTTTTCTGTTCGGAAACATCCGCCTTCTGCAGCACGAACACTGTTCGACCTTCAACAATTTTCAACTGATGAAGCTCAAAAAGACCAATACGCTTTTGATCAACACCGCCGATGCCGCAACGCACGGTATTTCGAGCGGGGATCTCGTTCAATTGTCCTCGCCCTGGGGCGTCACGCGTATCAAGGCCGAGGTCACCGATGATATCCGTCCAGGTGTCCTGGCGGCGGCCGGAGGCTACGGTCATGTGCGCGGTCTGGAAGGCGATCCCAAATATCCCGACATGGGCGGAGTCAACGTGCCCGGCGCTCTGATGCCCACGAACTGCACTGAGTCTACGGGCGGAACTCCGCTGCTCAAGTACATCAAGGCAAAGGTGGAGCGGGCCGCCTAGAATTCTCCCCTCCCAAAAGGCGAAAGCCCCTGGACAGATTGGCTGTCCGGGGCTTTCGCCTTTTTAGTTGAAGAGCACGTACAGCGCCGTCCGCGTCTCCGGTTAAAAATGCTCATCCTTGTCCAGGAACTCAAGTTATCGCTTCACGCCGTCACAAACCTCGGAGCCCCTGCCGATCGCCCAAAGCTTTGCGCCGTGATGCACTTTCCATCAGTCTTCCTCACGCACGAAACTGATGACGTCGAGATCAAAAAGCATGACGCTGCCGTCTTCGAAAAGACCGGAGGCAACTTGTTTTAAAAAATCCAACCAGTCATCGTATTCCCCATCCTGCGCAGCCGAACCCATCCTCGCTTCAAATTTTCTCCTCGTGATTTCAGCCTACTCATTTCGCGCCACCATGCCCTTCCACGGCTGTAATTCATTTTTTTTCAAGCTCTACGAGTTCAATGCCCTTGCGGAGTTGGGAACTGCGCAGCAACAGTCATGCACCGAGAAGTGATAGGGCGTAACGAAATGGCTCTGTGACCGAGAGCAGTACCTCCATATTATTATCCAAAAATATGTTTTAATTGTAAATAGTTAAATGATAATTGCAAATGTACTGCTCTACTCATGTCGAAAAAATTCAGGATGTAATTGTGTATATGATTGTCGAATAAAATACTGCATTACCCCTATTTTTGAGTCTTTATTCGATTTTTAGCTGAATAATCCCCTGCGGTGTGCTACAAAGACTACTTATGAAGAGACGGGTGACTGTAAGCATTTTTGTCTGAATAAATTATTTTGCTCGCCGGCTTGTGCTGAGATTTTGACAAAGTCCACGGGTCTGGCACTATCGGCAACCCGTGTCAGAGGGCTGCATCCGAACCATAGCGGTCGCAGTCGAAGGAAAACAACACAACATCTCAAGATATGGGAGAAACATGCGCATCCTTTTTGTACACATGAATTTTCCGGCCCAGTTCCGGAGCCTGGCCAGTTTTTTGGGACGCGATTCCCGAAACGAGGTCGTCTTCGCCACCATGAACGAAAACCCAGGGTGGGACATACCCGGGGTGCGCAAGGCCGTATTCGATCCCGACGCCACGGTGTTTCCTGAAGGGCATGGGATAAACGCAAAATTTTGGGCGGCCTCCAGCAAGGCCTCCGGGGCCTTGAAGCTGGCGGTGGAATTACGGCGGCAAGGGTTCGTGCCGGATATCATCTGCGGGCACTCAGGCTGGGGACCGACCATGTATCTGCGCGATGTTTTTCCCGAGGCGGCCTTTGTCGGCTACTTTGAATGGTTTTACGATGCCCAGAGCGCGGACATGCGTTTTTCCGGCAGCCCGTTATCGCTTAGTTCGCGCATGGAAGTGCGATGCAACAACATCCCCATTCTCATGGATCTGGCCAGTTGTGCCCATGGAATTTGTCCGACGCGCTGGCAATTGGAACAATTTCCTGCGGAGTTCCGATCAAAGATTTCCGTGATCCACGACGGAGTGGATACGGATTATTTTTCTCCCGACCCAGAGGCCCGGATGGTTCTGCCCGATCTTGATCTTTCCGGCGCCACGGAAATCGTGACCTATGCCACGCGAGGAATGGAGCCTTACCGGGGTTTTCCGCAGTTTCTTGAGGCTGCCGTGGACGTGGTCAAGAAGCGGCCCGGATGTCATGTCGTCATTGGAGGCAATGACGGTTGCCATTATGGTTCTCCTCCCGAACCGGGCAAGACCTGGAAGGAGGTCCTCACCGAGCGACTGCAACCCGATCCGGAGCACATCCATTTCGTAGGCCCACTGCCCTACAGACATTACCGCACACTGCTGCGGGCCTCGACGGCGCACGTCTACCTGACACGCCCCTTTGTCCTCTCCTGGTCGTTCCTGGAAGCGCTGTCCTGCGGCTGCCTGGTGGTGGCCTCCGACACCGAACCAGTGCGCGAAATGGCCAGCGATGGGCACAACGCCCTCTTCACGGATATGCGTTCGCCCGCCGCCATCACCGAACGAATACTGGAAGCCCTGGAGAATCGCAGCCAGCTGGACGGAGTGCGCAAACAGGCCAGACAGACCGTGCTGGAACGTTATGATGTACGCAAGCTCCTTCCCCAGCAGCTGGAAGTGCTGCGGTCCGTGACAAGAAAGTGAGGCTGGATGCCGCCCGGAAGACGTTTCGGATGAATTGATTTGATCGCTCCCGCGACACAGGAGTAGCGTTGATTTCTGGAACGCCGGTCTGTCTCCTGTAACCGACAGGCGTTCTCCGCTCCAGAACCGAATAGCGCCGGTCGGTTCGTCGTCAGCGATTGTGCCTTATCTCCCATGATTTCAATACCAAAGAACAGAAGATTCAAAAAATATTTTTTTGCCGATTCAAACTTGAGCAATTGCTATTCTTGCCTCAGTTCGTTATAAGCAACAAACGTATAATACATTCAATTTATAAGTATCAATGCATATATGCATAGAGTTTAACATATTGCTGTGCAGTCATTTTTTATGCAAACTTTTTAAGTTTTTTTTGATGGATTTTAAAATAGTGATCATAAATAAATTCAATACATGATTCCTGCTCCATGGAGGATAGAATGACGATTCAAACACAAGCTTTAGATGTTGAAGAAGCTATGCAAAGATTCAACGGCAACCAGGCAATATTTTCTAAATTGCTGAAACGATTTATTGAAATAAATTCAGATATTGAAGAAAAGACAACGCAGCTCGTAAATTCAGGCAATTCTGAGGAGATTTTTATTTTCTTCCATTCACTCAAGGGAGGATCTGGAAATCTTTCCGCAAAAAATCTGTATAAAAAATCCACAGCTCTCGAAGATCTTGCGCGGAAGGGGGATTTTGAATCAATCAAAAAAGAATTGCCGTCCCTTTATGACATCTATGACCAACTTAAAATTGCTGTTGCCGATCTTGAAAAATCCAATTCGTGAAGAATGCACGTTAAAAAGCATTCCTCGATCAGGGTCCGTAAAATTGGCTTGATGTACAGGTAAAATTCAGAAAAGTCTGGAAACCATCAAGCCAGACCAGAATGCATGAGTGTCTTCATGCAGCCAGAAAATTTTTGCACATATTTCCATGCGGTTTATCCGGCATGCAAAGACCCAGCGGTCAACAGACGTGAATTTCGGTTTTCCACCGGAAAAGGCAGGTCTTGGTGAATACTCTGAGTTCGGATTACTTCGTTATTCCCGGCGGAATCAGCTTGAGGCGACACTGTTCCCCCATGACGGTTGCCGTATTGGCCTTCCTGATTTTGCTTCCTTCGTGTTTCATCGGCCTGAATCCGGTTTGGGCAGCAGAGGTGTGCGTCCTGGACCCGGAAAAGGAAGACCACGATCTGCGCCCCTTCATGGAGTTTATGGAGGACGCGGACCGTTCGTTGAGCATTGATCAGGCGGCGTCGCCGGCCGTGGCTGACCGTTTCGGCCTGCCTCCCAAAGGGCATTTCAATTTTGGTTTCACCCCTTCCGCCTTGTGGTTCCGTTTCACCATCATTGAAAATCAAACGAAGTCGAAAGAAGGTGCGTTGCCGTCTCTGTGGATTTTTGACCCAGGCTGGCAGTTCTACGACACCATCGATCTCTATGTGCCGGATCCGGATGCGGCGGGCGGGTGGCGGACCTACTCCGCCGGTCGTCTGCCTTCCATTTCGGGAGCGCCGGACAAACGGTTCTTCAAGCTTCCTGTGGGACTTGGCGAGCCCACCACCTGCTACCTTCGAGTCACCGGGATCCGGCCGATCATGGTGGTCCCACATCTCGCGTCCCTCGACAGCACCCTGCGCGTCAACGGCTTCAAGACGCTGGGCATCGCCCTTCTGATCGGCTTTTTCGCCACGCTCATGCTCGGCAACCTGGCCATCTACCTTTATACCGGCAACAGCAAATACAAGTGGTTCGTGCTCAGCAACCTGACCTTCGCCAGTTTCGTCGCCACCACCAACTACCAGCATCTCTTTGTGGTCAAAAACCTCCCGACGGTCATCATGGCGGTCGGTCTGGTGGGCCAGGCCATCGTCGCCACGACGGTCAGGACATTTTTCGAAATCTCCCGGCACAACAAAAAGCTCAATATGATCCTCCTGGCCGCCATCTGGGCGGTCCTTGGCGTCGCGGCCTCGGCGTTCTTCGTACCTGAGGAGATCCACCCGAAGCTGTCCATATACGCGGTCATGCCCACCACGGTGATCGTGTTCTGGGCCTGCTTCGACTGCCTCAAGCGCGACAAGGTGCCGGCCCTGATTTTCATGGGTGCCTGGCTCGGGGCGACTCTTGCCGCTTTCACTTACAACTGGGCCATCAAAGGAGGCCTTTCCTTCGTCCACCCCTCCTTCATGTGGGTGTCCTTCGTGGGCGAGGCAATGTGCATGTCCATCCTGCTGGCCTACAACATCGAGACCCTGTCGGCGAAGCGTCAGGCCGCCGAGGCCATGGCCCAGACAAGATCCTCATTTCTGGCCAGCATGAGCCATGAGATCCGCACGCCCATGACCGCAGTTCTGGGTTTTTTGAACCTTTCCCTGCACTTAGGGGCGCAGGGGCAGCTGCGGCAATACCTGCTGAAGATAAACGCCGCGGCCAACCACTTGATGGGAATCATCAACGACATCCTGGATTTGGCCAAAATAGAGGCCGGCAAGGTGGAACTGGAGGCAAATCCTTTCGAAGTGGAGACACTGCTGCAGGACACCGCCGACCTCCTGGTTTCGGGGGCCTTCGAAAATGGCAACGAGTTGGTGGTCTCGGTGCAGCCGGGGCTTCCCCGACGCGTGAAGGGCGATTCTCTGCGGCTCAAGCAGGTTCTGCTCAACCTGGGCAGCAACGCCGTGAAGTTCACCCATGGCGGCACGGTTCGGCTGGCCGTGCACGCTGCTGCGGATGCGACGCCGGTTCACGACGCGGTCAGCCTGCGCTTTGAAGTGAGCGACACGGGCATCGGCATTGACCCTACTGTGCTACCGCGCCTGTTCACCTCCTTTGAGCAGGCCGACACGTCGACGGCCCGCGTGTACGGCGGCACCGGCCTTGGACTGAGCATCAGCCGCAAGCTGGTGCAGATCATGGGTGGAGACATCTCGGTACGGAGTCGGCCGGGAGAAGGGTCGATCTTCGAATTCACGGTCGTGTTCGGTCCGGATCCGAAAGGCGAGGTCCGAGGCGAAGCAAACGCCGCAGACCATGGTTCCCTGAACGTGCTGGTGGTCGAAAACAATCCGGCCAGCCGGGCGGCCATGGAAGAAGTCGCGACCTGTCTCGGCCTGCGGCACAGGTTCGCAGGGACGGCGGCGGAGGCGTCTCAGCTGGGGGATGCGGAAAATTTCGACCTGATCCTTGTTGACTGGAACCTGCCGGACATGATTGGGCCCGAGGCGGTCACGCTTCTGCGCTCTTCCGAGCGCACGGCCCGCGTGCCGGTGGCGCTCATGGCCAGCCCGGCGCGGCCCGAAATGGAAAATCTGCGTCTGCAGGGATCTGGCGTCCAAAGTATTTTGGCCAAGCCGTTCACAGCCTCGGCGGTGGAGGGTCTGCTCCGGCAGATCGCCTCCAGTGACAAATCCGCAGCCGTGGCAGGCCCGGACACCCTTGCCGACGCGCCATGCAATCTGGAGCAGGCGCAGGGCTTGCGCGTCCTCTTGGCGGAGGACAACCTGTTCAATCAGGAACTGCTGGGCGTGATCCTGGCCGAGGCCGGGGTGGAGACGGAAATCGCGGACAACGGCGCCGAAGCCGTACGCCGGGTGAAGGAAGGAGGGCCCCCCCTCGATGTGGTGCTGATGGACGTGCACATGCCGGTGATGGACGGATTCGAGGCCACGCGGGCCATCCGGGGTGATCAGCGCTTCAGCGGCCTGCCCATCATCGCCATGACCGCCGACATCACGGCCGAGGACAGGGCGCGGTGTCTTGAAGCGGGCATGGATGACCACCTGACCAAGCCGGTGGACACCGACGAACTTATCAGGATCCTGCTCAAGTGGGGGCGCAAGGCCCAGGGGGAGCAGAATGCGCACCACCATGAGTAACCGCCGGAACCATGCATGCGCGGCCTGTGTGCCGGGTCGGGCAGTTTTCGCCTTGCTTGTGGGCATGATGCTCTTTCCGGCGTGGATTTCATCGGCTTTTGCCGGAGAAGTGTGCCTGCTGGGCGAAAAACACAACGAATACGATCTGCGGCCCTACATGGAGTATCTGGAAGACACGGAAAAGACGCTGACCATAGCGCAGGCGGCTTCCGTAGAGATGGCTTCGCAATTCGGGACGCCGCAAGGCGGACACTTCAATTTCGGCTTCAGTCAGTCGGCCCTGTGGTTCCGGTTC
>Ga0265295_1009728_pt1 | contig 10189 bp, 10 predicted proteins | sample Munlansysbiofilm_FD_192503 | JGI IMG/M metagenome (GOLD analysis project Ga0265295, IMG submission 192503) | Leachate microbial communities from a municipal landfill in Southern Ontario, Canada - Methane capture system biofilm | ecosystem: Engineered > Solid waste > Landfill > Unclassified ...
TTAATCGCTCCTTCAATGGCTTCAGAACCCGAATTTGTAAAATAGGTACACGATAAATTTTCGGGCAATAAAGAGGCTAATTTTTCAGCCAGTTTTACCTGTGGTGACTGAATATATTCTCCATACACCATCAAGTGCATAAAAGTTTCGGCTTGTTTTTGAACGGCAGCAACTACTTTTGGATGGCAGTGGCCAACATTGCTAACTGAAATTCCAGAAATTAAATCCATATAGGATTTTCCATTTACATCAAAAAGATGAAGTCCTTTTGCTCGGTTAATTTCGATGGCCAAAGGCATGGGCGATGTTTGAGCACAATGCTCAAAAAAAAGATGACGTGTTGATGACATTTTATTCTATTTTATTCAAAATCAGCATGAACGCCTATCCAAATACATTCTGGCTGAATTGAAGTTTTTGTTATTCTGTGTTTTTTATGACGTGGGATAAAAAGATGTTCGCCAGTTTTTAAATCAACGAATTTATTGTTTTCAAAAGCAATTGTTGCACTGCCCTGAATAAGGATTACCCACTCGTCTTTATCTTGATTATACCAAATATTTTCTGCATCCGAATTTCCTTTGGATATAATTCTTTCAATTTTAACTTTGGAAGATTCTACTAAAGTTTCAAAGAATTCTCCCTTTGAAAAATCATGATTTGGATTTGAAAATATAGATTTTGATTTCATTTTTCATTAAATAAAATCAACAATTCCTTTTCCTTCTCTAATAATTTCTATTTCTTCGCCCGTGCAATCAATAATAGTAGAGGGTTCATTATCGCCAAATCCTCCATCAATTACAATATCAACCAAATCGCCATAGCGCTCGTTAATTAATTCAGGATCGGTTGTGTATTCTAGAATTTGATCTTCATCTTTAATGGATTTTGAAAGAATTGGATTTCCTAGTTCTTTGACAATTTCTCTAATAATATTATTGTCTGGAACTCTTATTCCAACCGTTTTCTTTTTGCTTGCTAGCAATTTTGGAACCTTATTGCTGGCATTTAAAATAAAAGTATAAGGTCCAGGCAGAACACTTTTCATTATTTTAAAAATAGTATTGTTCAGTGGTTTTGAATAGTCTGATAAATGACTTAAGTCGGAACAGATAAACGAGAACATCGTTTTATCTTTTTTAATATTCATTATTTCCGTAATACGCTCTACTGATTTGTGGTTTAAGATGTCGCAACCAATCCCATAAATGGTGTCCGTTGGATAAATAATGACACCACCATCTTTCAGACATTCAACTATTTTCTGGATATCTCTTGGGTTTGGGTTTTCGTTATAAAGTTTTAGTAACATAAGTCCCCCTTTTTGTAAATAAAAAAAGGGTAAGCTACTTATATCGCACCGCTACAACCATCGTACCCTTGCTTCCTTCCGAACCTGGGGGAGTTTAATAGGAGCTGGTCGTATAAGACTTACCCAACTGCAAAAGTACGATTTTTTTGTTTACCAACAAACAATTCGAGAAATATTTTTTTCTAATTAAATAAAAATAACAAATGCAAAGATTCTTACATAAACAAGGCATAGAACAAAGACAATTCAAATTAAACGGATTAGAAAACAGCTTTCATTCCTGAAAATCAGAGCCATATCTATCCTTGTTTGTAAATCAGCAGAGCATTATTCCGGCATATCTTCGCAAACTTGTTTTAGTTTCAACATAATTTGGTCGGCAAAATTTTGCAAAGGCTTTTTAGCCATCATGGCAATCATTGGCGGAATATCAACATTTAAAAAAGCAATTGCTTCGCAGGATTTATCGCTCTTCTCTGAAATCTGACAAATCATTTCCAAACTAAATGGTTTATCAGCAGTTGCTGTATAAACAACTTTAGAGGGACGAATTTTTTCACTGACATGCAATGTGATTTTTGCCATTCCTTGAATTTCAAAAGAACACTGATCTTCGCTTGAAGTCCAGTTTTTTATTTGTTCGGGCAATACTTTTCCAAAATTATTACAGTTGCTAATGTAATCAAAAACCAGATTACTGCTTCTATTGATAAGCGTTTTGTTGCTTTCTATTTTCATCAAAATAATGATTAATGGTAATTAAAATTGTACTTAAAAATGAAACGATTCTATTTTTCTTCAAATTTTGCACTCCAATCGGCAGGCGATTTTTTCCAAACTTTCAGAGTTTCAAACTCTTTAGCATTGATATAATTAATCTCCAAAGCTGTTTCCAATAAATGAGAATAATCGGTAATAGTTTGCAAATCAACCACTTCTTGAGCAAAGGCATCCAATGCTTTTGGAAGTTCGTAAGTAAAAATTGCCGCCATGCCCAAAACCTTGCAATTGGCTTCGCGAAGAGCCTGTACGGCTTTCAGACTGCTTCCCCCAGTAGAAATTAAATCTTCGATTACCACCACAGATTGTCCTTCTTTGATATCTCCTTCAATTAAGTTTGTCATGCCGTGTTTTTTGGCTTCACTGCGCACATACACAAATGGTTTATTAAGGGCTTGAGCCACCAACACTCCCATCGCTATTGCTCCCGTGGCAACACCAGCAATAACATCTGGATTTCCGTAGTGGGTTTTAACGATTTTTACGAATTCATCACGGATAAAATCACGGACTTCTGGATACGATAAAGACTTACGGTTATCGCAATAGATTGGTGATTTCAAACCCGATGCCCATGTAAAAGGATTTGATGGATTCAATTTTATTGCGTTTATTTGCAGTAGATATTGTGCACATTGATTTTTTGATTGCATAAAATAGTTGTATTATGATTAACGAGAGGCAAATATACAAAGTTTTTTACAACAACCGTTCTATTATTATGACGGATAAAATCAATTTAATTTCACTTAAGTCGGGAGATGATTATTATGAATTTAGCAGTGAAAAAGAGTTCCTTTCAAAAATCATCAAATTTGAAAAAGACAATACCATTCGAGATCTATATGTGTATACAAAAGATAAGCTAGAAACATTATTTGAGATTTTCTCAAAACGATTATTCTACGTTTCAGCTGCTGGCGGAGTGGTTCGCAACGAAAAAAATCAAATTCTTTTTATTTACCGTTTTCACCGATGGGATTTACCCAAAGGGCATGTCGAAAAAGACGAAGCAATTGATGATGCTGCTTATCGAGAAGTAATTGAAGAGACAGGTGTTAATAATCTTACATTGAGCCGAAAAATAACTTCTACCTTTCATGTATACTCCCTGGAAGGAAAACGGTGCATGAAAGAAACGCATTGGTACGAAATGAATTGTTCCGATTCAAGCCAATTGCATCCCCAAACTTCTGAAGCCATTGAAATAGCTAAATGGGTAGATGTGAGTGATTTAAATCCAATTCTAATCAAAACTTATCCTTCTATTAAAGATTTGATTAGTAATTATTTACGAGAGATTAAGTAGAGTTTTTGGTTCGACTCCGCTCACCAACCAAAGATTGGGGAGTTTGTGGAATTATCCGATAGTCAATTACGAAATTTAAAATCATCATTTCCAACTGCCTTGTTGGTCAAATTGATTAACATTTTAATCATTCTTTTGAAAATGTTCTTTTTAAAGTTATTTTTTTTATTTTTGTCAAAATTAATAAATGAGTTATGAGCGAAGAAAATAACTTTGAAGATGTTCAAATTCAAGAACATAAAAAATTTCCTTGCAAAAATTGTGGAGGATTTTCAATTTTTGAACCTGGTCAGCACAGCTTAAAATGTAAATATTGTGGTGAATTGAATGAAATTATTCAAGAAGACATAGACGTTGTTGAGGAGAATTTTGAAGAAATGATTTCAGAAATTTGCATGGATGATGAAATGAGCATTAATGTCCTCCAAATAAAATGCGATGCCTGCGGAGCTCAAAGTACACTACCAGAAAATATAACTTCTTCAAACTGCCCATTTTGCGGAACTGCCATTGTCATCGCTAACGAATCTATTAAAAGAATTATTAAACCAAAATACTTAATTCCATTTAAAATATCCAAAAGCAAAGGACAAGAGCTTTATTCGAAATGGATAAAAAGTCATTTTTTTGCTCCCAGCTCTTTAAAAAAAATGGCCAATCTTGAATCAATTGTTGGGGTCTACACTCCATACTGGACATACGACGCTCAAGTGGAATCTACGTACTTTGGCGAACGAGGCACTAATTATACTACAACAGAAACCCGAAACGGAAAACAAGAATCGGTAACTAAAGTCAGATGGAGCTATGTATCAGGCACTATTTCTCATTTTTTTGATGATGTTTTGGTTGCTGCATCCAAGTCTTTGCCCAAAAAACTGGCAAATCAGCTAACCAATTGGAATTATTCAGAACTTGTAAATTACAAAGAAGATTTTGTGAGTGGTTTTAGAACAGAAATTTATCAAATTGATCTAAAAAATGGCTTTAATGAGGCAAAAAACAAAATGAACGAAGAGATTAAGTCCCTTATTAAAAGTGATATTGGAGGGGATCAACAAAAAATAAGCAAAAGCACTACTCAATACAGCAAAATTACTTTCAAGCACATTTTATTGCCCATTTGGATTAGCTCATACCGCTATAAAAACAAAACCTATAACTTCCTAATTAATGGACAAACGGGAGACATTTGCGGAAATTACCCCAAAAGTGCTTGGAAAATAATGGGTGTTATCCTGCTAATTATCGCTATTTTAGCTGGTATTTTTTGGATTATGGGATAGATGAATAATTATCAATTACGAATTAAAAATTAAGAAATCAATATCGAATATTAAGAACTGGTTATCAGTCATTTACACAAAAAACACTTTTAAGACAAAGTAAAAATAGCAAAAAGAAGAAAGCTTTTGTTGTAAATTTCAAGTTTTAATCATCACCTCAACGAATCCTAATTTAATGAATTATCAAATTCTACAAATAAAATCAACTTAAATAGTCGTCTTCCTACTGGGACTTATTTGAATAAGATTGCAAATAAAAACAATTCTCATACTGAAAAAGTAATTGTGCAATAAAATGAAAATAATACATTATATATTTATTTCAATTCTATTAATAAGCTGTCTGTGGTCTTGCAGCGGAACTCGTAGAACTGTAAAAGAGCATCAAAAGTTTTTCCCGACAGAAATCAATAAAGTATATTTGGGCATGAGCTTAAATCAATTAAAATCAGTTCGTAACACGAATACCCTCTCTGTTGATCCTGGAAAAAAAATCACCTATGCTTTTGAAACATTTATTGATAAAGATTTTTCGAAGATAAATTATCAGTTTGATGAAAATCAAATTTTATATGAAATAATTATCACATTCAACAAAAATATTGATATATTTCACCAATTTGAAAAAGAATATGGTCAATCAAATTCCAAAAAAGAGTGGCTTTTTGAAAACATAGACAACCTAAACCTAAAAATATGGGTCTATGAAAATAGACTTTGTATTGGTATTCAGAAATATTTTTAAATAAATCAGAAAACAACATTTTTTTATACAAAGACCAAAACACAACCAAGAAATGGAGTTGCCAAAAGCGCTCCATTTTTTTTTACATTAATTCCAAGCTATTTAAAACTAAAAACTAAGCTTCAGAATAATTGAGTTTTTTATTTTATTTCTAAACAAAAAAAGTCCGACAAATTGCCGGACTTTTTTTCATCATATTTTTTTACAAAAACTCTACCGTTCCTTTTTTGGTAATTTTTTCGCAGTAATGGCAAAGCAATTTCAAATCTTCTCCATCTAAAACATCAAATTTTGTTTTAGCATTTTCTACATTGGTAATGCATTTTGGATTGAAGCATTTTACAATACCACTTATTTTTTTAGGTACATCTACCTTAAATTTACGGGCTACTCTGTAATCTTCAATTTCAATAATTGTAGCAGAAGGAGCCACCAAGGAAATTTTGTTTATCTCCGAAGATTCAAACTTTTTATCTTTCACCTTGATTAAGCCTTTTTTGCCATATTTTTTACTATCTAAATTAGCACCAAATACAATTTCATTGGTAACCTCATATAAATTCAAAATCTTTATGACCGTTGATACCATATCGTTTGGGATATGATCAATTACAGTTCCGCTTTTGATGGCTGATACAACCAGCTCTTTACGATTATTATTCTCCATTTTTTTACAATTTAAAATTATTTTAAACCCAATATTTTACTAATGATAGCCTGACGAACAAAAACACCATTCAGTGCTTGTTTAAAGTAATATGCTTGTGGCGTATCGTCAACATCCGTAGAAATTTCATTCACACGGGGAAGTGGGTGTAATACTTTCATATTGGGTTTTACATCTACCAAAAGAGCTTTGTTTAAAACATATGAGTTTTTTACACGTTCGTATTCCAAAGGATCTTGAAACCTTTCCCTTTGAATACGAGTCATATACACAATATCAGCTTGTTGTAAGGCATCAGGCATTTGGGTATATTGGTAATAATTAAGATTTTTCTCTTTAATATGAAGCTTAACAGCACTGGGCAATTTCAGTTCATCGGGAGAAACCAAATGGAATGTTGTGTTGAAATGACACATGGCTTGTACTAAGGAGTGAACGGTACGACCAAATTTCAAGTCACCCACCAAAGTAATGTGCAAGTTATCAAGAGTTCCTTGCGTTTGCATAATGGTGTACAAGTCAAGCAAACATTGCGTAGGATGTTGATTAGCACCATCGCCAGCATTGATTACAGGAACGTGCGAAACTTCCGATGCATATCTGGAAGAACCTTCCACTGGATGACGCATGATGATTAAATCACTGTAATTAGCAACGGTTTTGATTGTATCAGCAAACGATTCTCCTTTTGCTACCGAAGTATTACTGGCTCCGCTAAAACCAATAACCCTGGCACCCAGCCTATTGGCTGCACTTTCGAAGCTTAACATCGTACGCGTTGATGGTTCAAAAAACAAACTTGCTATGACACGACCATCAGCAATTTTTTGAACCGGATTTTCCTCAAACTCTTTTGCCAATTCTAAAATTTGCAAATACTCCTCTTTAGAGTAATCACTAATTGAAATTAAACTTCTGTTTTTCATTTTTATTTATTTATTCAACATGATTTTTTTTCAAAATTAAAGCGACCAAAGGGTCGCTTTAAAACATTAACAACAGCAGCTACAGCCACCTTTTTTAAGATTGTATTTTTCAATAAATTCACACAATACATCTCTCATATCGGGTTTGCCAAAATCTTGCAATTCATATCCAATTTTGACATAAGGTTTATTGATTTTAATAATTCTATTCAAATCAATGGGAGTCGCAATTAAAACCAAATCGCAGGGAGTATTTTCAATGGTAGTTTCCAAATCTTTGATTTGCTGTTCGCTATATCCCATGGATGGCAAAATAGGTCCAAGGTTAGGATATATTTCAAACGTCTTTTTTATTTTCCCAACAGCATAAGGGCGTGGGTCTACCAATTCTGCAGCACCATATTTCATTGCCGTAACACTGCCATAATTGTATTTAATTTCGCCGTGTGTAACAGTGGGACCTTCTTCCACAACCAAAACACGTTTGCCTCTGATAAGTTCTGGATTGTCGACAAATGTTGGCGAAACGGCATCTATTACAACTGCTTTTGGATTTAATTTTGCAATATTGGCACGAATTAATTGTAAGTCATCCAAATCGCAACTCTCTATTTTATTTATAACAATTGCATCTGCTATGCGAAGCGTTGTTTCTCCAGGATAATAAGTCATCTCGTGTCCTACTCTTTGTGGATCAACAATGGTAAACATCAAATCGGGTTTGATAAATGGGAAATCATTGTTTCCACCATCCCACAAAATGATATCAACGTCTTCTTTTTCAGCCTGGCGAAGAATGGCCTCATAATCGATACCAGAATAGATGATGTTTCCACGAACTACGTGAGGTTCATACTCTTCCATCTCTTCAATGGTACACTCGTGAAGTTTTAAATCTTCTACTGTTTCAAAACGTTGTACCGCTTGTTTTACCAAATCACCATAAGGCATAGGGTGACGAATGGCACATACTTTTAAACCTTCTTCTTCCAAAATATCAATAATTCTTCTGGACGCTTCACTTTTTCCACCACCGGTTCGAACAGCTCCTGTTGCAATGACGGGTTTGGTTGATTTCAGCATCGTAGCATCCAAACCGATTAATTTAAAATCAGCTCCGGCAGCATTAACGATAGCACAAATATTCATCACTTTTGTATAATGCATATCACTGTATGCAAAAACGCACTCATGAACTTTAAACTCTTTGATTAATCTTGGCAATTCCGATTCATTATAAATTGGAATACCCTGTGGATACAAGTCACCAGCTAACTCTTTTGGGTATTTTTTTCCATCAATATCAGGTATTTGAGCTGCTGTAAAGGCAACTACATTATAATTCTCGTTTCCCCTAAAACAAGTGTTGAAGTTGTGAAAATCACGCCCCGCAGCTCCAATAATAATTACATTCTTTTTCATATTATGTGTTTTTGGTTAATAATATTTTGAACTTTACTATTCTTGGGCAAAGATAAAAGTTTTATTAATTCAATTTCACGACTTTAATAATATTTTTTCAACGATTTTTCAACACTATCTTTTATTTTTTATCCAAGCAAAATATTGTATTTTTGCAAAAAAAACAAAATGGATCTAAGAACTTACATCACAGACAAACTAAATGTCTTTTTTGAGCAATCATACAACACCTCATTTGCATCAGAAAAATTTCAAATATCTCCAACCAAGGCCGAATTTTCGGGGGATTTTACTTTAATCTGTTTTCCGTTTGTTGGTACACTCAAAAAATCACCAGATGCGATTGCTAATGAAATTGGCACATTTCTAAAAGAAAACTGCGATCTAATTCACAATTTTAATGTTATTAAAGGCTTTTTAAACATCGAGTTTGTCCCTACTGTTTGGATGGATTTTGTAAATAAAAACGCTTTAAATTCAAACTTTGGTTATTCAAAAACAGAAAATCCAGAAAATATAGTCTTGGAATATTCTTCTCCAAACACCAATAAACCTTTACACTTGGGACATATTCGAAATAATTTGCTCGGATATTCTCTTTCAAGAATATTGGCTTCGCAAGGACATAAGGTGGTTCGAACAAATTTGGTAAACGACCGCGGAATTCATATTTGCAAATCGATGTTAGCATGGCTTCGCTGGGGAAACAATGAAAGTCCGGAAAGCAGCGGACTAAAAGGCGATCATTTAATTGGAAAATACTACGTTCTTTTTGATGTAGAATATAAAAAACAACAAAAAGTACTCATTGAAAAAGGGCTTTCCGAAGAGGAAGCGGCAAAAGAGGCTCCACTGATCAAAGAAGCTCAAGAGATGCTTAGAAATTGGGAAGCAGGCGAAGCTGAAACAATTTCGGTTTGGAAAAAAATGAACGATTGGGTGTATGCGGGATTTGACCAAACATATCAACGAATGGGCATCGAATTTGACGAAATTCAATATGAATCAAACACTTACAAACTGGGTAAAGAAATCGTTGAAAAAGGATTAAACGATGCTGTATTTTTCAAAAAAGAGGACGGTTCTATTTGGGTAGACCTCAGCAATGAAGGTTTGGATGAAAAATTATTGCAAAGAGCCGACGGAACTTCCGTATACATGACCCAAGATATGGGAACAGCCTCGCTCAGAGCGGATGCTTTTAATCCCGATAAAATGATTTATGTGGTTGGAAATGAACAAAATTACCATTTCGATGTACTCAAATTAATTTTGGACAAAAAACTAAATTACGATTGGGGAAAAACCATTTTTCACTTATCATACGGAATGGTTGAACTTCCCTCGGGCAAAATGAAATCGAGAGAAGGAACCGTTGTCGATGCCGACAACTTGATGGAAGAAATGGTTGAGATTGCCAAAAATCAAACCCAGGAATTGGGAAAAATTGATCAATTTAACACAGAAGAAGCCACTGCTCTTTATGAAATGATAGGACTTGGGGCATTAAAATATTTTATTTTAAAAGTAGATCCCAAAAAGAATATGCTTTTTGACCCCGAAAAATCGATTGATTTTAATGGTAATACGGCCTCTTTTATTCAATATACGCACGCTCGAATCTCCTCTTTGCTTGCCAAAGCAGAAGATATTAAGCTCAGCGAAAATGAAATCCCTAGCAAACTGGAAAACATTGAAATAGAGCTTATTCGAAACATATATCAGTTTCCAGTAATTAC
>Ga0265295_1009730_pt1 | contig 10187 bp, 7 predicted proteins | sample Munlansysbiofilm_FD_192503 | JGI IMG/M metagenome (GOLD analysis project Ga0265295, IMG submission 192503) | Leachate microbial communities from a municipal landfill in Southern Ontario, Canada - Methane capture system biofilm | ecosystem: Engineered > Solid waste > Landfill > Unclassified ...
TCCCTATGGCTGGTCTATGGACAACATTTACCAAAGAAGATGGTACAAAATTGCATACCTGCACCATTATTACAACCGAAGCTAATGACTTTATGAAAGATATTCATGATCGTATGCCTGTCATCCTTGATGAAGAAGAACGCACCCGTTGGTTAAATACTAAAACAACGAATATCTATGAGTTATCTCAACTATTAAAACCTTATCCATCATCAAAGATGAAGGCTTATGAAGTATCATCACACGTTAACAATGCTTCACATGATGAGCCTGATTGTATCACACCTATAAAATAAGCATTGAAAAACCACGTTAGATCTAGTGATCCTGCGTGGTTTTTTGTCAATGCTCTGTTTAAATGTTTTCTTAAAGACGTTTGATTGGAAAACACATATAGTTTTTCCCAGTGTTAAGATCTGTAAAATCTTGAACAGCTCCAACTAATGTATAACCGTGTTCTTTTATGTATGAAAGACCCCATAAGAACGTATTCTTAACATCACACGATATTTTTACCATTTCAAAACCAGGGATTTTCCATTTGGTCCATCCTTGAGGTGGAACTGCATCATCTTCACACTCAACACCCGCTAGATAGCGACCTTTTGAATAATCATCTTCCCAAGGATCAAATGTCATGGACATATTTGACATGACACCCCAACAACCAGCTAGTGATTCATCAGATAGTTTTTTAGCTAAAGCAGAAACTTCACTAAAGTGAGTGTTAGCTTCCGCCCAAAGCTTTTGGATAAAACCTTCTTTCATGTCGGTGGAACCTTCTTTACCCATAACGAAGAATGTTGGTTTGTTCATGATTTCAATCGTCATCTAGATCATCTCCTGCTGTTATTAATGATGGATATCATCATAGAGCTCATCGACAATTTGAATGAGTTCATCTTTTGTTAAATCGTATTCTTTGCAATCCATGAGTGAATTTTTCAATATATTTTTTACAGCCTGTTTCTTCTTTTTAATGAGCATCGTTTTGGAATGATCTTTAACATATGATCCTTTCCCCTGAATGGTGTATATAAAACCATTCGATTCAAGGAGTTCCCATGTTTTCTTAATCGTGATAATGCTCACTCTTAACTCTTTAGCAATTGTTCTTATCGATGGTAAAAGTTCATCAGCATCAAGGTCACCGTGAATGATTTGAGATGATATTTGATCATATAATTGTTGGTAGATAGGTGTTTGTGATGTATTTCTTACCGTGATATTTTTCATAAATCCACACGCATAAATCGTTTTTCAGATTGTTTAATGGCTATAAAATTGAGTATAGCAGCTAAACCTATTGTACTACAAAAGACGATAATCTGTGTTGTGATATTCCCCTCAAATAGATCTCTCATAAACTGATAACGTGCAACACCAAATTCAAAGATAAATCCATAGATTAAGGTTGCAATAGTCCCATATAAGGTTGCTTTACCAAAAAAGTGTGCTGTTTTAAAATACATCGGTAGAAATATGATGTTAAAAACTGCATACATCTGAATACCAACCCCAAAGAAAGCTAAGTTGATATCAAAGAAGAAATTCCAAGAACCATAGATGGCGTTATGAATGATACCAAAGATGACAGCACTCACGATATGAAGACCCTCTAAAATCATTAAAGCATATGATTTTGATAATACAATATCTTTTCTTCTAACGGGCAACGATGATGAGAACTGATAATCCGCATTCGCTAAATATGACGAAAAGATTTGTGGTACTGAAATCCAAAAGAAATACATGAACACAAGCGTGAAAATCCAATTAGGAATAAACATGAGTGCAGCCAAAACGAAAGGTATGATGAAAAAGAATTTGTTAATCGATAATGTGAGTTCTTTATAAATTAAGTTTTTCATATACTTGCCTCCTTATTAGCATAGTAAATCATAATGTCATCTAAACTGGGTTGTCCCACTTTGACAGTGTCTTGATGATCAACATCTGATGTCTTAATCAGTCCATTAAAACCAAAGACGTTTGTTTTATAAGAAATTAGACGATCTTTGATTGCAGGTAACTCTTCTTTTGTACCATTGACTAATCGGTACTTATCAATGAGTTCATCTTTTGAACATGATTCAATAATCTTACCTTGTTTAATAAATGTGACAAAGTCAGCAACCTTTTCGACATCGCTCGTAATATGTGTGGAAAAAAGTATGCTTGCTTCTTCATTTTCAACAATACTTTGAAAAACAGCTAATAAATCATCGCGTGCTACGGGATCTAATCCGCTCGTTGGTTCATCAAGAATAAGTAGTTTTGCATGATGTGAAAGCGCCACGGTAATTAAATATTTGAGTTGCATACCTTTTGATAACTCATCGATGCGTTTTTTTTCATTGAGATTAAATCTTTTAAGCAATGATTGATACAACGCGTCATCCCAATTAGTAAAAAACCGTTTAACTATCTTTGTGATTTCACGAATGGTCTTCTTTGGGTAATAGGATTCTCCTGAAACATAACCAATATCTGATTTAATGGCTAATTCATCCTCATCGATATGACGTCCAAAAATGATGATGTCACCACAATCTCTTTTAATGACGTTTAGCATCGACTTAATTGTCGTCGTTTTGCCTGCACCATTTTCACCAATGAATCCCATGATGTAACCCTGAGGGATTGAAAAACTAACATCATCTAGCTTAAATGATGGATATGTTTTTGATAGATTTTTAATGTCTAAACTATACATTCTGTACCTCCTGTGTATATCGTACATACACAGTATACACATATCACTCGTAATTGTCAACACATGTAGAAAAAAAGTAGCATACACATATCATGTCTACACTACTCTATGATGAATTAACGATGTCTAATCATGTCGATTCGTTTAACTTTTAAACCACTAGCATGTGCTTTAAATGAAAGACGTTGTACACCTGGATTTAAAACGATTTGTGATGCTATATCAAACCACTTACCATCAGTTCCATTTGTTGTCAACGTTGATAACACTTCGTTTTCACGCATAATTGAAAATGGAATTTGAGCTAAACTTGACACATCGGATGCTATAGTGAGTTCAATGATGTACTTACCAAATGACTGAACATCAATTGCAAACGATAAGAGATCATCTTTGTGGAAGATCACATGATCTTTGTCTTGTTGTAGTTTTTTACTTTGCCATGCAGGTTGTAATACATCAAGTTGTGTTCTTCCCCATGGTTCTAAATTAACTGAAACAGGATGTTCAATAGGAATGAGATCATATTGGAAATCGTCTTGAATAATATAACGTTTACGATTTGTAAACACATAATGGTTTTGGGCTTGATTAGCAAGTAATGAAATGACCGTTGTGTGTGCATTACGTTTAATTTGATAAGCTGTTTCGTCTTCCGTTTCGCATGTTAATGTAAAATCATCTTCAATATCTAATTGATAGTGCGTCACTCTTGGATCAAATGAATCCAATAACTGTCCATTCACGTAAACACTTTTTAAAACTGGACATGGAAAACCAGTTGGTTCAGGTTTTGTGATATCATTCATGTGTTTCTTATAGGTGTAAGAGTCTTTAATAAATGATACGATGTTTCTTGCTACAACTTGAGCTTCGCTCTTGTGTAACAAACCTTTTTCAAAAGATTCTAACGCATTATCATTTAATGAATTACCTTTAGCATCAACAACCACCATGTAAAGATCACCTTGAGCTTTAATCATGGACTTAATGTTTTGACGAGTTCCTTCATCTTGGTCATCGTTCATCTTAGCCCACCAGTCTGTCATTACAATGCCCTTAAAGTCCCACTCTTTTCTGATGATGCCTGCGATAAGATCATAATTTCCTGCAGCCCAAATACCATTGATTGGATTATAAGATGTCATCATGGCTTTAGCATTCGCTTTTTTAGTTGCGATTTCAAAGCCTTTTAAATAGATTTCTCTAATAGTGCGTTCACTTGCGATGCTATCAGCATCAAAACGACGATATTCCTGATTGTTTAAAGCAATATGCTTAATCGTTCCGGTGACACCTGCTTTTTGTAAACCTTTAACAATAGCTGCTCCCATATATCCCGTTAAGATCGGATCTTCAGAGAAATACTCAAAATTTCTACCACATAATGGGTAGCGATGAATGTTCATACCTGGTCCAAGCAAGATTTCAATATCATACCCTATCATTTCAAGACCAACACCGTAATAGAGTGCTTCTGCTAACTCTGTATTCATGCTTGCTGCTAAAAGTGTCCCATTAGGCATCGATGTTGCACGCAAACCTGAATCCATACGAATACCTGATGGTCCATCAGCACAACATAGAATAGGTAATCCATAAGCTTGTAAACCATCGGTGGTTCCACCAAACGCACTTGCTGTACCCGGTGTTGCCTTAGGTGACGACATACCTTCACCACGAACAATTTCAGATAATTCTGTCAATGACATTTGAGCAACAAAGTCTTCAGCGGTTTCCATACCCCTATAAACATCTTCTAACATGATCATGTGATCAGGCTTTGTCCATTCAGAAGGTAGGTTATCTTGAATGCGTTTCTTTAAATCAATCGTTCTTAAAGGAACTTCTTCATAACCGATTTCAAACTTATCTTGGTTGATAACTGGTTTAATACGCTTGAAAGGTTTTACTGGTCTCATCATTTCTTCATGTTTTACTAAACACGTTGTCTTCTTGACTAAGTACTCAACACTTGAAAACGATGTATTGACATCAGTCGATAGTTCAATTTGATAGGTTCCTTGTTCTAACACATAAGATGATGGATATCCTGTAACACCTGTTTCATCATATGATGCAAAATCATATGGATCAATATGGAAGCTTAACACTTCAGCTTCTCCTGGTTTTAAAACACCTGTTTTTGCAAATGCAACTAAAACCTTATCTGGTTTACCAAGTAGACCTTGAGGTTGCTTCACATAGATTTGTACAACTTCTTTTGCAGCATGGCTACCTGTATTTTTAACCATAACCGTAAATGTCATCTCTTTTTCTAATTCAGCTTTGATTAGTTGATGTGAAAACGTCGTATAGGATAAACCAAACCCAAAAGGATAACGCACAGCTTTTGGGTTGAACGTTTGGAAATAGCGATACCCAACATAGATATCTTCAACATAAAAAGATTCATCATGACCACCAAAACTTTCATGTGAAGGATAATCTTTGACATCATATGCAATCGTGTCTGGAAGTTTACCACTTGGGGAAACAAGACCCGTTAAAACATCAGCCGCTGCTCTTCCCCCTTCTTGACCTCCATGCCATACGTATAAAACAGATGAAATAGGATAAAGGTCCATAAAGGACATATCCATCACATTGCCTGTATTGAGTAAAACAACAACCTTATCAAAAACAGAAGTCACTAAAGACATCAATTGTTCTTCATCTTGTGACAGACGATAAGAACCTTCTGTATCACTGTTATCACGATCTTCACCAGCAGTTCTTCCAATAATAATGATAGCAACATCAGATTTTTTACGTGCGTCCTTAACGATTTCTTCTGATAATGGCATTTCCTTTTGGCTCCAAGGTTCACTAGCCCAAAAACCTGAGCCAGCGTTAAATGGATTTTCTAATGTCCACTCGCGATACATCGCTACAAGTTCATCATTCACTTTGACAAATGGATTTTCTAAGAGTGCATCTAGAATCGATGTGACGCGATCAACATTAACCAACCCACCTGATCCAGTTCCACTCTTATAATAGTCGGTTTGAATACGACCAAAAATCGAAATCGTCTGATCAATCAATGGTAAAACATGCTGATCATTTTTCAATAAGACAATACCTTCTGTAGCAGCTAATCTAGATAAATCTTTAAGACCTACAACAGGTTCTTGATTGCCACTTTTTAATACATTTAGAAAATTTTTCATAAGCACCTCTATCATGTTCTCATTTCCATTATAAATGGAAACGATTAGAAATGCCATAGGTTTGCGAAAACGTTTGAAAAGAAAACACATACCCATAGGGTACGTGTCTTTTTATGATTTAACAAGACGGATTATTTCACGATAAATCAGATTTAAAAGTTCTTCTTCGGTCATATCCATCTCATCGTTCATAAATTGGAATAACAGACCTGAAATGATCGCTCTAATCACGTAAGGTGTTTCCTTTTGTGGTTCACGATAAGGATAGATTCCCTCAACTGCACCTAGATACATAATATTGGCAAATCTTTGTTCCATGGATTTTTGAATGGCTTGTATTTCATCCTTCAATGCAATATCAATTCTAAGTTCTTGATGATGAGGTACTCTCATGATCGCTTCCATCAAAGTTCTAGCGTCTTTTAACACGAGGAGTGTTCGTGATAATTCTTCAAACAGTGCGCCTTTGAAGTCCATCGCTTCTAAGTCAGCTAACAGAATATTTTCATAATGTTTTAAGAGATAGCGATACGTTTCAATAATCATTTGCTCTTTGCTTTCAAAGTATTCGTAAACAGTTGATTTCCCAATCTCAGCATCATGAGCAATCTTTGATAGAGCAACTTTCTCGATGTCTTCGCCCTTCTTGATATAGCCAACCAGGGTATGAAGTAGCTTTTCTTTAGCGGTTTGCACGTTCTTCCTCCTTAATCTTCTTACTGTTAATCAGTGCATAGATTGTAGGAACAACGACGAGTGTTAATATGGTTGAATAAAGTAAGCCACCGATTGCAGTAATCGCCATAGGTTGTAATAACTCAGAGCCTTCACCAAAACCTAAGGCAAGTGTTAGTAAACCTAAAATGGTTGTTAAGGCTGTCATGAAGATTGGTCTTAAACGCGTTTTACCAGCTAGAACAATCGCTTCTTTAATAGGATGTCCTTCCTCTCTTACAATGCGGATGTAATCAATTAAGACAATACCATTGTTAACAACAACACCAACTAAAATAATGAGCCCCATAATGGAAACGAGTGATAAGTAACTTCCTGTAATGAGTAGTGCAATCATACCACCTGTAAATGCTAATGGGATTGTGGATAAAATAATCAGTGGATAAATCAGTGATTGGAACTGAATCGCCATAATCATATAAACAAGCAGAATAGCCACAACTGCAGCGATCGCTAAATCACCTACAGCATTCATAATTTCTTCAGATTCACCTTCTAGTGTTACATAGTATCCGCCACCATATTGGTCGAACTGATTGCCGTCTAAATAGGCATTCACTTCATCAGCAACCTTGGAACCGACTAATGTCACATTGTAACCATCTTTAATTTCAGCAGTCACGTTTAGGTAACGGTTCGTACCATCTGAATTGATGACATTAAAACCGGTGATTCGTTCAATATGCGTAACAGAAGTTAATGGACTATTGGTGAACAGTGGTGCTGAAGCTAATGATAATAATGTAGGATCTGCAGACATGGGGTTCATCTCAATGACACCTGCATTAACTTTTAAGAATGGATTGACGACAAAGACAACAGGATCACCCATCACATAACCAGGTAACATGGTGTTAGGCACATAGATGCCTTGACCTGATGTGTTCATGTAATCGTCAATCATCTGTTGTGTTGCTTGATCAAAGAGCATCACGCCTGATAAGAATTGTTCGTAACTACCGAAAACATCAAATGTAAAACTTCCACCCACTGTATCAGAAGGAAGATCTAATTGATAATCAATGCCTTCGATGGTTACAGTTAATGTTTGACTCGCTCCTAAACTTTCAAGATTTGTATAAAGATAAGATAAACTGTCTAAAACATCTTGTTGTGTTAATGAATAAGTCATCGCTTGATCACGGTTAACCGTAATCTTAACAGAGTCAGCACCTTTTGAAATGCCGTCATCAATTTTTTCTACACCTTCAATACCATTAAGGATAGCAACAAGATCAGATGATATATCTTCTAATGTCTCTAACTCATATCCAGCGACTTTAATATTAATACCTTGCGCACCAGCTAAAGCTTGTGTACTATTTTGTGCATCAACTGTGACTTCTACGATATCACTTGAGGTTAAACCTTCAACAGTATCAAAATCATAGTTAGCGAGTAAATCAGTTAAAATAACAGCATATTCACTAGTTGATTTTTCTCTGTTGTCTTTTAAATTGATTGTCATGGATAAATTGGCTGATCCTGATCCAAACATGAACATACCAAAACCACCACTACTACCAATGGATGCTGATACAGTATCAACATCAGCATAAGCTTGAATGTCATCTGTTAAAGCGTCAGCAAATTCCGCTTTCACATCAAATGCTGTTTGAGATGCGAAATTCACATCGATTGAAATCGAACCTTCATCTGATTGTGGTAAAAGGATAAACCCTTTAGCTGCAACAGCCCAGACGCTACCTCCTAAAATTAAAAGAACTGTAACGATGGTTACTAAACGATGGTGAATCGTCCAGGTAACAGATTTTTCATAAGTACGCTTAATTTTAGTTAAAACTTTACCTTCTTTTTGTTCTTTTTGGTCAGATAACATACGAGATGCCATCGTAGGAACAAGTGTTAACGCAATGATGAGTGATGCGCCTAATGAATAAGCAATGGTTAATGCCATACTGATAAAGATATCTGCAATAAATCCTTCGATAAAGAAGATAGGAAGGAAAACAGCGGCTGTTGTTAATGTGGATGCTGTGATCGCACCAACAACTTGTTTAGCACCTAAAATAGCAGCATCCCGTTTACTCTTACCTTCACCAATCATACGATAAATGTTTTCAATAACAACAATCGCATTATCGACGAGCATACCAATACCTAACGCAAGTCCACCCATAGATACTAGATTTAAACTGACATTGGTAAAATACATCAACATGAATGCTGCAATGACTGAAATTGGAATCGCAAGACCTACAATGATGGTTGGTTTAATATCCTTCAAGAAGATAAATAAAACGATAATGGCTAAAACTGCGCCAAAGATAATGTTTTGCAATACAGAACTTATCGATTGATTGATATACTCGCCTTGGTCTAAAAGCACCGTGTAATGTGCAGTTGAACCTTCTCGTACCATTAACATATCGAGTTTTTCAGTAATATTTTTTGTAACTTCTGTAATGCCGTAGTCTGATTGTTTCGTGAACGCAACCTGAATACCTTGAATACCATTAATTTTGGAGTAGACATCTGTATTCGCATTCACATTGCGAATGCCGTCTTCTTTAATGATATCTTTAATGCGAATCACTTCGCCACCATCAAATAAGACAGGTAAGTTTTCGATATCAGATAGCGAATTGGGTTGATCACCTAAATATAGCATTCTGATTTCACCTGAATCAAGTGCAACACCAACTAAGCCACCGACATTTTGTCTTTCAATAATCTCTAAGACTTCTTGATGTGTAATGCCGTAGTTTGTTAATATTGCAGGATCTAAATCAACTTCTAAGATAACGTCTGCTGCACCAGTTACACTGACATCAGCGATACCAGGAATAGCTTGTAAATCTAAAAGAAGATCCCGATTGATCCATTCCGTATTTTGAATTAATGCTTCTTCATCTGTCAACGAATTATCATAGTCTCTAAAAAGTGTCACGGTCATAACTGGTAACATATCGGGACTGATGCGTAGGATTCTGGTTGTTCCAACGCCATCATCAAATGAAATGTTATTGATAAGTTCACGTAACTCAATGACAACAGTATCCATGTTTGCTGATTCTGCAAACGTAATGACTGAAATACCAAAGTTATCGTTGGATATTGAATAAACCTCTTGGAAATTTCCAATTGTAGAAACAGCTGACTCGATAGGCTTCGCAATATCGTTTTCTACCTGTTCTGGTGATGCGCCAGCATAATCGGTTACTGTAATAATATATGGTAATTCAATTTCTGGAAATAGTGTTAGCGGTAATTTCGAAACCGAAAAGATACCTAACACGATAATAATCAAGATTCCCATCAATACTGTAATGGGTTTTTTTACACTATATGAACTCATATGTCCTCCTCAAGATATCACATACCGACCGACCGTTCGGTCGGACTCATGATGATTATATCAATCATGCCATTTTCATGCAAGAAAGATACATAATATTGTGAAATATTGTGATACCTATCTGTCTGTGATATATTAAGACTAAATAGAATAGAGGAATATCTATGGCTAATCAATCCTTTAGAGGATACGGTGCATTTGATCTCATCACGAAGACCATTAAAGAAGGTATGACATACGCTAA
>Ga0265295_1009731_pt1 | contig 10187 bp, 8 predicted proteins | sample Munlansysbiofilm_FD_192503 | JGI IMG/M metagenome (GOLD analysis project Ga0265295, IMG submission 192503) | Leachate microbial communities from a municipal landfill in Southern Ontario, Canada - Methane capture system biofilm | ecosystem: Engineered > Solid waste > Landfill > Unclassified ...
CACACTGGCAGAGCCCAGTCGAGGCGATGGGCAGGTGGCCGAACTTGCTGCGCTGTGATGTGACGGTAGCGTTGTTGACCCAGGCGGCGTTGATATGATGGGCCCAGTTGATGTAGAGCAGCGTCTCGCTCTTCTCCCCCCCGAAGGTGCGTTCGGCGCTGACCATCGCCTCGACATTGTGGACGAGGATCGTGGGTACCTTGGTGTGGACCTCGATGGCCTGGGCGAGGGGAATATCCCGCCACCCCCAATTCTCGTGCTTTGTGATGCTCCTCCGGTCAGCCGAGACGGTGGCGGCGGTGGCCACCACGATGCCGCTGAGGGTGGTTGAGGCGGCAAACTTCATGCAGCTCTTGATGACCTTCTCCCCCCACTCCTTGGCATCGGGCTGGGGTGGGGTGGGCAGGCGTTCGTAGCGCAAGATCGTCCCCTTGAGGTCGGAGAGCAGGAAGCTGGTGGTAAAGGAGCCGAGCTCGACACCAAGGACAACGTGGCCATCGCTCTTGAGCGAGATGGCGGTGGGGCGTCGGCCACTGGAGGTCTGGACCTTTCCCCCCTCCTCGGCAAACCCCTCCTCGATGAGGGTGGCGACGATTTCACTTGTCGAGGGCTTGTTCAGGTTGAGGCTTCGGGAGATGTCTGCCCTGCTCATCGTCCCCTCTTGGCGCAACAGATTCAGCACACGGAGGCGGTTGACGGTACGGGCGGTGGCGGGGTCACTGAATTTCATGGGTTGAGCATAGCCTGTTACGCTTCTTTTGTTAAGGAACAATTGCCGCTTGTAGTAAAAATCACTATGTTTGCTCATATCCCTTTGGAGGTATGCATTCAATATGGCACAAAAGAAATTCAAGACTGAAGTAGCTGAACTCCTTCAGCTCATCATCCACTCCCTCTACTCCAACAAGGAGATTTTCCTCAGGGAGTTGGTCAGTAACTCATCAGACGCTCTGGACAAGCTCAAGTATCGCAGCCTTACCGATGAAAAGCTCAAGGGCCTTGCGTTCGAACCGAGGATCGACCTCTCCTTCACCGAGGAGGGGAAGAACCGCACCCTTACCATCAGCGACAACGGCCTCGGTATGAACGAGGCGGACCTGGGGGACAACCTCGGTACCATCGCCTCGAGCGGCACGAAGAAGTTCCTCGCCTCCCTCACCGAGGAGCAGAAGAAGGACAGCAACCTCATCGGCCAGTTCGGTGTCGGCTTCTACAGCGCCTTCATGGTCGCCGACCGTGTTGAGGTGGTGAGCCGAAAAGCGGGCGAGGATGAGGCGTGGAAGTGGTCCTCCACCGGCAAGGGCAGCTACTCCCTTGATAAGAGCGAGCGTGATAGCCATGGGACGACCATCACGCTGACCCTCAACGATGAGGGCAGTGAGTATGCAAACCGCTGGCAGATCGAGCAGCTGATAAAGAAGTACAGCGACCACATCGCCTATCCGATCTTCCTCTCCTACGACCAGACCTCCTACGATGACAAGAAGAAGGATGACGAAGGCAATCCGGTGAAGACGATCGAGCACAAGGTCGAGCAGATCAACAGCTCATCGGCGCTATGGCGTCGGCCCAAGAACGAACTCACTGCCGAACAGTACAACGAGTTCTACAAGCAGAGCAGCTACGACAGCGAGGACCCGCTCTTCTATCTCCACACCCGTGCTGAAGGGGCGACGGAGTACGTCACCCTCTTCTACATCCCCAAGAAAGCCCCCTTCGACATGTACTATGCCGACTATCGCCCCGGGGTGAAGCTCTACGTCAAGCGCGTCTACATCACCGACGACGACAAGGAGCTGCTCCCCTCCTACCTGCGCTTCGTGCGTGGTGTCATCGACAGTGAGGACCTGCCGCTCAATGTGAGCCGCGAGATCCTGCAGCAGAACCGGGTGATGAGCGCCATCCGCACCGCATCGGTGAAGAAGCTGCTCGGCGAATTTGCCAAGCTCAGCGAGCAAAACCCCGAGCTCTATACCACCTTCATCGAGCAGTACAACCGTCCGCTCAAGGAGGGGCTCTACAGCGACTACGCCAACCGCGATGCGCTCTTGGAGCTGGTGCGCTTCAAGTCCTCGACCGAAGAGGGGTGGACCAGCCTCGCCTCCTACAAGGAGCGCATGGGCGCCGACCAGAAGGCGATCTACTACATCACCGGGGGCAAGGAGGAGACGCTGAAGGCGAGTCCTCTGCTCGCCGCCTACAAGAAGCGCGGCCTCGAGGTCCTCATCATGAGTGATGACATCGACGATCTGATCGTCGGTTCCATCGGCACCTATCAGGAGGTCGAGCTGAAGGCCATCAACAAGAGTGGTGCGGTCGACGACCTGAAGGAGGAGGGTGAGAAAGAGGAGAAGGCGAGCAAGGAGGAGAAGGAGCTGGTCAAGAAGATCAAGAAGGCCCTCGGCGACCGCGTCAAGGACGTGGTGGCATCATCGCGCCTCACTGACGCTCCGGCTGTGGTCGTTGTCGACGAGAACGACCCCACCGTCCAGATGCAGCAGCTCCTCAAGGCGATGGGGCAGGCTGACTTCGAGGAGGCCAAGCCGATCCTTGAGGTCAACGTCTCCGATCCCATGGTCCAGAAGATCGCTGCAAGCGATGACAAGGAGTATACCGCCGACCTCTCATCGGTGCTCCTCGACCAAGCCCTGCTTGCCGAGGGTGTCATGCCCAAGGATCCGGTGGCGTTCACCAAGAAATTGCACAGTCTCCTCTCCCGATAGGGCGACCAAAGGTGTATGCTATGGGGCAGGGTGGTACCATCCTGCCCCAATTTGAGGTGTAATGAGGGTGTGAAAATATGATAGCAGCAAGCATTGACGTGAAATCTATTATTCTGGGCATCGAGCACCATATCGAGCAGTGGTCCGAGATACGGGTTGTCTCCTTCTTGTTTGCGCTGCTCGGCGGCATCATCATGGTTGCGGTGGGGAAGCTGCTGATCCATTGGGTGATGAAGCTCCTCGAGCGGGGCCTGCACCGTTCGAAGAAGATCAGCGACCTGATGGCCCGCTACACCCTGCAATTGGTCAACATCCTGGGATGGATTCTCCTCTCCATCGCCTTCCTCCAGCAGATGGGCCTGAACATGGGCCCCGTGCTGGCCGGCTTGGGGATAACAGGGGTTATCCTGGGCTTTGCCTTCCAGGAGACGATCGGCAACCTCCTCAGCGGGGTGATGATCGTTATCAACGCACCCTTTCGCATCGGGGACTACATCGAGGCGGGGGCCTTCAGCGGGACGGTGACCGACATGGACATGATCTGCGTGACCCTTGCCACCCCCGACAACAAGAAGATCACGATGAGCAACAAGCTCGTGTGGGGCAACCCGATCGTCAACTACTCCGACATCGAGCGCAGGCGAGTCGAGCTCGCCGTCAGCGTTGCCTTGGGTTCGGATATCGCCAAGACCAAGGAGACCATCAGGGGGATCATCACCTCCTACAGTGAGGTGCTGCCCATCCCCGAGCCGGTGGTCGAGGTGACGAAGCTCACCGCCTCATCGATGGACCTGGTCGTCCGTCCATGGGTCAGGCCCAGCGACTACTGGAAGGTCCACTTCCGCTTCAACGGGGAGATCTATGATCGCTTGAGCGAGGCAGGGATAGCGGTGCCGCATACCCAGATGGATGTGCACCTTCTCACAGGGGCGGGCGAAGGTGCTCAGTGACGCGGGTGGCGAACTCCTCGCTGTCCGATAGGATGAACTTGCCCAGGTAGCCAGTGGGGCGATACTCCCTGGTCCCGAAGATGATGGTCAGGACGCTTGATGTGGTCTCCACTTCAACGACGATATTGGTGATCTTCTTGCCATCGCATTGCTCGTAGCGCTGTTTGGCCGAGACAAACTCATCCTTCCTGATAATGTGGTGCTCCCCGGAGAGGAAGATGCCCAAGAGCTCGTGTTCTTTGTCGAAGGTCAGCAGGATGCCCTGGCCCTGGTCGTTCATGTACCCGACCTTCGTCTCAAAGGCGACCTTCTCCTTCTTCACTACCTTCATGGCATCCTGCTCGAGGAGGGCAAGGGTGCGCTTGAATTCGTTTTGCGCCGCTTTGCGTCGCTTCTTTCCAGTCGTGAGGTTGTAGAAGTTGAAAACGGTGAAAATGACAAGGAGCACCAACAAGATATATTGGATGATTGATGTTGTGGTCATAGGCCGACCATAACAGGCAGTATCGAGCTTTGTAAAGAGGGTGCCCATGTGGTAAGCTCTTCACAAAGAGAGAGACGCGTGATCAAGATACTATTTGTCATCCCATACCTCGATTTGAAGCAGACCTTCGAACAGGCCCTCGCCTCCTATGACTTGGGCGACATCCAGGTGAGCATGACCCACATCTTCGGAAGTGACCCGAAGATCATCGATCCGCTCGATGCCGACATCATTGTCGCCCGGGGCATCACAGCCAGCGCCATCGCTGCCCAGAAGAGCTCCATCCACGTTGTCCCGATCGCCCTCTCCAGCAGCGATCTACTCAATGCGCTGGCCAAGGCCAAGCGCCTCGATCCCTCCGCCCACATCGGAATCATCAGCGGCGAGCAGCTCAGTGACGAGGAGACGATTGAGTCTCTCATAGGACAGAAGGTGACTATCTTCCAGGTAACCGACCAGCACGATGTGGCGGCGGGGGTTGAGTTGCTCAGAAGACAGGGGTGCACCATCTTCGTCGGAGGACTGACGATGTGCCGTCTCTGCGAAGAGCAGGACCTTACCTTCGTCCATGTGAAGACCGGCACCCAGGCAGTGGTCCACGCAGTGGGGGAAGCGGTTGGAGCTGCCCGCTCGCTCCGGCGCGCACAGATGAGGACAACCCTCCTCTCCACCCTGCTCAACAACGCAAGCTATGCCCTCCTGGCCATCGACGCCAACGGGATCATCATCAACGGCAACAGAAAAGCCGAGCAGATCTTCTCAAAGGGACCCCTGGAGGGGCTGTCTGTGGAGAATGTCTACTACTCCAGTCGTTGGCATGAAAGGGCTGAAAGTGAACAGGTGGTGACCATCGGCGGGAAATCCTATCTGGTCAGCCGCCAGCCGATCGACATGGATGAGCGATCGACGGGATTCCTCTACACCTTCCAGGACACTGAGGCAATCAGCAAAAGCGAACACAAGGTCCGTACCGAACTGCAGGGCAAGGGCTTGGTTGCCCGGTACAGCTTCTCTGACATCGTTACCGAGGACAGCCGTATGCGCTCGTTGGTGGAGAAGGCCAAGCGCTTTGCCCAGGTCTCGGGGACCGTGTTGCTCCTCGGCGAGACGGGAACCGGCAAGGAGCTCTTCGCCCAGTCGATCCACAATGCATCACCGCGGGCCAAGGAGCCCTTTGTCGCCATCAACTGTGCCGCGCTTCCTGAGCACCTCTTGGAGAGCGAGCTCTTCGGCTACACCGATGGCGCTTTCACCGGCGCTGCCAAAGGGGGCAAGGCCGGTCTCTTCGAGCTTGCCCACAAGGGCACCCTCTTCCTCGATGAGATCGTCGAGATGCCCTTCAACGTGCAAGCCAAGCTACTGCGGGTCCTGCAGGAGCGCGAGGTGCGGAAGATCGGGGCTGATATGGTGATCCCGGTCGATGTGCGTATCATCACGGCAGCAAACAGCACTATAATAGAACGGGTGCGTGAGGGTGCCTTCCGCCTCGACCTCTTCTACCGGATCAGCCTGCTCACCCTTACCCTGATCCCCCTTCGCGATCGCAAGGGAGACCTGGGCATCCTCTTTCGACACTTCGTCACCCAGTACTGCGCCCGCCACTCCATCCCCAAACCCACTATCACCGATGAGGCGATCGGGGCGCTCTACGACTTCCCCTGGCCCGGTAATATCCGTGAGCTCAGGAACGCGGCCGAGCGCCTGGCCATCCTGCATAACCGTGATGTCGTGACAGCCAGCGATGTGGAAGCCCTGGATATCGAGTCGACGAGCCTCCATATCCAGGCAGAGCCGTCCGTCTCAAAACCGATGCGTACCACGATCAGCGATGAGGAGCTCTATGAGCAGTTTATCTCCAGTGGCCTGAGCCGGGAACTCTTTGCCAAGCAGGTGGGGATCTCCCGGACGACCTTATGGCGTAAATTCGCCAAACTGGGTGGTTAGGATGTTTCATTATGTTTAATATTGAAACATAGAACGGTAAATTGAAACATTGAAACAAATAGGCTTAACTGTGCTTTTCACAAACAAATTTGATACTCTAAAACTATAAATAATTATAACATAACTAATAAATACTCTCTTATTAAGATAAAACGTTTTAATTGTATACAAATAACTGAAGTTGGCACACTTGTTGCTTAGTACACCGTGTAAGGTACTGCTGTACCCAAATCAAACAGAAGGTGGTTTAGATGAGCACAAAGCCAGTATTAGGTATTATGATTGGAGACGGAGCAGGTGTTGGCCCTGAAATTATTGCCAAGCTTGTTCAGAAGGATTTCTTTAAAGAGTATTGCCAGCCGGTCCTCATCGGTGATGTCCGTATCCTGGAGCGTGCCTTCTCGGTTCTCAATACCACCCACCCCTTGCAGGTGGTCGACTCCTTCGAGGAGATCGATTTTTCAGGATCGCTTCCCATCATCGACACGAAGGACCAGGATCCGGCAAAGGTTCCCTTTGGAAAGCTCACGATCGAGGCAGGCAAGGCCAACCTCGACGGTATGGAGCTCTGCGTAAAGCTCTTCAACGAGAAGAAGATCGAGGGATTTTGCTTCGGGCCATTCAACAAGGCCGGCATGAAGGAAGCGGGCTGCAAACTTGAGAGCGAACACCACTTCTTGGCACAGCTCTTCAACCACACCGAACCCTTCGGTGAGATCAACGTCCTCGGTGAGCTGTGGACCACCCGGACCACCAGCCACATCCCCATTGCAGAAGTCAGTGCCAACCTCAGTGTTGAGCGCATCATGCGCGCTGTGCGTCTGGCCAATACCTCACTTAAGAACAGCGGCATCGCAAAGCCTCGTCTTGCCCTCGCTGCCCTCAATCCCCACGCCGGTGAGAACGGCCTCTGTGGCCGTGAGGAGATCGACATTATCGCCCCCGCCATCAAGGAGGCGCAGGCGCTCGGTATCGACGCCACCGGCCCCTATCCCAGTGACATCACCTTCATCAAGGCCTTCAGGGGCGAGTTCGATGGTGTGGTGACGATGTACCACGACCAGGGCCAGATCGCCCTGAAGCTGCGTGGCTTTGACGAAGGCATCACTATCGCGGGCGGACTGCCTGCTCCTATCGTGACCTGTGCGCATGGCACTGCGTATGATATTGCCGGAAAGGGTGTCGTCCACACCACCGCCTTTGAGAACGCTGTGAAGATGGCCAGCCGTATGGCAAACCACCTGCGCACCAAAGCCTAAGGAGATGGCCCATACTGGTCGTCCATCCCAAGGAGGTAGGATTTGAAACAAGTCGCCCTGGTACACACCGTCCGCCCCGTCCTGGAGAGCTTTCCCACCCTGCTGAGGCAGACAGTGGAAACAGAGCTCAAGATGTACAATCTCCTTGATGAGTTCCTTGCATCGAACCCTGCGGAGATCGGTTACTTCTCCATCGCCAACCGCAATCGCCTCTTCAATGATATCAAGAGCGCTGAACTCACCGGTGCCGATATCATCGTCGTCACCTGCTCGACCCTCACTCCGACGGTTGAGATGATCAGGCCGTTTGTCTCGGTCCCCATCGTCGCCATCGATGATGCGATGACCGAGGAGGCGGTGAGGATCGCCAAGAAGATCAAGGTTGTGGCCACCGCCATGAGTACTTTGGAGCCGACCATCGCCAAGCTCAACAAGGAAGCGCAAAAGATCGGAGCAGAGATCACCGTCGATGCCGAGGATAATTTGCCGGCCTACACGGCGATGCGTAGCACAGACATGGCCACCCACGACCGCCTCGTGCTCAAGATGATCGAAGAGGTGAAGGGCTATGATGCGATCGTTCTCGCCCAGGCTTCGATGGCCCACCTGCAAGAGCAGGCACAGGCGATTGCCGGTGTTCCCGTCCTCGCTTCCCCGACGCTCTGCTGTCTGAGCGTGAAGCGACTGCTTGAGGAGATGTAGATGAGAGAGATGATCCACAGCTATGCTCGAATCGGCATCGTCCACTCGATGGCCTATCCCGAGTCGGTGACAAGTGCCCAAGCCTACCGTACCACCTTGAAGAAGATTCTCAGTGATGAGTACTTCGATGTCGCGGAGCTTGGCCATCCTCCTTTTGAGGGTCTGGCTGCCGAGGCGAAGGAGATGGTGGCCCAGGCTCACTGTACCCTCACCTATAGCGGCCATGGCCTCCTCTTCAGCAAGGGCCTCAACATCAACAGCCTTGACGAAGGGGAACGCAAGAGGGCGGTCCAAGCCCTCAAGGAGGGGATCGACGAAGCCTATGCGATGGGGAGCGAGGAGTTCCAGTTCCTCAGCCGAGGCTGGGAGGCGGGCAAGGAGAATCTCTATCTTGCTGCCTTGATCACCTCGACCAAGGAGCTTTGTGCCTATGCACAGAGCAAGGGGGGGATGCCCGTCGTCCTCGAGGTCTTCGACCACACCATCGACAAGAAGAGCTTGCTTGGACCCGCTCCGCTTGTCGCCCGCTATGCCGAGGCGGTCAGGGCGGAGTATGAGAACTTCGGCATCATGATCGACTGCTCGCACATCCCGATGATCGGGGAGAGCATCGATGAGGCGGTCGACCCGATCGTCGAATACATCACCCATGTCCACATCGGCAACACCCTGATTGGTGATAAGAACCACCCCAGCTACGGGGACTATCACCCGCGCTTCGGCTATCCGGGTTCAGAGAACGATACCGAGTATCTTGCCGCCTTCCTCCAGAAGCTCGTGGATATCGGATACCTCACTGAGGGGGGAACCAACATCCTCTCCTTCGAGGTCAAACCGCAAGGGGATGAGGATCCCGATCCGGTGGTGGCAAGCTCGAAGCGGACGTTGGACAGGGCATGGAGGGCGGTATAGTGACCTTGGGCCGTACTGATATTATCATCCCCTCCCTCGCCCTCGGAACCTGGGCGATGGGGGGAGGGGAGAGCTGGGGAGAGAGCGACAGCGAACACTCCATCCAGACGATTCATCGTGCCTTGGAGTTGGGCCTCACCTTCATCGACACCGCCCCCGCCTACGGCAATGGGGTCAGTGAAGCGCTCTTGGCCAAGGCCTTGAAAGGAAGACGAAGTGAAGCGGTCATTGCCACCAAATGCGGCCTGGTCTGGGGTCCTGATGACGAGGGAGCCGTCCACAAGAGCCGCGACGGGGTGGTGGTGAGGCGCAACCTCTCCAAGAGGAGCATCATAGCGCAGGTTGAGGGGAGCCTCAGGCGCCTCAAGACCGACCATATCGATCTTCTGCTCACCCATTGGCAGGCAATCGCACCCTATCAGACCCCGATCGAAGAGACGGTCGAGGCGTTCGAACGCCTGAAGAGAGAAGGCAAGATCCGCGCCTGGGGTGCGTGCAACCTCACCCTCGAGGAGGCCAAGGAGTACCAGCGGTGTGGCACCCTCTCCCTCATCCAGGAGCGGTTCAGCCTCTTGAACCGGACACATGCCCCCCTTGCCCAGTGGGCAGAGGAGGAGGGGATCATCTTCCAGGCGTACAGCCCGCTCGAGCGTGGCGTCCTCACTGGCCTTGGGGCACTATCGAAAGAGATTGTGGGAACAGCCAAGGCATCGGTTGAGTGGTACAAGAGTGAAAAGAGGGAGACCGTGATGCGCCTGCTCACTGAGCTTGAGGCGATCGCCGCCTCCTACCACTGTTCGTTATCAAACCTTGTCATCGCCTGGACGGCAGGGTATTCGAAGACGATGAACGTCCTCTTTGGCTCACGCACCGTCGAACACCTTGAGGAGAATGCCAAGGCTCGTGATGTCACGATCACCGAAGAGGATTGGAAACGGATCGATGAGGCGGCTAGTCGAGCCCTTTTATGAACTCGATCATATCAATGGCTTTGGGGGGACAGCCGGGAAGGCTCTTTCCCAAGCCCTTTGTGCAGATGCCTACCCCGACGCGATCGGGGTCGGTTACATCCTTGAACTCCTGGCCGATCGAGATGGTATGGGAGAGGTTCTTCAGCCGTCCCACCTCATCGAGGCGCTTGAGGGCGTGGATGAGGTTGCCGTAACAGGCCGAGCATGCACTGCGCTCCTCGGTGTGGCGACTGAGGTAGGAC
>Ga0265295_1009732_pt1 | contig 10187 bp, 9 predicted proteins | sample Munlansysbiofilm_FD_192503 | JGI IMG/M metagenome (GOLD analysis project Ga0265295, IMG submission 192503) | Leachate microbial communities from a municipal landfill in Southern Ontario, Canada - Methane capture system biofilm | ecosystem: Engineered > Solid waste > Landfill > Unclassified ...
GCATTGTTTTAGCAATTCTTGCGGCTTCTCTTGCGATTTCTTCTATATCAATATCTTCATAAAAATATTCATAACCTTTGCCCGTTCCCGGTGCTTCATATCCGGTTTGCATTACGCCATCTTTTCCAGCAATCGCATTAATTCCTAACCGAATTCTTGTTCTTACTTCGGTAACATACCGTCCTTCACTATTCGCAATAACAACGGTTTGAACCCATTCAGATAAACCCACCATCACTTGTTGGATAACTTCATCATAAGTTTTTGCAGCATGATAAGCTTTCTTCAACAAAGCAACCTTTTCAGATTGTTTTACTTGCAATGGACTTATTTTTACTTGATGTCTTTTTCCAACCTCTATGGTTCCTAACTTAACAGGTGTTGATTTATTTACATCTGAAAAAGATTTTGAGAGATCGCTCGAAAGTTTTATAACATCATCTGGATTTTGACTGTTCGTATATCCATAGACACTTTGTAATTTATGGGCAATCCTTATACCAACACCATATTGTTTACGGCTATTGGCTTTCTCAACCAAACCACCTACAGTTTGAATAGCACCAGATACTGTTTCCTCAGAAAATACCTCAGCGAAATCTCCGCCAGTCGCAAGGGCTGTTTCGATAATTTTTTCTATTAATTGTTTCTCTAGCAACATCGTTTGCCTCCTTTAGCATTTTTTTGAATTATAACACAGTAATGTGATAAAAAAAAGGCTTTTAATAAAAGCCTTCAAAATTTACTTGGTTCTTAACGACGCTTCGATGAAATCACGAAATAACGGATGAGGTTTCTCTGGCCTTGATAAAAATTCAGGGTGAAATTGAACAGCCACAAACCAAGGGTGATTTTTAAGTTCAATCACTTCGCACAACTTAGTTTCTGGGTTAATTCCTGAAAAAATCATGCCATTTTTCTCAAATAACTTTTTGAATTTATTATTAAATTCGTAACGATGACGATGTCTTTCTTTGATTTTATCCACGCCATACGCTTGATGAGCTAGACTATCTTTTTTTATGTCACAATTGTATAACCCAAGACGCATCGTTCCTCCCAGTTCAATTCCAACATATTGTTCAGGAAGATAATCGATAACATTAAATATTGTTTCTGGTTCAAATTCAGTTGAGTTGGCTTCAGGAAGCCCACAGACATGTCTAGCAAATTCAATTATCGATAATTGCATGCCCAAACATAGACCTAATAAGGGGACTTGATGCGTTCTTGCATATTCAATCGCAAAGATTTTTCCTTCAATCCCTCTAGTTCCAAATCCGCCAGGTATTAAAATACCTTGGCACCCCTCGAGTAATTCATCGCGATTCTCTAGTGTAAGTTCGCTTGAATTAATCCATTTAATACATATTTTTGCATGATGAAAATACCCCGCATGTTTTAAGGCTTCAATGACTGATAAGTACGCATCATGTAAAGACGTATATTTACCCACTAATGCAATTTTTACAACAGATTCTAAAGTCTTAATCGTATTAACTAGCGTCATCCATCCAGTCATATCACAAGGTAATGTCGACAGATTTAAATGCTCACAAACAATTTCATCGAGTTTTTGTTCCTTAAAGTTTAATGCAACTTCATAGAGGACTTGAACATCGATGCATTGAATGACTGCTTCTTTTCTAACATCGCAAAACAGGGCGATTTTCTCCCGCATTGAATTCGTAATTTCGTGGCTTGTTCGTAAAACGATCACATCTGGTGTGATTCCTAAAGAACGAAGCTCTTTCACGCTGTGTTGTGTTGGTTTTGTTTTGAGTTCGCCTGTCGTTTCTAAGTATGGAACTAATGTATTATGAATATACATTGTGTTTGAATAACCATAATCACGGCGGGCTTGGCGAATGGCTTCTAAGAAGGGTAAGGATTCAATATCGCCAACCGTTCCCCCTATTTCAGTGATGATAACATCCGCATTTGATTCCTTTGCTGCAGTTTCAAGTTTGGCTTTTATTTCGTTTGTAATATGTGGAATAACTTGAACGGTTGCGCCTAAGAAATCCCCGCGTCTTTCTTTTTCAATGACAGTCGAATAGATTTTTCCTGTCGTTACCGAACTGTGAATCGATAAATTTTCATCGATAAATCGTTCATAATGTCCTAAATCCAAATCAGTTTCCGCACCATCATCGGTGACAAAAACTTCACCATGTTGGTAAGGCGACATGGTCCCTGGATCGACATTAATATAAGGATCAAATTTCTGCATGAATACTTTTAACCCTCTGTTTTTGAGTAATCTGCCTAAAGAGGCAGCCGTTATGCCTTTCCCTAAAGAGGAAACGACACCACCGGTCACAAAGATAAATTTAGTTTGTTTCATAACACTCCACCTCGTCAATAATCATAAAAGCAAAAGGGTTCCCCAAATGGAGAACCCTCATTTTAGTGAGCTCTTTAAAATTATATCAATTTAAAATTATAAATGCAATTGCTTTTTTGTTTTATTCATCGTACATGTCTTCGTAGTCATCCATATACTCATTGTACTTATCATCATCGAATTCTTCTTCTTCGACTAAAGCTTCTTCATCATCGTCAACAAAGTCATCTTCAAAGTCATCTTCGAACTCTTTTTGATCAAAATCGGGTTCTATTTTTTCTTCTTCGTCTTCTTCGTCTTCTTCTAATTCATCAACTTCGTCTTCTTCTACTTCGTCTTCTTCGTCTTCTTCGATTTCAACTTCTTCTTCGTACTCTGGGAACTCTTGATAATAAGCTCCATCTTTATCCCAAAGATCAATTGATTGACGAGACTTTAAGTCCCATAAATCATCTCCGGTATAAACAAATTTAGCCGAAATAATAAAGTCTGCATAGAATTGACTAATGATGTTAGCAACTTCAGATTCTGTGTAACCTTTAGCTTCGCTTAATACTTTAAACAAGTCTAAGAAGGTCATTGGGCCTTTATTTTGTTTAAGAATCGCTTCAGCTGCTTCGATAAGTGACAATTGTCTAATGTCAGTCATTTTTTCAGTTCCTTCCATGTAAATTCCACTTAAGTTTCATTTCATGATGTGTGAGAATCTCATCGTTCTCAATCAAATCATAAGATAATGATAACTCTTGATTCGATAGTAATAAATAATTAGTCTTAACAGTAAAGGGAAAAGATAATCCTCGAGATGTAAATTCTCCAGATGAAGTCTCATTATTATTCAATATTAACTTCATTGATGTCTTTCCATGTCTTTCAATTCTAACTTGGTTTTGTGAATATTCTACCACATAACGAAAATTTTGATTATCAGTAAAAAATAATTTAGAATCAAATCTCGTTCCATCAGTTGTAAAATTAGTCTCATTTTCGCCACTGATAGCCATTTGAAAGTGGATTTTAACTTTTTCCATAATTCACCTGTTTAATGCTTTACATATTATATATTAAAATGTTTGTAAATACAAGTATCATCATTTCATTATTTTTTTAGAATAATTTATCATCATGAGAATAACTGTCCATTAATACATTTACAACGATATTATTACAATGATCCCCGATTCTTTCCATGTTTGATAAAATATCAACATAGAATCCTGCTTCAGTTTCAGAACAAGTTTTATCATTGACTCGATTAACATGATTTTTTCGATACTTCTTAACCAGTTTATCGAGTTCGTTCTCACGGATATTAACTTCAGTCGCAATCTCTTTGTCTTTCGTTTCAAAAGCTTTAAAAGCTTGATGTAATGTTTTTCTTAATAATGAGTACAAATCTAATAAATCCGTTTTTGCTTCAGGATGAAGTTCAACCTTATTATTATATCGTTCTTCAAAAAATTCGATTAGGTTCGTTAGGTGGTCGCCGATTCTTTCGAGGTCGCTAATTGTGTCAATTTGTTTGGCCATCTCAGTCATTTCATAATGACCTAACTCGCCAGATCCAATTTTAACTAAATAGTTATGAATCTTATCATCCATACCATCGATGATTTCTTCACATTGTAATCCCATTTCCATATTTTTATGAACATTTTCAAAGGAATAGTCATAAGTGTATTCAAACATTGCTCGACATACATTCCCCATATTGATGATTGCTTTTTTTGAATTTTCTAAAGCCAACACACCAGATCGATGAATTAATGATTCATCTAATACAATATCATCTATCACAACTTCATTCTTTGAAGGAATGAGTTTTGTGACAATCCATACCATTTGTTTAATAAACCAGTACAGCACAAAAACTGTAGCCAAGTTAAATAACACATGTGCAACAGATACTGTCATCTTATCAGTAAGATAATCTACACCAAATAGATGTTCACTAACAAAGGCCACGACAGCCGAATAAGGTTTAATTAAAATAAAGAAGAATATTGATCCTATCGCATTAAACATGACATGGATTGCGGCGGTTCTTTTTGCTGCACAGGGTGCTCCAATGGAAGCAAATACCGAAGTAACCGTAGTCCCAATGTTATCCCCTAGAACAATAGCGATTGCCCCAATAAGCGGAACGCCTCCGGTTGAGTATAATTGTTGAAGCAAACCGATTGTCGCTGAAGATGATTGGATAACAACCGTAGTTCCAAACCCTACAAGAACTCCTAAAATCGGATATTCGGAAACATTGACCAATAATTGAGCAAACCCAGGAAGTTGAACGAGTTGTTTTAAAGAATCGCCCATTAATTCCAATCCAAAAAATAACATCCCGAATCCAAGTATCGTTCTTCCAATATCTTTAATCTTTTTCTTTTGCATAAAGAAGATTAAGAAACTACCAATAAACATTATTGGCATAGCATAAGCGCCGATATCAAGTCCAATTAATACTGAGGTAATTGTGGTTCCTATATTAGCACCAAAGATAACCCCTATCGCTTGAGGTAACGTCATCAATCCCGCTCTAACCAGTCCAACAATTAAAGCTGTTGTTCCTGATGAAGATTGAATCAAACCAGTAACGAGAATACCAACAAAAATACCTTTTAATGGTGTGTTGGTTGTTTTCTCTAAGATAATTTTCATTTTCTTACCAGCAATCTTTTTTAAAGCATCGCCCATCATATTGATACCAAACAAGAAAATCGCTAAACCACCTAAAACATGAAAAATTGTCCATTGCCAATCGATTGTGACACCAAATATTAACATACTGTTCCTCCGGACTGATTATTTAGAGTATCATAGTCTATATTATTGAATTGTCTAAAGACAAATTGTTTTTTCATACTTTCAACCGCTATCATTATAACAAATACTTCTGTATTATGTAACACTATAAAAACACTTTCATGCATTATTATTCTCGAAAAAAGAAAAAACCCGACTATTCGTCGGATTTTAAGTTAGCTTTGTATTCTTTGACTAAATCATCAGCGTCTTTTAGTAATTTTTCTACGGTTTCCCAGTTTCCAACATTCGCTCCGCAAGCCATCGGATGACCTCCGCCATCATACTTATTGGCAAGAAGATTAATGGCAGGCCCTTTTGAACGAAGTCGAGCTCTAACAATATTATTATCATATTCTGCAAATAACATCCAAACAGGACAATCTTCTAGACAGGATAACTCGTTAACTAACGATGTTGCTTCTTCTAATGAGACATTATATTTTTTAATAACATCAGGTGTCATTTTAATATACGCAACACCATTAGATGTTTTTTCGAAGTTTTGTAAAACATACCCTTGTAATTTCATTTGATTTTCGGTTTTTACATCTAACATCGTTAAGATGCCTCCGAAATCAAGACCGTATTCTAACAAGTGTGCTACCGCTTTAAATGTATCGGCCGTAACGCTTCGATATTTAAATCTTCCTGTATCGGTTACAATTCCTGTATATAACGCTTTAGCTGCATCCATATTCATTTTCAAGATATTAGAATATTCTAAATAAAATTCCAAGATGATTTGTGATGTTGCTGGACGAGTAACATCAACATATTGATAATCTCCATATTGATTTACTGGTAAGTGATGATCAATTTTAATGATATATTCACCCTTGATAAAACGTTGATCAGCGACACGATCTTGAGTAGCTGTATCAACAACGATTGATAAAGCTCCTTGATAAAATTCATCTGGAATAATATCAACATCCCCAATAAACTTTACATAATCAGCGGTATCACCAACGATATACACCTCTTTCTCGGGGAAAGATTCCTTTAAGATGTGTTTAAGACCAAAACCTGCGCCATAACAATCACCATCAGGACGCATGTGCATGTGGATGATAATTCTTTTATATTCTAATATTTTGTCGAGTATATGTTGTTTATCCATTATTTTATTTCCTCCAATAATTGATCAAGATCTCTAATAATCCTATCTGTTTCTTCCCAAGTAAGGACACTACAACCACAAGCCAGCAAATGTCCCCCTCCCCCATATTTTTTAGCTATATCAACAATAGGGATAGATTTACTACGTAATTCGCATAAAATTTTATTGGTCTTCTCATCAAAAGTAAAGTTTGCCCAAATATTGACTTCATCAATCCCAGACATTTGATTGACCATACCGCGGCTTACGCTTGAGGTATCAACGTGGTGTTCCTTTAGGAAATTCAAATCATTCTTACGATAAGCCAAGCCGTTTTTTGTGTATTCAACGGTACTAAAGAAAATCGCTTTTAATCGTTTCATTCTGAGCGGTTCAGAATACATTCCAGAATAAATCGATTGAATATCAATGCCTTTATCTAATAATTTACCTGCAATTTCAAACGTTCGGGAACTAACACTTTTATATAAAAACCTTCCTGTATCAGAAACAATCCCTGAATAAAGAGCAGCAGCTGAATTTTGGGGAATTTCTTTGTTTGTTTCTAACAAATAATAAGCGACCATTTCCGCGCATGACGACGAATTTGTATCACGATAATATTCATCATATTGAATGTCGGGATCATTTTGGTGATGGTCGATTAATACCAATGTTTTAGCTTGCTCATACAAATTGCCTTCAAGCATTTGTTTGGCAACGGTATCTAAGATGAAGACTAGTGATTGTTTATATAGCGATTCATCTATGATATCAAGTGGTTGAAACTTGTTTAAAGTGTTGGTATCACCAACAGCATAAATTTCTTTTTGAGGATAATTTGCTTTCAAAGCATAATATAACCCAAATTGGGAACCATAAGCATCCAAGTCTGCATCCTTATGTCTTAAGATAATAATTTTTTGATTTTCTTCGATTAACTTTTGTATTTTACTAAACAATATCATCATTCCTTTTTTTAAGATACTCGAGTATTTTATTATAGCATTTTTCTAGGTTTTATTAAAGCAAATGCTTTAAAATACGAAAAGGCTGCATTCTATGAACTAATACGAGTATTTGTAAAAGAGTAATTTGCGTTTTGATATTTATGTGATATACTAATACCGCTTACAATATTTCGTAAAGGTTGGATAATCTATGAAATCAATATTTAAAAAACTCTCATTATTACTTCTGCTTTTATTACTGACATCTTCAACTATAGCTTGCGACTTATTTAACAAAACCACGACTACAACACCTTTTACAAACGAAACAACGACGATTGAAACGACCATTTCAGGTACTTGGTGGCAAACCGAAGTTGAAATCCAAGTATCCGGTACATATAAAACCGTTTATGCATTAGGGCAATCTTTCGACACAACCGGGCTTATTATCGAATCCGTCAACGGCTTAGGATTTAAGACGCCATTATCTTCAGAAGATTATACACTTTCCGGTTACGACGCTAATACTACAGGTATTCAAACGATTACCGTTAGCTATAAGACATTAACAACTACTTTTGTTGTCTATGTCGTAGAAGCATTAGGTTCTTCAAACTTTACGCTTCAAGTCATCCCTCCAACTAAAACAAGTTACTCAGTAGGAGAAGATTTTGATCCCGCTGGAATAGAAGTGAAATTAGTCGCCGATGATGCTAGTTTTATCACTCTTGTCGATACACAATATACAATAACAGGCTTTAGTTCTGCAATAGGCGGAACAAAAACCCTAACCGTATCAACACTAGGCTTAGAATCTACTTTTACCATTACGGTTACTGGTTCATCAACCTTATCTGCTTATTATCAATCCGCAGAAGGATTAACTGGTGATGCTCTTGAACTTGAACTAAGAAGGATTGTCAGTCAATATACTTATAAAAGTTATGATGCCGCAAGATATATTTTAGACGAATCAGATCAAGATCCCAATAATCCAAATAATGTAATCTTAGTCTATACACAATTATCAGTTAGTAGCGCATGGGATGCTGGAGCAACTTGGAATAGAGAGCACGTATGGCCACAATCACTCCTTAATTATGATGGTACGATGTCAGCGGATTTACATAACTTAAAGCCCGCAGATCCAGGCGAAAATAGTTCAAGAAGTAATGATTACTTCGACTGCTCCACAACAGGAGACTCTTATTGTCCACCAAATGTTGTTAAAGGTGACGTTGCAAGAATTTTGTTTTATATGGCAGTAAGGTATGAGGTATTAACCCTTGTTGATGAAGCCCCTTCTACATACGAAATGGCTATGTTAAGTGTGTTGCTTGAATGGAACGAGTTAGATCCTGTGGATGATTTTGAAAGAAATCGTAACGAAGTCATTTATTCCTATCAAAAAAACCGAAACCCATTTATTGATTATCCTCACTTTGTTGAATTAATTTGGGATTAATGAGAAACCGACAAGTCGTCGGTTTTTTTCTTATAATAAATTACGAAAATACCATTGCAAGAAATAAGCGTTATAGTATACTTACAATCAAAGACTAATAATTGAGGGTAACCATGTATTTTAAAAAACTCATCCATCCTGAATTTTTCCAAGGCAATAAAAAGAAAAACAATTACTTTGAAGGTTGGTACTATAAATTCGTATCCTATGATGAATTAACAACCATCGCCTTGATTCCTGGCGTATCTATTAACAAGGAAGATAAACACGCTTTTATTCAAGTGTTTATCTCTAAAATGATAAACAACAAAGTCGAACTAAAGACTTTCTATTTTCGGTTTACCATTGATGACTTTAGTTTTAATCATGAAGTTTTTACTGTCACCATCGGTGATAATGTCTTTACTAAATCAGAGATAAAAATCAACTTAGTAAATAATGAAATTGATTTAAAAGGACGTATATCAATTAGTGAAATTACGCCAATTAAGTCCTCTTTGCTTGTGCCAAATATTATGGGTTTCTTTGGTTACTTCAACTTTATGGAATGTTATCACGGGGTTATCAGCATGTCTCACTCATTGAAGGGCGCTTTATATTTAAATAAAACATCTATCAATTTCGACAAAGGAAAGGGCTACATTGAGAAAGACTGGGGCAAATCCTTTCCAAAATCGTATGTTTGGCTTCAAAGCAATCACTTTAGTAATTCTAGTACATCCTTAATGTTTTCATATGCCACTATTCCTTTCATCGGTTTGTCTTTCAAAGGCTTGATTGCAAATCTTGTGTACCAAGGAAAAGAATATCGTTTTGCTACTTATAATTCGGCCAAAATTCAATATGTAAACATTTCAGATAATTTAGTAGAATATACTTTAAAAAAGAGGCAATATAAATTAACTATCAAAGCCATGTCACATCATCAAATTGATTTAGCCTCTCCAAGAAATGGAAAAATGATAGAACATATCAAAGAAGGCTTGTCTGGAACAATCGATCTATCTTTTTATATCAATAATCATTTGGTTTATGAAGATACAGGGAAACACGCAGGAATAGAAATTATGATGTAAAAAAATCACGCTCAAAATTGGGCGTGATTATTTTATATCTTGAATTCAATTAATCCATTACATGTGTTCCGATTGCAGGAACAGTATCTTTTGGATAAGCAATCCATTCAACACTTGGATCGTAAGCATCATTTGGATTTAAATCACCAGCAACAATTGAGGATTTTCTGATTAAAGTCATATCTTGGGTTGACACATTATTAGCAGCCCAAGAATCCCCTGGATCTATTCCAATTTGACCAATACTATCAATGATAATATCATTATGCTTTAAAACAAGGGTATCATCACCATTGAAGTTACATATCGTATTATTCGAAACATCAATAGTAGCTTTTGATTTAAAAGCTTCAATCGCACCCGAATTATATATTGCCAGAGTATCTCCTGGTTGAAGTGTCCCCGAGAGCGTTAGTGTTCCAGAAGCGGAAGTTGCACAAGT
>Ga0265295_1009733_pt1 | contig 10186 bp, 6 predicted proteins | sample Munlansysbiofilm_FD_192503 | JGI IMG/M metagenome (GOLD analysis project Ga0265295, IMG submission 192503) | Leachate microbial communities from a municipal landfill in Southern Ontario, Canada - Methane capture system biofilm | ecosystem: Engineered > Solid waste > Landfill > Unclassified ...
CCATGCTTCAAAGAAAAACGGGAAAATTTTGATTGCCGCCCTGAAATAGTATATGGCTTCATCCAGCTCGTTTTGCAAAGCATGCGCAACCCCACTGGCAAAGCAGTATGTATGCGAGGTAATATCCTCGTATTGTTTCAGTTCGCGCCGGGCCTGCTTCAGGCTGCCGCCGGAATCTAGACCCTGCAGAATCCCGTCGATCTCCACGGCATTATTGTAGTTGAGCTTATAATTATGTTTTCTGGTGCTAGTGTAGCGCTCTATCTCGCTGCGCTTGAAATTCACATAATGCTCACAGAGACCACAGTCGTCGCCGCGTTTTTCAACGCAGCACTCTGTACAGATGCTCTTTTCCTCAAAATGGCGGCAGGCCCGCTTGCCTACACGCTGCGAGCAGGAAACACAAAGCGATTTCTTGGCCATCATTGTCCTCTATTTGTCCCTAGGCTAAATCAGGAAAGAACATACCATAATTGCAATCGCGGCTCATGCAAGAAAAACTGGCGCAATCCGCAGGCTGCGATAAACGCGCAAAGCGGGGGATACCTTCGACACCCAGGCACAGCAAGGCATAAGCAAGTTTCAAAAAACTTGCCGTGGCTTCATAGTCGTTAAAACGGAGCCGAAAAATTTCGTTTCAGTCATAACCAAGACAAATCAACACAGCCAGTTATAATGCAAAATGGAGCGCCGACGCGAGCTGGGGGCATGGCGGAGATCACCGGACAGAAAGTGGGCTTGGTCAGTAAATACAGCAACTTGTGACGGCAAACGCCGCCTGTCACGATTTGCGAAAAATCAGTACTTGTGCTCTTAGCCGGCTCAGTGCCGGCGTATATTCGTAGTACACGTTTTAGCGTTCTCCCCGCTCCAGTTTCCTGCCGTTCAGCAGATTTGTGGCGCCCCTACAGGGCGCCGGATTCAGGGGGGGCTTTTACCCGGGGTGGCGCTCATGGCGGGGTCGGGCGTGGCGATCTGGCATATAAATCGGACGAATCGGACGAACCGGACATATCGATCGGACGAATCGGACGAATCGGACGTATCGATCGGGTGTAGCGGGGTCGGAGCGCCGGCATCCTTGCCGGCATACAACCAACCAAGATAAAAACAAACCAGAGATTAAAACCAACCACTGGAAAGCAAGCCCCCTAGGTTCTACAGCGTTATTTGTGTTTTGAAAGTGCTGAGGTCGGAGCGCCGGCATCCTTGCCGGCATACAACCAACCAAGATAAAAACAAATCAGAGAATAAAACCAACCACTGGAAAGCAAGCCCCCTAGGTTCTACAGCGTTATTTGTGTTTTGAAAGTGCTGAGGTCGGAGCGCCGGCATCCTTGCCGGCATGGGGACGGGAACGGGGAGCAGCCTAAAGGCTGTACTACATACCTGGGATAGGGAGCAGTCTGAAAGTGGAACCGCCAGTAGGTAAAATAAAAATAGCAGAGAAACCGGCTTTTTGTATTCCAGAAATACATGAATATCTTTGACGACAAAGGCCAAAAAAACAAATCTTATTAACGATTAAGCGTAAGAACGATTAATAAGATTTATCTTATTGTGTTTTCAAGCCACAAATATCAATATGCTGACTGTAGTGCAGGCAAAAAAATAATCAAACTCAATAACTTCAACGATTTTGCCTTGCTGCGCCTTCGTGCGACTTAGTGTCTAATAAGATAGCGCTGTCCTAGATATAGCGAGTTAATGCCTGAGCCTTGCTGTTGTTTTGATGCTTTGCTCTTGCCGTGGCTGAACTCCTTTTGCTTGGTGACCGATCTAAATGTAGTCGTCAAAAACGGAGATGCAAAAATTTCGTTTCTCTGACGTGCAAGACGTGAACATGTCCAAGATTAGGTAAAAGATTCTTGTGTGTGTAATGCGATTTTTTTAAAAAATCGTCTTTTCACACTGCTGCAAATCCTGCTCAATCTCCTCCACTGTCGGCAGTGCGCCTTTGAGATTGTCGGGCAGGTTTTCAGCCAGGGTGTATTCACTCACGCCCATGGGCTTGCCCATATCGCGCAGGGCAAATTCGACATCGATGTTGTTTTTGTCGCGGCATAGCAACAGGCCGATGGTGGGCTGGTCGTCACTGCGCTTGAGCAGGCTGTCCACAGCAGACAGGTAGAAGTTGAGCTTGCCCGCGTATTCCGGGATGAAGCGGCGGTTTTTCAGCTCGATCACCACGTAACATTTCAAGGTGACATGATAGAAAAGCAGATCCAAGTAATAGTCGTTGCCGGCAATTTCCAAATGGTATTGACGGCCAACAAAGGCAAAGCCCTTGCCTAGTTCCAACAGAAACCGGGTGATATGCTCGGTAAGTTGACACTCGATGTCTCGCTCATTGTACGGATCGGTGAGGGCCATGAAGTCGAAGGTGTAGGGGTCCTTCAGAATCTGCTGCGCCAGGTCCGACTGGGGTGCAGGAAAGGTACGCGAGAAATTGCTCACAGCCTTACCTGCGCGCTCGTGCAGGCGAGACTTGAGTTGCAATGCCAGCATGTCGCGGCTCCAACCTTGCTCCAGGGTCTGGGCGATGTAGAACCCGGCCTCGGCGGTGCTGCTGCACTTGGTGAAGATGAGGATATTGTGCCCCCAGGGAATTTGGGCCAGTTGTGCTGCAAGTGCTTCATCGATGCCAGCCCAAGGAGTGTCGGACAATTTGGCAACAGCCTGTTGCCAAATTGCGGGATCGCAGTAAAAGCGAAAAAAGGCGCGGCAGTAGCGCAGGTTCTTGGAGGAGAAGCCACCGACATCCGGGAAGGTCTGGCGCAAGTCCTTGCTAAAGGCGTCAATGAACCCGCTGCCCCAGCGCGCATGGGTTTCCCGATCCAAGATTTGCGCACCAATCTCGTAGTAGAGAGCAATCAGTTCGCTGTTGGCCGCCAAAGCCACCCGCAGGCGTGCCGAGACCACCCGTTGCTTGATGGTGTTGAGCCAATCCTGATAGTCGGCAAGTGATGCGATGGTCGTGTTCATGTCAGCTCCTGTTCTATAGCTAGACCGCGTCCAAATTCTTGCCGGGCCAGCTCTAGAATTCCTGCATTTGCTCATCATGAGCAAACTGTGGGCCACTCGGAGGAATTTGGATTTTCAGCCGGGGCTACGGGAAAAACTTTTCCGGTTTTTCGCCCAGTCCCTGGGCGAATTTCAGCGCCGCCTTCATGCTCAGCTTGCGCTTGCCAGTTTCATAATCACTGACCATAACCTGAGACATACCGACCCGCTCACCCAGCTTGTTCTGTGTCAGCCCATGCTTCAGGCGGTATCCTTGCAGCAAAGAACCAGAGCTGACCTGGCTCTGCCAGTACTCCGAATCCCGAACCCGGAGCGTGGCCTCATCATCCTTGTCGCTGCTGAGCAGTTCAACTTTGAATTTCGTGCGAATATGCCGCAGCACTTCCTCCGCACCGGCACCCTGCAGCGTAATCTCAGTATGGGGCTTTTTCACGACTGCCAACATAATACACCTCGCAAGGAAGCTTTGAAATCCCCCTGGCAAGCTTACGTTTATAGGACACGACCCAAGTCCTCGGGAACAACTTTCAAGTTTTATTACATATTGTAACTTTTAATAGGCAATTTTCAAGAAAAAGGACAATTTTCCAACCCTTTTCGTGTGTCTTGGTGTGACTTCGTGTGTCTTAGTGTCCAAATTTCTGTCAGGCCTGCCTTTGATACTTGGCAAGGCAAAAATTATAACTACAAATCACTCAATCAACGTGACACTAAAAAACCGCAAGCTGGCAAGATGCAGTTATACCTATTCCTTGCTTTCATGCCAGGAGAAAAGCGGCAAGGGCAGGGAACGGGAGAGGGTTCGGGAGCGGGGAGCAGCCTAAAGGCTGTACTACATACATGGGACGGGGAGCTGGGAGTGCCGACTTCCAGCCTAATCTCCAAGATGTTGTCTCAAATAGGGGTGCGAAGCACCTTTTTTAATCCCACCAGCAGTGGCGCGAAGCGCCATACTATAGTAACCCTAGGCGCGGAGCGCAGAGCGCGGAGTGCCTAGGGAACAGGATACCCTCCATGACTAGCGCCTGAAAGGCGCTACAAAAGTCTTAAACCCTTAGATACAAACAAAATCTTGTGTTTAGTGCTTTCTCACGCCGGCTAAAGCCGGCTAAGAGCGCAAGCTAAAGCTTGTACTACGAACTTACGCCAGCTAAAGCTGGCGGGCGGAGAACAACGCAAGCTAAAGCTTGCTAAAAACAAGATTCCCCGTGCCAATCTAATATTGCCTTAGTGTATTTTCGTGTGTCTTAGTGTGTCAAAAAAAGCACGACAATGAGCCGGCGGAGAACAACACTTTTCAGGCTTAAGTTAGCGCCAATAGGCAATGCAGCCGGCATTGGGTCGGGAGCGGGAACGGAGAGCAGCCTGGAGGTGGAACCGCAAATAGGCAAAATAAAACTAGATTTATCTATCAGGTTTTTAATATTTTCAATGATTTTGCCTTGGTGTGTCTTCGTGTGCCTTCGTGTGACTTCGTGTGACTTCGTGTCCAATAAGATAGCGCTGTCCTAGATATGGCGAGTTAATGCCTGAGCCTTGCTGTTGTTTTGATGCTTTGCTCTTGCCGTGGCGAACTCCTTTTGCTTGATGACCAATCTAAATGTAGTCGTCAAAAACGGAGTTGCAAAAATTTCGTTTCTCTGACGTGCAAGACAATTCCAAGCAGGTTTGTTCGATGATGTTTTCGGGTGCTGGTGGTCATTCCTCATTTTCTGTCACGGGGCTGCTTTAAAAATCGCGGCATCTGGTATTCGGGGGAGCCCCTGGCGCTGCATATACAATGAGTAACGCTGCTGAATTCTGGTTATGTATGGAGGAAGCAAACGCCCGACCCGATTTTCTTTGAGGTCTTTCCATTCTTGAATTTTCATATTACGAAAAAGAAATTCAATTATTTTTCCGCCATCTAGAAAAGGAACCACTGAGTGGTTAATTTTTTCCAAAAAATGTCCTTCATCAACGGGAAACCCTCCTTTCTTGTTGATTTTTGTTTCATCGACAACTCTACCTTTCAGGCAGTACAATTCCACTTTTTTAGATCGCAGCAAATCGCACTGTGCTCTTATATTCAGATAATAGGTAAACTCTGTTGTTTCATTGCTCTGAGACTTTTCAACCTTAAATAAATCTCCACAGCCAACATCATCTTCATGAAGACTTTCACGTTTCAAAAACCGTTCACCCTCAAGTAGTTTTATTAATTCATCTCGGCAGGGTGGCATACTGGGTTCCTTGTCGAGGATATTGTTTTCAAAATTAAAAGGAATCATTCTCGAATGAAGGTTCCTTGAAATGAGTTCACCCATTTCAAGTGATTTGTTTACTTTGTCTGCTTCAAAGTTTTTCCACATGATAGTCGGCCACGACGGATTTAGAGAATGCAGCTCGGAAAACAACTTTGTTTTACAGCCCTGCTGCCTTTTTTCCCACTCCTTTAGGACATATATTGATGGCGTTTCCCTGAGCCATTCAGACACCACATCAAAAAACGCCCCTTCATCCTGAAGGTCTGACTTAGACTGAACAAACAGGTAGGATGGTTTGCCATCCTGGTACAAACCTCTATCTTCCAGTTTGCTTTTAATAAAAGCAGTGTCTTCATTTGTGAAGATGAACACTGGGCAGAAACAAATTTCCTTCAGCTTTTCTATAAAATTCAAGTTGTCCGCCGCATCTTTTTCCTGAAGTCCATCAGGTATGCTTATTTCTTTCTCGAGTTTTTGCAGCTTCCAGTCTAACAACAAGAATGACGGGTTTTGGAAATGGCCGACTATATCTTCTTCTGGCAATGAAAGGTATTTCAGTACAGGAATGTTTGCACATTCAATCTGCCTAATGATTTTATTGATATTTGCCTCGGGATCATTAATTTCATCATCAATGACCACGGCTATGCCGCTGAATAACTCTTTCAGTTTTTCCAGGTCCATCATTGTTCCTCCGCAAAGAAGCTGATAACAAAATTAGCTCCTGGCAGCAGCTTTTCTGATTTTACTTCCGCCAGCTCAATAGAGTATTCGTTACGCTCAAGTAGTTGTCGGGCGATATATAATCCCAACCCTCGCCCTTCGTCTCCCTTCCCGGAATAAAACGGTTCGAAAATGTAGGGGACATCATCTTTATCAATGCCCGGACCGTTATCAGAGAAAATCATTCTTCCCTTATTGCCATCCAGCAGGACTTCAATCTTTTTGCCGGATTTCGCGGTCTGCCGCAGCCAGTAGACCGCGTTGTCAAACAAGTTGAGAAAAAGCTGTAAAAGAACCGCATCAGTAGTTTTGACCACGAGCGGAGAACTAGGCGCATTAATTGTGAACTGAATAGACTCTTTTTCTAAGAGTCTTCGGTATATGCGCGCAACCTTTTCCACGATCTCTTTGACTCGGATGGGCTTTCGACGTTGTTTTGATGATTTGAAGAGAAGCTGAATATCTTTAAGCTGAGCCTCGATGAAGCTCATTCCACCTCTTGTTGACTGCAGCTCTTTTAGCAGTTCCTCTTTGTCAATTTCATCTGTAGACATAAGGTCGCGGATAAGTCCATCAAGGTTGGCAAGCACTCTTCCCATAATGGCCATGATATCGTGGGACGCTGTTTCAACGGACAATCCTACTCCTGCAAGCTCTTCGGTTGTTTCCGCTCTTCTGGTTAAATAATGTCTTTCAGCCTTATATTCCTTTTCAGCCTTGGACAGAACCCTTAAAGCCGCTTTGTTATCTCCGACAGCAGCCTTCAATTCATCAAACCCTTTTTGCACCTGCTCACTGCAAAAAACATCCTGGGTCTTTTTTTTCTCTATGTCTTTTCGATAACGCGCATATGGCTTCTGACGGATATATGCCAAAAAGGTTTGAAGCAATGTTATAAAATCCTCTGTGGCATTCCCTTCATCAATTAAGCCTTCACGATTGGTTTTATCTTTCAGGTTTGGATTGTTCTTCTGAGAGATATTCACAAATCCAACTACTTGGTCATTGCTAAGAAAATGCCCTGCGCTTTTGGTTCCTCGGTACATATCAATACGGAGCCAGTCGTCATCGGGTTCCCCATAGGGATACACCCGAATATTGTCACGGTAAAGATAAATTCTGTGATCCTTGATGATCGACTTATCATCTTTATCCAGTCGATATTTAGCCGGGGCCTGTGCGCTGAAGTCAAAAACATAAAACCCGAAATCGAAATCCCCGCTTTCGATTTGTCGCTCATTTAACTCCGACCCTGCATCGCCAAACCGGTCTCGAAACACCTTTAAGCCGGTGATTGATGGATTCAGGATACTAATGGATTGTTCAACGTCATTTAGCCTATAGCGATATTCTTTTTTGTCGGAGTCAAAGCGTCCACTGTCAATTTTGATCACCGAACGTTCTTCTAATAGGATTGCCAGTTTTTCTAGATAGTCTTCCTGAAATGCATGCTGTTTTTCATCCCGGTATATGCCAACTTCAAAATCCGTGTTTTGCCCTCGCAGAAAAATGGATTCCAGCTTGGTTAGATCACGGCAGACGAAATCGACTTTCGTCGTTGTCCAGCTCCCCTTGAGATCGCTTATCTCAATGATGGTGCCTTGATTTAGCCTATTTTTTTTTCGGGAGCCAAATGGCAGTTTTGAGGGGACTATTCTTTCGGGTTTGCGGTTTGAAAGCGTCACTCTTAGATCGTCGATATACAGGTCTTTCTCAACACCTTTTTCCGAAAGAAACTCGTCATCATACTGCGAGAAATCATAGGAAATATGATGTTCTTGATGATCCTCTTTTGTCTTGGTGACAATATCTATCCGTCGCCCCAGCTTCAGGATGGCAAAGCGTCCGATGCCCTTTTCACCCTGCAAAATCCTGCCTTTGCCCGTAGTGTATTTTATTTTTTTCCTGCGCTTTTTTTCAGGGGTTGCCGGGTTCAACCAATGGTTTTCTATCAGGTCCTGACTCATGCCCTGACCATTGTCTTCAATTATGATTTTAGACCCCGCTTTGATTTTGTAGTTGTCGCCGAATCCCTGAAAGGTCACCTTTACCCAGTCGGCGTCGGCGTCATAAGAGTTTTTAATCAGCTCGACGAGGGCGATTCTTTCGTTTTTAATCAGCTGTTCGCCCAACATAGTCAGCAGCCGGGCATAGGGTCTGATTTGAAGTTGTTTTGTCTGCCCCATAGTCATTTTCTCCCGACTATTATGAACTCTTCGCTGTACACTTTTCGCCCGTTCGCATTAGTCGTAAACTTGCCGCGCTTATCCCTGTAAGGAGTAAGAATCTTATTGCTGATTTTCCGCTTGCTTACATGCAGCGAGGAAAAACCCGCATCCAACAGAGACTCGGCCAGATGCTTGGCATTATCGATGCGCACAGTCTTGTACTCGGTATTGCCTATAACAAACAAGGCGGCGCCATTCGAGTTCAAGATGGAAAACGCCTTTTGTGCAACTGCCTGCATATCGAGAAAATATTTGGCGACCGACCTAGCCTTTGATTTATGCTGATCCAGTAAGAGGGTTACGATTTTCAGTCCGCTTGAATTAAGCCTTTTCAACTCCTTGTTGAAGTTATAGTCATGGTGAAGGCTTCCGATGCTGCCATCTCTCAGATCCCTGTAATCATCGACATATTCCAACCATAAAGACGAAAGTTGATGTAGATCGGCATATTCGTATGAGGTTACATAGGGCGGACTGGTTATGATCATATCAACCGGGGGGATATCCAAAGAATCACTTAAAAAATTTCCCGTCACAATGTTCGAATCAGCGTCGCTCAGGCTTCCCGTTTCCTGATTTGCGCCATACATCATTTTAAATTGCTCTCCAAAGGCGTCAATGACCTTGGAAATTCTTTTGTGAGGATCGACTTGAGGCTTGATGGATTTTGTCAGCCAGCGAGATGTTGGTTTCAAAATGTTTGAGAAGGCACAGAGAAAAAACAGTCCGTAGGCATTGTTTTCTGGCGTTACAGAAAAAATGGCATTTTTTAAATGAGCCAGTTCATTGTACTGCTCTTTGAAATACCAATATTGCAAACGTTCGGGAGCAGATTCAAAACAATCTACGGGGCAGGACTCCGTGTATTTGCTCAAAATCTTGTCATAATAACTCCGAAGCGTTTCTGATTGATACTTGCCGCTCTTGACTTTGGCAATGAGGGTCGCGACAGGGTTTATGTCGCAACCCCAGAAATCAATCGAGCTACGCTTGGCCTCGAAGGCAGTAGTCCCGCAGCCACAGAATATATCTGCAATACGCGCAGGAGGGCTTGCGTTGTCCCTCTTCCAGAAAGCCAGGGCTTTGCTTGTAATGAATGCAGGGAATTTTGCCGGATATGCATGAATTCTGTGCATTTTCTGCTCACGTTGAACACTTGTGTTCCAAAAAGGGTCTATAGGGACATGTTCAAAGTGAAAATCATGTATTGAGTCAATGCAAATCATGGCTTTGCCCCCTGTCTGCTACCCCCGATTTTTTGAAACTGACTGACAAGCTTTTAGTCGCGTTCCAAACTTGAGGCCCGAAGAAAAAAGTGGCGTTTGGACTTAAAAAACACAAAAGCCAGTCTGGGTAATTTTATCAGCAAAATTAAAGAAAGGACAAGCTTTTGTGAAAGTTCAGATTCTCTTAGACTATAGCGTTAAACTCTCTGATTTCAACCGCAAGGTTCTTGTTTCCGTTTTTAGGCCTTCGTGTGTCTTGGTGTGACTTCGTGTGTCTTTGTGTCCAAATCCCTGCCAGGCCGCCTGCGCCAGCTTGGCTAGGATTGATTTTTTCTCGCTCATAATTCCTCAGCCAGGTGGAGTTTTCTGATTTCCTCGGCACTTTCCAGGCAGCGCCCATCGCTGGCTAGCAGGTCGGCATAGACCAGCAGCCAGGGCACTTGCTGCTCAAAGCGCCGGGTTGCAACAGGCCACAAAAAAGCCCTTGAACTACAAAGGCACACGAAGGGGGAGGACACTAAGGGGCACGAAGAGACACGAAGGCACACGAAGGGCTTATGCGGCGCCTGCCCGTTTTGGTTTGTTGGGAAAAAGGAGCCGGACAAAGCAGAAAAACTCGATGGAATAGCATGAAAAACGTAAATTTTCTGCTGAAATTTCAATTTTTCCTTGGGAATCTGTCCATTTGGTGCCCCGAAGGGGCAACCTAATACAGCCCAGGGTAAGCGAGGCTCCGTAG
>Ga0265295_1009734_pt1 | contig 10186 bp, 7 predicted proteins | sample Munlansysbiofilm_FD_192503 | JGI IMG/M metagenome (GOLD analysis project Ga0265295, IMG submission 192503) | Leachate microbial communities from a municipal landfill in Southern Ontario, Canada - Methane capture system biofilm | ecosystem: Engineered > Solid waste > Landfill > Unclassified ...
GGAGCCGATAATATTGCCAAGAGCAATATCATGCTCCCCCCTGCGTGCGGCAATAACCGAGGAGGCAAGTTCCGGCAATGAAGTACCGACGGCGACTATGGTCAAGCCGATGATCATATCGCTTACCTCGAAGATCCGTGCAATTTCCACGGCACCCCACACAAGGATCTGGGAGCTGACAATAAGCAGCACCAGGCCTATCAGCAGCCAGAAAACAGCACACCCAATGGACATGGTTTTCCCCAGTGCCTCTGCCTCCACATCTTCTGCCAGGGAGTCTGTTTTCCATTTTAACCCCTCATAAACAGTCCAGACCATCAAGGCTGCAAAAACCAGCAATAGAATAACTGCATCAAGCCTTGTCAGATAAAGGTCTGCAATGAGAAACAAGGTTAGAATGGTCACCAGGGTCAGAATCGGCAGCTCCTTGCGCAATACCTTCGAGTTCACCATGATAGGGCTTATCAAAGCCGAAACCCCTAGAATTAGCGCCAGATTGGCAATATTTGAGCCATATGCATTGCCAAGTGCAATCCCACTGTTCCCGTTCATGGAAGCCAGTGCAGACACGACCATCTCCGGTGCAGAAGTTCCGAAACCGACAATAACCATGCCAATAAGCAGTGAAGGCATTCCAAAATGCCGGGCAGTGAAGGCAGATCCTTCCACGAACCTGTCTGCGCTCCATACAAGAAGCGCCAGGCCTAGAATCAAAGCTGAAATTGCCATTATCATAATTTATTCCAGAAGCGTCCTATTAAGTCTTACGTTGTTTTTAACCATCATCCTTCCGTTCCAGCCGCCCTATCATACGATCAAAATCACTCTCAACAATCGGTCCTGAACAATAGGATATTTCTTAAACCAACTCTCGCCATGGGCTTTAGCAATTACCGCCCTTACTTTTTCGGCATTTGTCCCAAGAGAATTTGGCAATTAACACATCTTGCAGGATTTTCCTGTCTGTGGCTTGATTAATCGCCTAAGTTAGATCTGGCCTCATATTTTCCTTGGTCTTTCTTTCCAGCTTCCAGCCAGGACATTTTTTTAGTTGCTTCTGAACTGTTCTTTTGATATCTCTTCTATACATTTCACCTCTGTTTTTTTATATATTTTTTGTTTTTCAGTACTCAAACTCCATGCACAAAACAGAAGCAAAACCAACTATGAAACGTTTAATTTATACCACGTAATTTAAACATCGCAACACAATTTCATAGTATCCTGCGGACTTATTACTATGAATAACTGACTCAACATTCTGGGAAAACGGTTTTTATCATGGGTTATAAAATCATCCTAATTCTCTTTCTCTTCATAGCCTCAACCTGCCCCAATGGATATTCAGAATCGGAAAGCACCCTGCTTGACAATGGCATTTCAAATTTTCAAAAGGCCCGTTATCAGGATGCTGTGTTCTGGTTTACCAAACTTATTGAAAAAGAACCCTTTAATGCCAAAGCGTATAAGAATCGTGGAGTGGCCCGCTTAAGCCTTCAAGAACATGATATGGCCATGGAAGATATAGACGACGCCTTGAATCCAGATTCCCAAATGGATAATAACCAAACCGGGACTGAAACACCCGCAACACCAAATTCAACTTCCTCCCCGGGAAAAACCGACCAATCCATGGATATTGCTGCTTCAATGGAAAACTCTGCTGCACCGTCTGCCGTCACATCAGAGTCAACGCCTCCCCGGGAAAAAGAAATAGCAGTCCATAATAAATTCACCATTCAACTGGGGGCATTTTTAAACAGTAACAATGCAGATGACTTGATTAAAAGTCTCAAAGGAAAAGACTATACCCTCCGGGTTCTTGAACTTCAGGATAAGAAAAATCGACAGTGGTCCCTTGTAAGGACAGGGGCTTTTCCCACGAAGAATCTGGCAGAAGAGACTCTTGAAAAGATAAAAAAAGAGTTAAAGGTGGATGCGGTTATTCGTCCCATGGGCAAATTTTAAGCCTTCTGCGCCACGATTAATCCCTGGCCAAATGGTCATGAATTAGCTCCAAGCTTGTTGCTTTTCGCCAAATTATAAAAGACCTCAAAATGGGAAGTGGGCCAATGGCACATGAAGCAGCTGATACAGGGCATTCTAAAAAGCGATCATTGCCTACCATCCCTGCTGGTGGACATAGTCTGCGGGAGGCTCACCCGTTGCCTTGTCTATGGTTTCCAGTAATCGAGATTCAACAGGCATGTTGACCGCCACTGCCTCATATTCTGGTATACATTAATATTTTCCACCTGGGTCCTCATTCATCTTTTCAGTGATAGCTTTTTTCGTGGCGTGGGCAATGGTATCAGCCTTCTTGCCTTCATGAAGCCGGTTGACCCGTGCAATCGCCTGAAGCAGCGTGAGTTCTCTCAGAACTCTGCACAAATAGAGGACTGCGTTTCGGGGGGCGTCAAACCCAGTTAACAGCTTATCAACAACTATGAGAATCTCAGGCTCACTGCTGTGTTTAAACTGATTGATGCGCTGCTTGGTATATTCTTCTTCATTGCCATAACGCTTCATCATTTTTTGCCAGAATTTTACAACTTCATGGGTTGTTTCATCGTCGGTTTCCTCATAGCCTTCACGCATATCCGGCGGTGAGATAACAACCTCTGAGCTGACAATGACTATCTCATTCAGGTAGGCGTTATACCTGAGCGGGCTGTAAATGAACAGCTTCGGGATATAGTCATCGTTCTGATTTCTGATGACCTGGGAAATGGCCTGTTCCACCTCAACCTGCGGCGCTTTACATTCAATCACGCAAAACGGGATACCGTTTACGAAATGATCAGATCATAAATATTCTCATTGGTCTTAAGCAGTCCGTCATACTGGATGTTTTTCAACTTCTGTATAGCTGACTGAACATTTTCCTCACTAAAGAGAGATTCACTGCCTTTGTAACGAATGCAATTTATTTCTTTGAGCTGGCTGCGCAGAATGTTCTACAACAAAACATTGGATGTTCGGCCCTGACGCTCGGCCAATGCTTCTTTAGGTAAAATATATTCATAGCCCATCGCCACCAGCAATTGAACCGCCGGGATCTGAGAAAGATGCTTTTCATTTATCTGAAAGTTACTCATGGTGTTACTCCCAGAACATGCCAGTAAGGCTTGAATCCTGATTCCACAATAGTAGAGATAAGCCTCAAAAAAGGCTCATAATCATTTTTCTTGTGAGCTGTATCTAGAGTCTCATAATATTCCAATCAATTTTCCACAGGAAAAACAACAGGCGGTAAACCGTTTTTCATCAGTTCAAGATTCATCAGCAGCCTTGCTGTTCGGCCATTGCCGTCTACAAAAGGATGGATCTTTACAAAATCAGCATGAACACGGGCCGCCCTTTCTACTGAATGGAGAGTTACCGCCTTATTTTGATACCAGCCAATAAAATGCTGCATTTCACCCTCTACATGCAGAGCATCCGGAGGAGTATGATCCGCACCGGAAATAATGACATTTGTTTTTCTGTAAACTCCCGCATTTTTGTCATCAATATTTTTCAGGATCAATTGATGAATAGATTTAATCTGCCATTCAGACAGGGGCTCATTCTTCTTAACCAAATCTTCCACAAAATAGATTGCTTCCCGGTGGTTGATCGCTTCAAAATGTTCCCGCATGGTTTTGCCGCCAATGGTTATGCCCTCCAGCGCCACTTTGGTTTCTTTAAGCGTAAGTGTATTTCCTTCAATAGCGTTCGTATGATAGGTCCAACGAAGAACCAGATCCTCATGAAGATTGGAGGCAACCTCTGGCGGCAGTGGTTGATATGAATCAAGCTTTTGTTTAAGCTTGTCAAGATTCTGGTATTTTCTCATTCTTTTGATCCTTTTCGATTAACATTGTCTTTTATCAAAACGACAGAGCCTTGAATCCCCATGAGCTTTAATCTATTAATTGTCCGTAATAAGCTAATTCGAGAAAATATCGGAAGCCCATCCGACTTCATGCAACTATTTTTACCTGTGACTATTCCACAACTCAATTTTTGGTGACAAAAAGCAAGCGGGTTTAAACCTATAAGGCTTTGAAATTACAATAAAAAATTAACGAATTCCGCTTTGTATGATATGTTTTGTTTACCCATAAACTAACACTACATACAAAGGGAATTCGCTAAAATGGATTTTAACTGCATAGACACACGAAATCAAACCCAAAATTAAAAAAAGATGGGTGCCCTCAATGAATACTTCTCAATTTTTAAAATTGGGACTCTTTTGAACAGGTCAGGAATAACAAAGAGTAAAGGGGCATCTCCGCTTGCCATTTTCACCGCCTTATTCAATCTGGCTTTTTGCAATACAAATCTGTACCAAGGCATTGTGAGAAACAAAGAGATTCCCGTTGATAAGGATGCCGCCTACAATTTTTTGAATTCACACCGAATCCTAAACAAAGAATTGAAAAAGGAAAAATAGAGTGAAGACACTATATTCTTTTCCACATTGTAAAGAAAACAGACATCATCCTAGGATTTTAAGAGAACGCTTGATCATTTATTTAAGCACTTTTTTTCAAGGCACCACCGCCATAAAAGTTTTTCCCATTATCCTCTCCACGAGCTACTGTCTTTTAACGGACCTGGTATGGTAATTGCTCTATAAACCTTCAAGCTCTACATATCAGTGTGTCGTCTGGATTTATAGGCGATAATATTTTTTGCAAATCAACAAAAAACGAGAGTAAAGCCATGACAAAAACAAAAAAAGGTCTTAAAGAAAAATTCATCCTCTGGTTGGACGAAGTGGATATGGAAGATGTGCCCCTGGTTGGGGGCAAAAATGCTTCCCTTGGAGAGCTGTACCAAAATTTGACCCCCAAAGGCATAAAAATCCCAAACGGTTTTGCCGTGACAGCGTATGCATACCATTACCTGCTTGAGCATTCAGGAATCAGGGAATCGATTCAGGATGCTCTAAAAGGCTTGGATACAAAGGATCTGGATAATTTGACCAAATGCGGACACAGGGTGCGTTCCACCATTCTGGGTGCTGAATTTCCAATTGAGCTGAGGGAGGCTATTTTAGAAGCCTACCACAAAATGGAGGCGATATATGGGAAAGACGTTGATACGGCAGTAAGAAGTTCAGCTACAGCGGAAGATTTGCCGGATGCTTCCTTTGCCGGGCAGCACGAAACCTTTTTAAATGTCAAGGGTGATTTTCATATTCTGGATGCCTGCAGAAGATGCTTTGCCTCACTTTTTACAAACAGGGCAATTTCATATCGTGAAGGTAAAAACTTTGATCATTTGTCCGTTGGACTTTCCATCGCTGTACAAAAAATGGTGCGCAGTGATCTGGGGAGTTCCGGCGTGATGTTCTCAATTGATACTGAGAGCGGTTTTAGGGATGTAGTGCTGATCAACGCCGCATACGGGCTTGGGGAAAATGTGGTTCAGGGTGCGGTGAATCCGGATGAATTTTATGTATTTAAGCCAACTTTAAAAGAAAAAAACAGGCCGATTTTAAGCAAAAAGCTGGGAACAAAGAAAATCAAAATGATTTATGCCCATGAGGGGAAAATCCAGGTCAGAAACGTAAAGGTCCCCTTTAAGGACAGGGAACGGTTTGCCATAACAGACGATGAAATTTTGCAACTGGCCAAATGGGCGGTTGTGATTGAAGATCATTACTCAAAAAAAGCAGGGCACTTCAAGCCCATGGATATGGAGTGGGCAAAAGACGGAAACACAGGAGAGTTATTTATTGTCCAGGCCCGCCCGGAAACGGTAATCTCACAAAAGGACGTTACCCAGATAGAGGAATATGTGCTTAAAGAAAAAAGCGAAATATTGGCAAAAGGGTCTCCTGTGGGATCAAGAATCGGGGCAGGCAAAGCCCATGTCATTGAAGAAGCCTCTAGAATAAAAGAGTTTGAAAAAGGTGAGGTTCTGGTAACGGACATGACAGACCCTGACTGGGAACCGATTATGAAAATCGCCTCAGCCATCGTAACAAATCGTGGCGGTCGCACCTGCCATGCGGCGATCATTTCCCGTGAACTCGGGATTCCCTGCGTGGTGGGTTGTAATACTGCAACCGAAAAAATTGAAACAGATAGGGAAATAACAGTTTCCTGTGCTGAGGGAGAAGTTGGAGTCGTTTATGATGGAATTTTACCCTATGAAATTCGAAGAACAGATCTTACAAGCCTTAAGAAAACAAAGACAAAAATAATGATGAACCTGGGTTCGCCGGAACGAGCCTTCGAACAGAGCTTTCTTTTAAACGACGGGGTGGGACTTGCCCGTGAAGAGTTCATTATCAATTCCTACATAAAAATCCATCCCCTTGCCCTGCTGAATTATGAAGATCTCAAAGACAAAAAGGCAAAGGATGAAATCCAAAAACTAACAAGCAGTTACGCAAACAAGGCGGAGTATTTTATAGACAAGCTCTCCCAGGGCGTTGCAATGCTTGGGGCGGCCTTTTATCCCAAGGATGTGATTGTGCGGTTGTCCGATTTCAAATCAAATGAATATGCAAATTTGATAGGCGGCAAAGAGTTTGAACCAGTAGAGGCCAACCCCATGATCGGGTGGAGGGGTGCAAGCCGCTATTATGATGAAAAGTACAAACATGCATTTGCCCTTGAATGCTGCGCTTTAAAACGGGCACGGGATGAAATGGGGCTCAATAACATAAAGATTATGATTCCTTTCTGCCGTACAGTAGACGAGGGCAAAAAAGTTTTAATGGAAATGGCAAAAAACGGGTTAAAACAAGGCGTAAACAATTTAGAGGTTTATGTGATGTGTGAGATCCCGTCCAATGTGATTTTAGCGGAGGAATTCTGTAAAATTTTTGATGGTTTTTCAATTGGAAGCAATGATTTAACCCAGCTGATACTTGGAGTCGACCGTGATTCAGAGCTTGTCAGTCACATTTATGACGAAAGAAATGAAGCTGTAAAAACAATGATTCGAAGTGTAATCAAAACAGCCAAAAAAAATAAATGTAAAATCGGTATCTGCGGTCAGGCCCCGAGTGATTTTCCCGATTTTGCAGAGTTTTTAGTGGAACAAGGAATTGACAGCCTTTCTTTAAGCCCGGACACAATTATCAAAACAACGGTGGCTATTGGAAAACTTGAAGAAAAGATGGAAAAATTGCATTAATGGGCACAAATTAAATATATGCCCATTAATGCTGCGGAAACACAAGTTGAAAAAAGGCGACATCGTCTGGTTATTTGTTTCGAGTCCCAAAGGCCTGGTAAAGCGGGTGTGCTGTTCTCATTTTTTTAAAATCAGCAAATTCCCTCTTTAGGGCTGGGACAGGATCTGATCAGTAGAACTGGAATATCGGCGGCCTGGAGCACCCCTGCTGCCACGCTCCCATAGGACACCCTTGCCAGGCCGCCAAAACCGTGGGTGGCAATGGCAATCAGGTCAGCGTCTATCTCATCTGCCACGTTTAATATGGCCTTAACAACCGGTCCATGTGCTATGCGTGTGACCGTAGTGATTCCCTTATCATGAAACTTGGTTTTGAGGGAGTTCAGGTAGACGTTAGAACGTTCAATTCGAGCCTCAAAGGCCTTCTGATATTTCTCAACATCAATAACCTCATCACGTTCCAGTAAAATTGCATCTTCTTCAACTTTAAGTAAAACCACTTTGGCCTTGTTTTGTTTGGCCAGATTTTCCACATGGCTCAATATCGCTTCAGCTCGCGTCGAGCCATCCACCGGAACAAGTATTGTCTTATACATTCATGCCTCCCTTTAAAAAAGATTAATGAATTTAAAAACTTTAGTTTCAATCTTATCAATTTTTTTATATTTATATGCAACAAATATGCCGGGGGAAAGGAAAAAGGAAAGAACCTTACCAGATATAAAAAACCGTAAAGGGATAGCAATTAATGAATTGACAAGTGGATCTACTGCGCTCATATTAAATATTTATATTGTGTTCGCTGGGGGAGCTTGAAAAGGCTGAGAAGGATTGTCCTGACCCTTGGAACCTGATGCGGATAATACCGATGAAGGGAAGCCTGAAGTTTATTGTTTACACTCTTATCCTGCCTGTAAGTCTTTCCCTGCGTCAAAATTGTACGATGAAGATTATCTCGTCCCATTTGGACAGGATAACGATTAATTTTACTGCCAGGGATTTCATATGATTAAAAGAGAAGGACTATCCGCCAGGATTTACCAGCTTTGCTGCAGAGTAAAGGAGCAGCGGCCTCTGGTTCATGTGGTTACAAATTTTGTAATAATGAACGAGACGGCAAATGCCCTGTTGGCAATCGGCGCATCTCCAACCATGTCCTGGGCCGGGGAGGATGCCGAATATCTGTCAAGGATTTCCGACAGCCTCTGCATTAATATCGGGACACCTGTCAAAGAGCGCATTGATGTGATGGAATCATTGATGTCGTTTGCACAGGAGGCCGGAAAACCTGTTGTTCTGGACCCGGTGGGCGCTGGTGCGGGGGACTATCGAACAGGAATTGCAAAAAAACTATTCTCCATTGCGCCCCATAAGATAATAAGGGGAAATGCGTCTGAGGTATGCTCACTTGTGGACCAGAATCATACCACAAGGGGTATAGAAAACAATGTGGGCCGGGAAGAAGCCAAAAAAATACTCATGGGCCATGGCCGAGCCAATGGGGAAACAGACCCCATGGTGGATCCTCAATCCGGGTTGGCCGACATTCTGGAATTTGCTGACTGTTTGATTGTCAGCGGAAAGAAGGATATGATTTTTGACAAAAACGGGCGGATCACCCTTGAAAACGGCGATAGCCTCATGAATTCAGTTACTGGTACAGGATGCATTCTTTCTGCCATGACAGCCGCCTTTTATGCCGTCAGTTCCGATGGGTGTGAGGCCGCCGTCGCCGCTTGTTCAATGGCCGGTATCGCAGGGGAGCTTGCCGCAAAAAAAGCGGGAGGGCCTGGAACCTTCATGGCGCATTTTCTTGACGCCTTATATAATATGGATGAAAAGACCCTGAAGGCCCGGCTGAAAGTGACATCTGACCTTCCTGGAACGAAAATTTAAACCCCGTTTTATTGTGGAGAATTAAGAGAACCTGTCATGGAATATATTGAAAAAAAATCCCGTCTTAAAACAGCGGTCTCAGCCTTTGGGCCTGCATGGGTGGTCAGCGCAGTGGCAGCAGGCCCCGGCACTACCTTGAGTGTTGCAAAGGCAGGGGGAGTTTATGGGTACAGCTTTTTATGGGTCATTGTTTTAAGTGTTGTGCTGGCCTTTGTCTGCCAATATATGGCTGCTAAAACAGCCCTTATCGGGGGTAAGGGTATTGTAGGAATTGTTGAAGAGAAGTGGGGGAAGAAATTTGCCTGGCTGGTGACCATTGATGCCCTTCTTGTTATCTGGCTGTGTAACGTGGTTTTATTAAAAATCCTCGTTTCTGTAACCGGATTTGTAACGGGCATGGTCACCCCGTTCTGGGGGGTGTTTTTTGTGGCTGTTTTTTATGGCCTTGTTGCCTGGGGTGGTTATAAAATCATCGAAACCATCTGTAAACTGGTTGTATCCCTTTTAGTTCTCTGTTTTATTGCCACTCTTTTTATCGCCAGGCCAGACCTGGGGTTGACCCTGGGGGGTCTGATGCCTAATTTTACAACCTTTGGCAAGCCTGAGATCCTTATGATGACCGCAATAATGGGCGGTTCCATCCATGTAACCATCCTGTCCATGCAGACCTATACAGTCCATGAAAAAGGATGGGAAAAAACCGATTTAAAATTGGCCTTGACCGACACAGCAGTATCGCTTCTCGGGGCCTTTGGATTATACTGCACGGCAATTTATCTTACCGGCGCAAGTGTGCTCCATCCCAACGGCATTCAGGTTACAAGTCTGTTTGAAATGGCCGATGCCATTCAGCCGCTTTTGGGCAAATATGCCCATGGATTTTTCTGTATCGGCATCTGGTGCGCTGTTTTTTCAACCATAATGCCCACCTTTATCGCAGCCTCCTATGTTCTGGGGGACAAGATGAAATGGGATCTAAAGCTGGGGGATAAACGATACAGAATGATCATATTGGCAGGGTGCCTAATTGCGCTTCCGGGATCATTTCTTCCCGGAAAACCCGTGAACCTTTTAATTCTGATGCTTGTCCTGTCATTTATAGGGACCCCTCTCTTTGTGGGGATTTTTTTGAAATTACTCAACGATC
>Ga0265295_1009735_pt1 | contig 10185 bp, 10 predicted proteins | sample Munlansysbiofilm_FD_192503 | JGI IMG/M metagenome (GOLD analysis project Ga0265295, IMG submission 192503) | Leachate microbial communities from a municipal landfill in Southern Ontario, Canada - Methane capture system biofilm | ecosystem: Engineered > Solid waste > Landfill > Unclassified ...
GCCACCGATAATCGCAACCGTACTGCATCCGATATCAGACATCTTTTTGCCAAGAACAACGGCAACCTGGGTGAAACCGGCTGCGTGGCTTATATGTTTGAACGGGTGGGCCTGTTGACCATTAAGCGTGAAAACCTGAAGATGGACATGGATGATTTCATGCTCCAGGCTCTTGAAACGGGGGCAGATGATGTCAGGGAGGATGAAGAGGAGATAGAGGTAATTACTTCTCCCGACGCCTTTATGACGGTCAAGGAAGCTCTGGAGACCATGGTTGCCCTGGAAGAAGCTGATGTGGTCATGATGCCCAACAATACGGTGGATATCAATGATGAAGTAATGGCTGCCAGGATACTGAGGCTTATCGACGTTTTGGAGGACCACGATGACGTCCAGAATGTTTATGCCAACTTCAATATTCCCGATGAAATTATGGAAAAACTCATGTAATTGACAGGTTGAAATTGATATAACTCACTTATGCTTTTGCTGATTAAAGGCAGCTTCAGGTATCCGGCTGGTTTGCTGTAATGGCTGATCGCTCAGAGGGAATTGATGGGGAGGTTTCTTGTGAGTAAGAAAGATACTGCTAAACTAAAAGCTGAAATGGCCCAGAAGGGTAAACATAGAATATGGTATATGATAGCTATTGTCTTTTTGGCAATAGTTACTTTTTTGGCTGCCAAAACATTCTGTTTCTCCCATGATTACAAGCAACAATTTGAACAAAAAGTTGTTTTGCTGGAGGAAAAGGTGTTTTCCGATTCTGATTTGGAAGGAGAAATTAATAAGTCATGGGCGGATGGTGAAAACGCAAAGTATGTGGTTTTTTTCTCGGTTTGTGATACCCATAATCGGGCAACGGTCATAAATGGCACCGGCCCAACGTTAAGGGAAGCATGGGATAACGCTGCCGGCGAGACCAAGAAATTCATCATTAAAAGCAATTATAATCCGGTATGGGTTAAAGCCGATATTGTAAACGCAACGGAAAAAATAGATAGCGCCGACATCGGCACAAAAACCAAGAATTTGTACGATAACTTCCTCCGCCAGGGGATTGCCTTTGATGATTCCTTTAGTACTGCCCTCCTGGAGGCGGAGATTAATGGCAACAAAATAATAAATTATGATAAGAATAAAATAGATCTGCAAATATTGAATAAATATCTTAAGGAATATAACCGCCCTGGTTTAGCAGAGATTCCAGATGACTTGATTTTATTCTCATGCCAGGGCTATTTTTGCGATGATACCAACACAGTATATGAGCTATATGCCAACGATCTGGATTATGGAAGACGCAAGGTTGATGTTGTTGATAAGGCAGTGGTTAAAGATTTAATCTACACATCATCGCAATTTTTGGCCAATTCTGTGCGGGAGGACGGCAAGTTTATTTATGGTTATTATCCTACGTATGATAAAGAACTCCAGGATTATAATATTTTGCGCCACACAGGCACAATTTGGAGTCTGATTGCTCAATATAAAACCACCGGGGATGAGACTTTGGTGCCGAAAATTGAAAGTACCATGAGTTATTTAATAAATGGAGCTATTGAGTATCCCCAAGATGATATTGCTTATGTAATTGAAAGAAAGTCTGATGAAGTCAAGCTGGGAGGTAACGCGGTTGCTATTATAATGCTCATTGACTACATGGACGAATTCGAGACGGATAAATACCGGGATTTAGCCGTCCAGCTTGGCAATGGAATTCTGGAGCTGCAAGACCCGCAAACAGGCAAATATTATCATGTACTGAATTACCAGGATTATTCCAAGAAAGAGGAAACCCGTACCGTGTATTATGATGGTGAGGCTACCTTTGCGCTGGCCAAACTATATGGTTACGTTAAAGATGAAAAGTTTCTTCAGGCAGCTCAAAAAGCGGCTGATTATTTTATCGCCAATGACTATACAGTACATAGAGATCATTGGGTTGCATACTCTATGAATGAAATTACGAAATACGTGCCTGAAGAGCGATATTTCGAGTTCGCCCTGAAAAATGCCCAAGATAATTTAGATAAAATTTATAATCAAAAAACCTCGTATCATACCTATTTGGAATTATTGATGGCAACTTTCGAAACGTTTGATAGAATCAAAGCGAATAACATCCAGGTGGCCTATCTACAGGAGTTTAACCAACAGAAATTTATCGAAACCATTTATCATAGGGCGAGGCACCAGCTTAATGGCTATTTATACCCGGAATATGCTATGTACTTGAAAAACCCCGCCAGGATAGTAAACACATTTTGCGTGCGGCATGACGGATATAGAGTCAGGATAGATGATGTGCAGCACTTTATAGGCGGCTATTATTCCTACTATAAATATTATGATCGGTTGGAGGAATATAGAAATAGCAACAACTGACAATGCCGTAACGATGGTAACCTGTACATTCCGCCTTAAACGGCGCCAATGGCTATCAAGCGAGTCCTGGTAGAGAGGCTCGCTTTTTACTTTCCCGATAATCTATGCCCAATTTTTAAAATTCAGGTATAAATGTTTGCAAAGGAGGTGAAAATAGGGAATAGAGGTGATAGAGGTGAATAGAAAAGTCATCGGTGTGTTACTGGGGATAGTTATAATCGCTGGCCTGGGGTTGGGTTATTATTTCCAGGCTGATATGTTAAGGCTAGTAGGTAATAAACAACAAAAACCGGCCATTAACACCGGGCCTGTTGAGGTTAGAATGGATGCAGGCACACCTATAATTCTTGAGAAAGAATATAGTCGCTCGCAAAAGGTAGTAATATCCGAATTTGAAAACAAGCAGGATATCATTGGATTCACCGTGGATGAAATTCGCAGTAAATATACATCTGCCAATGGGTTTTCAATTAGTTTCAAGGATGGCAGTCTGGTCATTCGTCAAACTACTGACGACTGGTCACCTGAAGACAAGGCTAAATGCCGTTTAAAGGAATACCAGGGGATGGTAGCTGTTTACAATGGACCTGATAAAGAAAATGACAGTTTGCTGAAAGTGACCGCGATAAGATTCTCAACCCTGCCGCTCAACATCAGAGAGGCTATCCAGCAGGGAAAATATGAATTCGAGAACGAAGCCGCCGTAAATGATGCCCTGGAGAATTTAGACGAATACTTTTAACCCGGCCCCCGGTTGACTGCCGGGTTTATATAAAGGGGTAAGGTTCTTAAGGAACCTTGCCCTTTTTTTATACTATCAGAAAGTATAACATTTTAATATGATGCACCCTGCGGGTATGCGGCGCAAGCCGGGTTTTCTTTATTTAGCATAGCCGCCGCCGGTGTTTTGCAGTATCATTAATGCTGAGAATCACAAAAAAATGCTTGAGGTACCATGATATGCTTGTATTAGGAATAGACCCGGGGACGGCTATTACAGGATTTGGATTAGTTAAACGAGAACGAGGATGCGAAGTCCTGATTCGTTACGGGGTCATCAGAACGGCCTCCACTATGGATATGCCGCGGCGGCTAGCGAAGATTAACCGGGAATATAATGAATTGCTGGATGAGTATCAACCGGATGCGGTAGCGATTGAACAGATATTCCATCATAAGAATGCCAAAACCGTAATCACCGTTGCCCAGAGCCGCGGGGTTCTGCTAATGGCGGCCGCGCTGCGAGATATAGAGATTGCTGAATACACCCCTTTACAGGTGAAACAGGCCGTTACCGGTTTTGGAAATGCGGACAAAAAACAGGTGCAGATCATGGTACAGAAAATTCTGGCTATGGATAAGACTCCTCAACCTGATGATGCTGCGGATGCTCTGGCGATTGCTCTGTGTCATCTGCATTCGTACCGTCTGGGAAATATGTTAAAAAGGGGGCGTTAGTTCTGATTTCATTTTTGCGTGGAATAATGGTTCAAGCTGATAAGGATACCATTATTGTAGAGGTAAACGGGATAGGATATGAAGTAGGTATTCATAACCGCGCCTTATCAGCATTGCCTGCGCTTGGTTCTCCTGTAATGATACATACTTACCTGCAGGTGCTGGATAATGATCTTAAATTATTTGGCTTTCTGAGCCGGGAGGAAATAGATCTTTTTAAAATCCTGCTATCAGTATCGGGTCTGGGAGCCCGTACCGCTTTAAGTATACTATCGGTTCTGAAACCGGCTGAATTTTACCAGGCCATTGCCAGTGCTGACGAGAAAAGATTACTGACAATTCCGGGCGTAGGCAAGAAAACAGCCCAGAGACTGGTTTTTGAACTTAAGGATAAAGTGGGTAAGGAGCAGGGCCTGGTTATGGCCGGCAGTGAAGATGGTACTGCCCTGGAAGAAATTCTGGAGGCGCTGGAAGCGCTTGGTTACCAGCGCAGCGAAATATTTCCCTTGCTTATAAACATGAAATCACAGGGAGAGCTGGGAGATAAAATTGAAGAAAATATCAAGAAAGTGCTGCGGCACAAAGCTATGCAGATAAAGAGGTAGGAGGAGATTTAATTGCAGGATCATCGCTTGGTCTCTGCTCAGGCTCTGGGCGAAGAAGATTATACCGACAGCACCCTGCGGCCATTGCGGTTAAATGAATATATCGGTCAGGATAAGGTTAAGGATAACCTGGTGGTATTTATGTCCGCTGCGCGGGCGAGAGGGGAGAGCCTTGATCATGTTCTCCTGAGCGGCCCCCCCGGGTTGGGAAAGACCACCCTGGCCACGATCATATCTCAAGAAATGGGTTGTTCTATCCGCCGGACATCAGGACCAGCTATTGAAAGGCCCGGGGACCTGGCGGCTATTTTGACCAATCTGGAACCCGGCGATGTATTGTTTATTGACGAGATACACCGTATGAACCGCAGTATTGAGGAAATTATGTACCCGGCCATGGAGGACTTTTTAATAGATATAGTAATTGGCAAAGGACCGGCAGCTCGCACCCTGCAGATCGACCTGCCGCCTTTTACCCTGATTGGAGCCACCACCCGGCCTGGTCTGCTGAGCTCTCCGTTACGGGATAGATTTGGCATTACCTGCCGGCTCGATTTTTATGGGGAGGAAGACCTGATTCGCATTATTGTTCGGGCCGCATCCATACTGGGTATAGCTATAGACAGTGCCGGCGCTCATGAGATTGCCCGCTGCTCGCGGGGAACCCCGCGTGTGGCCAATCGTCTTTTGAAAAGGGTGAGGGATTATGCCCTGGTCAAGGGAAATGGTCAGATCGACAGGGATACCGCAGCCCTGGCGCTGGAAATGCTGGAGATTGATGGCTATGGGCTGGACATGGTTGACAGGATGATACTTGATGCTATAATAATTAAATTCGGCGGTGGACCGGTAGGGTTAGAGACTCTGGCGGCCAGCGTCTCGGAAGAGACCGACACCTTAACCGATGTGTATGAGCCTTATTTGTTGAAGCTGGGATTTATTAATAAGACCCCGCGCGGTAGGGTAGCTACGGAACAGGCCTATCGACTCATGGGCTACCCGATCAAAAGCGGGCGGGAAGAAAATTCCCTTTTTGGTGATGCCGAAAATCAATAGTATTTACATATTTCGCACTTGCTTTAAGGCCAGTTTCAGGCAACCTTAAATTACGACCAGAGGGAGCAGCTGGTGTACCTGCAACAAAGATTGCTCTGGCGGCAACAATGTTTGTTGCATGTGGCAGTAAGGGTTTTTCACCCTGCCACTAGCAGCAAGAGGGTCTTGGCGATAACATTGTTTTTGGGTCAAATGTGAAAATTCAATTTTATTATGGAAGTGATTTAGAATGCCCCGGGTTTTGTTGCATATATGCTGTGGACCCTGTGCCAGCTATCCGGTCCCGGCTCTGCGTGAAGAGGGTTTTGAGCTGGCCGGTTATTTTTATAATCCCAATATACATCCCTACAACGAATGGCTGCAGCGCAAGCAGGCACTTGCACAGTATGCCGAGGCCGTTGATTTAAAGGTTATTTATGATGAGAAGTATAATCCCATCGATTACTTTCAAAATATCGCTTATCGGGAAAGCAACCGCTGCCTCATTTGCTATCAGATGAGACTGGAACAGGCGGCCCATATCGCCAAAAGAGGCAAGTTCGATTACTTCTCCACTACTTTATTGGTTAGCAAACACCAGAAACATGACTCCATTAGCGAACTGGGAGAGGCAATCGGTAAAAAATACGGGGTGCCTTTTTTGTATCGTGATTTTAGAGTGGGATTTAAGCAAACCGGTGAAATATCGAGAGCTATGGGGCTCTATCGCCAGCAGTACTGTGGCTGCTTATACAGCGAAGTAGAACGCTACGCCCCGCCCGAAGTACGCCGATTATTGAAATAAAAGGGGACAAGGGGACGGGGGACAAGGGGACAGGTTTACTGTCCCGCATCATGTCCTGCATCAAGTTTACAGCGTGGGACAGTAAACCTGTCCCCTTGTCCCCCGTCCCCTTGTCATAGGAGATAAGACTATACATGCAAGATATATTTAATTTGGATACATACAATTATGACCTGCCCTCCGGTTTAATTGCCCAGTTTCCCGCTGAGCCCCGGGACAGTTCACGTCTCCTAGTCCTGGATAAAAAAACCGGACGGCTGGAAGACAGAATCTTTGGCCAGGTAATAGACTACCTGGAGGCTGGCGATACTCTGGTTGTTAATCAAACTCGGGTTATCCCGGCTCGCTTATATGCCTGCAAAGATACTGGGGCCAGGATTGAGTTGCTTTTGCTTGGTAAGCGAGATAACAATTGGGAAGCTCTGGTCAAACCAGCCCGCCGGATGAAAGCAGGCAGCCGCGCCAAAATTTTGGGGCATGGCGAAGTAGTAGTGGAAGTAGTAGCCGACCTGGATATGGATGGGGCCCGGCTCTTGCAATTTCACAACTGTCCGGATGTCGAGGATTTTATAGATGAGGCAGGGCACATGCCCCTTCCTCCCTACATTAACCGTGCGGCTGAGCCAGGCGATAAAATGCGTTATCAAACTGTGTATGCCCGGGAACCGGGGTCATCAGCTGCCCCTACCGCCGGCTTGCATTTTACTGAGTCGCTGTTGAAAAATATAAAGGATAAGGGCATAAACATTGCCACGATAATACTACATGTAGGTTTGGGAACATTTCGACCGGTAAGCAGTCCGGATATCCGCCAACACCACATGCATTATGAGTATTACGAGGTAAATGCTGAGACAGCTGCCCTGTTGAATGAGACCCGCAAACAGGGGAAGAGTATTGTGGCGGTCGGAACAACAGTGGTAAGAGCCCTGGAAACAGTATATAATGATGAATGCGGTTTTATATGTCAGAATGGGGAAACCAATAAGTTTATTTATCCAGGCTATAATATTAAGGCCATTGACAAACTGATTACCAACTTTCATTTGCCCGGTTCATCTTTGATTATGTTAGTAGCCAGTCTGGCCGGGGTAGACAATACCAGGTCGGCTTATCAACATGCAATAGAAAACGAATACCGTTTTTTCAGTTACGGCGATGCTATGCTGATAATATAGAGCAGTCGGGTTGCCTGCAGGTTAATGACATAGAGTTTACTAGGAGGAATTACTCTGAATTTCAAAGTGATTAAAACTGAAGATTCGTGTTCAGCGCGTCTCGGCCAGATTACTACTTCCCATGGAGTTTTTGATACTCCTATTTTTATGCCGGTGGGAACTCAGGCCACAGTCAAGACCTTAACCCCGGATGATTTGTACGGGATGGGGGCTGATATCATCCTGGGCAATACCTATCACCTGCACTTAAGACCCGGAGAGGATTTGATAGCTGAGGCGGGCGGCCTGCATGGTTTTATGAACTGGAAAAGAGGCTTGTTAACCGATAGTGGTGGATTTCAGGTATTTAGTCTGCAAGGATTGCGTAAAATAGATGACAATGGGGTCCATTTCAGTTCACATATTGATGGCTCACCCCATTATCTTACTCCCGAACTTGTCATGGAGATAGAAGCAAAGCTGGGTGCTGATATAGCCATGTGTTTTGATGAATGTTCACCCTATCCCTGCAGCTATGAAGAAGCTGAACGAGCTGTGCAGAGAACCAGTCTCTGGGCAGAACGATGCAGGGCGAGTCATAATAAGGCAGACCAGGCTTTATTTGGTATCATTCAGGGCAACGTTTTTACCGATCTCAGAGAGCGCAGTGCCCGGGAGATAACTGATCTAGACTTTCCTGGTTATGCAGTGGGAGGGCTTAGTGTAGGAGAACCCAAACCGCTCATGTATGCTATGCTGGATTCAATCGATAACTGGCTGCCCCGCAATAAACCTCGCTACCTGATGGGGGTGGGGGCTCCCGAGGATCTACTGGAAGGGGTCAAGCGCGGGATTGATATGTTTGACTGTGTTTTGCCAACCCGTCTGGCCAGGCATGGAACTGCTTTTACCCGGGGAGGTAAACTGGTAGTGCGTAATGCTGTCTGGGCTCGTGATTTTAGTCCGGTTGACCCCACTTGTGAGTGTTATGTATGCCAAAACTACAGCCGGGCTTATATACGGCATCTTATTAAAGCCGAAGAGATTTTAGCGCATCGTTTATTAAGCTTCCATAATGTATACTTTCTGTTAAAATTAATGAGAGATATTAGAGATGCTATTAACCATGATGATTTTAAAAACTTCTATGCCAAATTTTACAAAAATTACAGGTTTTAATTAAAGGATCTTGCCCAACATTGGCGAAGATATATAAGGTTGTACAAAATTAAGGAGGGATATAATGGATGCACAACAACAGGGTTGGCTTACGGCTGCCATCTATTTAGGGGTTTTCATGGCTATTTTCTATGTTTTTATCATCATGCCGCGTAAGAAACAGGAAAAGAAGCACAAGGAAGTCCTGGACAGCCTCAAGCGCGGAGAAAAGGTGGTTACCATCGGCGGGCTCCAAGGCGAAATTGCCAGAGTAAAAGAAGATACAGTGCTTATAAAAATAAATGAGAGCACAGAGATCGAGTTCGTAAAGAACGCGGTGGCTTATAAAGTCGGGGATAAGTAATGATAACCCTCGCTGCCGTCCAAGAAAGTAAGCTGATAGAGACCTTTATCATCAAGGGTAACGAGCATCTGGGCACAATCGGCTTTACTGATCACGGCTTAGTTCATGTGAGTTTAGTAGCCGGCCTGAGCCGCCAGATTTTACTGGACCTGGGGTATGATCAGCACCTGGCGGAATTAGCGGGCATATCTGGCTACATGCATGATCTGGGCAATGTTGTTAACCGCCTGGGTCACAGCCAGAGCGGGGCTATGATGTCGTTTGAAATCCTGCGCAGATTGGGGATGGAGCCGGAGGAAATATCTATAATAGTCTCAGCTATAGGTAATCATGACGAGGGGAGTGGTCATCCCATTAATGCCGTTTCGGCAGCCTTGATTTTAGCTGACAAGTCGCATGTGCATCGTAACCGGGTTAGAAATACCGATGTTGCTACATATGATATTCATGACCGTGTAAACTATGCGGTGGAAAAATCTGTGCTAAAGGTTGATGGTCCAGGCAGGATGATAACTATGGATTTGAAGATAAACACTGATATATGCCCGGTAATGGAGTATTTCGAGATATTTCTTAGCCGTATGTTATTATGCAGTCGGGCTGCAAACTTCTTGAATTGTGAATTTGCCTTAATTATTAATGATGTGAAACTCTTATAAGGAAGGTTATTGAAAAGTTGTTGGAAGGAGGATAAACTGGTGCGCAAGAATACCAGTATGGCAATAGTAGCCACTATTATTGTCATCATAATAGGATTAGCCTATTTCGCCACCCGGCCAATCTTAAATAATGTGCAATTGGGACTTGATTTAAGAGGCGGACTGCATGTAGTACTGCAGGCGGATGAGAAAGAGGGGCAGGAGATATCATCAGATACGATTCAAAAATCTATAGGGGTTTTGAGAAATCGTATCGATAGTCTAGGGGTTAAGGAGCCCATTATTTATCCCCAGGGAAAAGACCGTATTGTGGTTGAAATAGCGGGAGTCGATGATCCCGAAGAGGCGGTTAACATAATTAAAAACACCGCTCAGTTGGAGTTCCGGGATGAGGATGGCAATATCGTGGTGACGGGCAAAGACCTTAAAGATGCCCAAGCTTCACCTGGTACCGGTGCTCAGGGTGCGACTGTGGATTTGGAATTTAACGATGCCGGTGCGAAACTATTCGCGGAGGCTACTGCTGCCAACGTTGGGAAAACCCTGGCAATTGTCA
>Ga0265295_1009736_pt1 | contig 10184 bp, 6 predicted proteins | sample Munlansysbiofilm_FD_192503 | JGI IMG/M metagenome (GOLD analysis project Ga0265295, IMG submission 192503) | Leachate microbial communities from a municipal landfill in Southern Ontario, Canada - Methane capture system biofilm | ecosystem: Engineered > Solid waste > Landfill > Unclassified ...
GTGCACGGCCGCGTCCGAGTAGCGTTCCGGGTTTTCGGACAGGAGCTTGCAGGTGGCGAGCGTCCCGTCCGGCCGGCGGGCGACGATATCGGTGAAGGTGCCGCCCCGATCGATCCAGAACTGCCAAGTCTGCCCGTCTGTTGCCTGCATGCGTTTCCCCCGTCGATGGTGTGGTGGTGCGTGGTGCGGGTGTTTCATCCCACACCGGCCGCGGCCCTGTCAACCCTTTCCCGAAGAGCCGGAACGGGCGGGCCGGGTTCGGCCGGTTTTCTTTTGACAGGGGCGCGTTCGCGGCCGTACTATGCACGAAAATCTTTCACCTGTTCCGCCCTCCCTGGAGCCGCCCCCCCATGCCTCTCCAAGACTTTCCGCCGTTGCTGTCGTGCCGCGCTGCCCACCGGCTGTCCGGACCGGCCGCGCTGCTGCCCTTCTGCGGCGGCCCGGGGCCTGCGTCCCCCTGGTGGTGCGGTGAGAGCCCGGCGGATCCGCTCTCCCTGCTCGGCCTGGTGGTGGTTGGTCTGCTCGTGCTCACCCTGGTGCTGCTCAACCAGCGCAAGAAGCGCATCATCACCACCAAGTCGCAGGCCCTGGCCGAGACCGAGGCCCGTTACCGGCTGCTGTTCGAGCACTCACCCATGCCGCTGGTCGAAGAGGACCTGAGCGCGGTCAAGGCCCGGCTCGACAACCTGCAGGCCGGCGGCGTCCGTGACCTGGTCGCCCATTTCCGCACCCAGCCTAAGGATCTGGTCCTGTGCGCTGCGGAGGCGCGCATCGTCCATGCCAACCGGGCAACGCTCGCGGTGTACGGCGCCGACGAGCCGGACCGCCTCACCCGGCTGGCCGCCACTCTGCCCGATGACCCGGGTGAGGGCTACGCGGTCGAACTCGCCAACCTCTATCGGGCTGGCCGCAGCGAGACCCGCACACACAACCGCACCCTGGAGGGCGCACCGCTCCTGGTCGAGCGGCGGGCGGTGGTCGCCGCCGGCCACGAGCGGGACTGGGCCAAGGTGTTCGTCACCATCATCGACCTGACCGAACAGGAGCGGCTCAAGCGGCAGAACAGTGAGTACGAGCGGCAGCTGCAGCAGACCCAGAAACTTGAGGCGATCGGCAGCCTGGCCGGTGGTATTGCCCACGATTTTAACAATCTGCTCGCGCCCATCCTCGGTCGGGCGGAGCTGCTCTTGGTGGAGCGGAGCGAGGACCCGATCGTGGCCGAGCACAGCCGGGCGATTGTCGACGCCTCCCGCCGGGCCCGGGCCCTGGTCCGCCAGATCCTCACCTTCAGCCGCCAGGTCGACCAGGAGATCGTGCCGGTGGCGCTGGCCGGTATCGTCACCGAGGTGCTCGATCTGCTTCGGCCGACCCTGCCCGGGAACATCAGTCTCGACTGCCATCTGCCCGACCCTTGCCCGCAGGTGATGGCCGACCCCACCCAATTGCATCAGGTGGTCATGAACCTGGCGGCCAACGCCTGCCATGCCATGGAACAGGGCGGCGGTCGACTGAGCCTGCGTCTCGAGCCGGTGGTGCTGGGCCTGGACGACCTGGACGACCGGGCAGTGCCGCCGGGGTCGTACCTGCGCCTGGTGGTGGCGGACACCGGCTCCGGCATGGACACGGCCACCCTGGCGCGCATCTTCGACCCCTACTTCACCACCCGTCCGATCGGGCAGGGCACCGGTCTGGGCCTGCCGCTGGTGCTCGGCATCCTGCGCAACTGCGGCGGCGAACTGCGGGTCTCGAGCGAACCGGGTCGGGGCACGGTGTTCAGCCTCTACTTCCCGGTGGTGGAGATGACCGCCCCGGAGAGGTCCAACCCAGCGCTTGCGAACGCGCCCATGGAGCACGGCAGCGAGCACATCCTGCTGGTGGACGACGAAAAGTCGGTGGCCGACGTCACCGCCAGCATGCTCACCCGGCTCGGCTACCGGGTGACCGCCCGCACGAGCAGTCACGACGGACTGGAGGCCTTCCGCAGTTTGGCCGAGCACATCGATCTGGTCCTGGCCGACCTGAACATGCCGCAGATGACCGGTCTGCAGCTCTGCCGCGAGTTGCGCATCATCCGTCCCGGGGTGCGGGTGATCGTCTGCACCGGCTTCAGCGAGCAGTTCGACGCGGCCAAGGCGCGCACCATCGGCATCCAGGGTTTCCTCAACAAACCGGTGGTCATGGCCGAACTGGCCCACATGGTGCGCACGGTCCTGGACGTTTGAACCGCCCGAGCCGTGAACCTCACCCCCCCTTTTCCAGGAGCAGACCATGAAAGCCCTCCTTGTTCTCCTCGCCGCCACCCTGGCCGGCTGCGCCAGCCTGAGCCAGCACCAGTGTCTGCAGGGCGACTGGTACTCCATCGGCGTGGGTGACGGTCAGTTGGGCATGCCCGCGGACCGATTGGACCGGCACACCAAGGCCTGCGCCCAGTACGGCGTGGCCATCGAACGCCAGCGCTACCTGGAGGGCCGGGCCGAGGGGCTCTCCGAGTACTGCCGGCTGGACAACGCCTTTACCACCGGCCTGAACGGCCAGCGCTACCAGGGGGTCTGCCCGCCGGCCGTGGACGCCTCCTTCGAGCAGGCCAACGCGGCCGCCTTTGCGGTCGCCACCCTGCGCCAGGAGCTGGAGCGGATCGACAACCAGCTGATGCTGCACGAGGACAACCTGCTCGACCGCTCCCTCGCCGACGACCACCGTCGTCGGCTGCGGGCCGAGATCCGTGCCCTCGACCGGGACCGCGACCGGCTGCGCGCCGATCTGTCTGCGGCCCAGCGCCACCTCGACCGGCTCATGGACGAGGCCCGCTCCCTGCCCTGAACCCGGTGCTGCCCTTCCCGCGGAAGCCAGGCCGGCATCTCGGGGATTGACAGGGGCCCGCCGCTTCTGTACAGTTCCCGGCTCGATACGGCGCGCCGGGTCTCTCTCCGTTTGTTCCGCCGGCGTGCGGGCCGGCCGGCCCCTTGCGCTTCGCACCGATCTTCTCACCGGGACGCCACCTTGATCTCCTTCCTGTTCGGCCTGTATGTGTTCTTCCTGGCCATCATTCTCTCTTACAATCTGCTGCAGTTGACCCTGTTGTTCCACTACCTCCGCCGTCAGAAGGTCACGCCGCCGCCGCCCCTGGCCGACGAACAACTGCCCTTTGTCACGGTCCAGCTGCCGCTCTACAACGAGCCCTTTGTCGCCGAGCGGCTCATCGACAACATCGCCCGCATGCGCTACCCGCACGACCGCTTCGAGGTGCAGGTGCTCGACGACTCCACCGACGGAACCACCGAACTCTGTGAGCAGCGCGCGGCCCGGTACCGTGAGCAGGGACTGGATATCCGGGTGCTGCACCGCACCGACCGCACCGGCTACAAAGCCGGCGCTCTGGCCGAGGGGCTGCGCCAGGCGCGGGGCGAGTTCGTGGCCATCTTCGATGCCGACTTCCTGCCCGATCCGGAATTCCTGCGCACCACCGTGCCCCATTTCCAGGACGAGCGGGTGGGCGTGGTCCAGACCCGCTGGGCCCACCTGAACGACGACTACTCGCTGTTCACCAAGCTGCAGGGCCTGCAGCTGAACGTCCATTTCACCATCGAGCAGACGGGCCGCAAGACAGGGAACCATTTCCTCCAGTTCAACGGCACGGCCGGTATCTGGCGGCGACGGGCCATCGAGGATGCCGGCGGCTGGCGGGCCGACACCCTCACCGAGGACCTGGACCTGAGTTTCCGCGCCCAGCTGCGCGACTGGCAGATCGTCTACCTGGAGGATGTCGAGGCCCCGGCCGAGCTGCCGGTGGAGATGAACGGCATCAAGTCGCAGCAGTTTCGCTGGATGAAGGGCGGCGCCGAGAACGCCCGGCGATTGGTGCCGGTGGTGCTGGCGAGCGGCCTGCGGCCTTTGACCAAGCTGCACGCGGTCGCCCACCTGTTCAACAGCTCGATCTTCCTGGCCGTGCTCCTGCTCGCCCTGACCAGCGTCGGTCTGCTGCCCTTCATCGGTCCGGCCGGGATCGACCAGCGCTGGCTGAGCGTCTCCCTGCTCGGCCTGGTCGGGGTGGCCTCGGCCTACTTTTACGCCAACATCCATCTGCTGCCGCGGCCGCTGTCACCGCGCCGGGTGCTGGCCCTGATCGGCTGGTTCCCGCTGCTCCTGACCATGTCCGTGGGACTCAGCCTGCACAACTCGGTGGCTGTGATCGAGGGTTATCTGGGCATCCGTTCGTCGTTCGTGCGCACGCCCAAGTACAACATCGTCGGCAGCCGGCGCCTTGATGTGGAGAGCGGCCGCACCCGGAACCCGGTGAGCATGGGCACCATCGCCGAAGGGCTGCTCGCCCTCTTGTTCTGCGCCTGCCTGCTGCTGGCCGTATACCTACACGAGTACGTGTTCTTCGTCTTTCATCTGATGCTCGCCGCCGGCTTCAGCGCGGTGTTCCTCGCCACTCTGCGCGATCGCTGAACGACCCGGCTTGACATCCGTCCGGGTCGCCTTACCATTAGCGGCGGGGCGTCCCCGGGCGCCGGGATGCCGCTTTGGTGGTGTCCCGCGCTGCCCTGTTGTGCCGCCTGCGTGCACCCATCCCCCCGCTAGCCCCGCAGTGCGAAGCCGGGTTCCGCCCGTCGGCGGAACGCCCGCGCCGCCTGCCGTCATTCCTCCCGCCGGCTGCCAGTCTAACGCCGGAGGGGACCTGTCCCGGAGAAAACCATGATCCATGTCGAACACCTGACCCGCACCTACGGCCCGCTCAAGGCGGTGGACGATGTCTCGTTCACCATCGGCCCGGGCGAGATCGTCGGTCTGCTCGGCCACAACGGCGCCGGCAAGACCACCATCATGAAGATGCTCACCGGCTTCCTCGAGCCCACCGCGGGGATGATCCGCATCGACGGCCTGGACCTGGCCACGGACCGACAGGCGGTCCAGGCGCGGATGGGCTACCTGCCGGAGAACTGCCCGGTCTACCCGGAGATGACCGTGGTCGGCGCGCTCAGCTACCACGCCAGCCTGCACGGGGTGAGCGGTGAACAACTCGGCCCGCTGCTGCGTTCCGCCCTGGCCCGCACCGGCCTGACCGACAAGGCCGGCCAGAGCATCTCCACCCTGTCGCGCGGCTATCGCCAGCGGGTCGGGGTGGCCCGGGCCATTCTCCACCGGCCGAAGATCCTTATCCTCGACGAACCCACCAACGGCCTCGACCCCACCCAGATCCAGCACATGCGCGGGCTCCTGCGTGAACTCGCCCGCGAGGCGACCCTGCTCATTTCCACCCACATCCTCCAGGAGGTGCAGGCGGTATGCGACCGGGTGCTCATCATCCAGCACGGGCGCAAGCTGCTCGACGCCCTTCTGGCCGATCTCGGCGCGGACCGGCCCCTGCTCGTCACCGTGGACGACCGCGCTGAGGCGCAGGCGCTCCTGGCCGGGCTTGCCGGCGTGGCCCGGGTGGAACGGCTGCCCGCCGACCCCGGTCGGGCCTGCTATGCCCTTACCGGCACCCGACCCGCCGAGGAACTGGCGCCGGTCGCGGCCGCGGCCGTGGCCCGGGCCGGCTGGAATCTGTACGGACTCGGACCCGAGGCCCGCGACCTGGAGAAGATCTTCACGGACATCAACCTGCACGGAGGGAGGGAGCAATGAACGCACTTGGCACCGTGGCCCGGCGGGAGTTGGCTGGCTTTTTCGCCACCCCGGCCGCCTTTCTCTTTTTCGGCGCCTTCCTGGTCGCCACCCTGTTCATCGTCTTCTGGGTGGAGACCTGGTTCAGCCGAAACATCGCTGACGTGCGGCCCATGTTCGAGTGGCTGCCGCTCACCCTTATCTTCCTGTCCGCCGCGATCACCATGCGCGCCTGGTCCGAGGAACACCGGGCCGGCACCCTGGAGCCGCTCGTCACCGCGCCGGTGGGCCTGCCCGCCCTGGTGGGCGGCAAGTTCCTCGCCTGCCTGGCGCTGGTGGCCATCGCGCTCACGCTCACCCTGCCCCTGCCGCTGACGGTCAGCCTGATCGGCCGGCTCGACTGGGGCCCGGTGTTCGGCGGCTACCTGGCGAGCCTCTGCCTGGCCGGGGCCTACATCGCCATCGGCCTGTTTGTCAGCGCCCGCTCAAGCAGCCAGATCGTCAGCCTGATCGTGACCACGCTCGCCTGCAGCGCGCTTTACCTGCTCGGCTCGGACACCCTGACGAGCTTCTTCGGCAACCGCGGCGGGGAGCTGCTCAAGCTCGTCGGTGCGGGTTCGCGCTTTGCCAGCGTCACCCGCGGGGTGATCGACCTGCGCGACCTGGTCTACCCGCTCAGCCTGATCGGCCTGTTCCTCACCCTCAATGTGTACACCCTCGAGCGCCAGCGCTGGGCGGGCAACCCCGCCACCCCGGTGCACCGGCGCTGGGCGCTGGCCACGGTGCTGCTGGCGGCCAACTTCCTGGCCGTCAACCTCTGGCTCGCGCCGCTGACCAGCCTGCGCGCCGACCTCACCGAAGGCAACATCTACTCGATCTCGGATGCCACCCGCGCCTACCTGGGCCGGCTGCAGGAGCCGCTTTTCATCCGCGGCTACTTTTCCAGCCAGACCCACCCGCTGCTCGCCCCGCTGCAGCCGCAGCTGCGCGATCTGCTGCGCGAGTACGAGGTGGCCGGCCGCGGCCGGGTACGGGTGGAGATCGTCGACCCGCACGAGCGGCCGGAGCTGGAGCAGGAGGCGGGCGAGAAGTACGGCATCCGCCCGGTGCCGTTCCAGACCGCCTCGCGCCACCAGGCGGCGGTGACCAACTCCTATTTCGACATCCTCGTCAAGTACGGCAACGAATTCGAAACGCTCGGTTTCCAGGACCTGATCGAGGTGAAGAGCGACTCGGACACCCGCCTGGACGTGGAACTGCGCAACCCGGAACACGACATCACCCGGGCGATCAAGAAGGTGCTCTACAGCTACCAGGGCGGCGGCAACCTGTTCGCCGGCATCCAGGCGCCGGTGCGGCTGCGCGGCTACCTGTCGGCGGACGAACGTCTGCCCGAGGTGCTCGTCCAGCTCAAGGCGGAGCTGCCCGCGCTGCTCGAGGAGTTCAAAAAGCAGGGGGGCGACACGTTTTCCTTCAGCTTCGCCGACCCGGAGGCCGAGGGCGGCCAGCTGGCAACTCAACTCAGCCGCGACTTCGGCATGCAGCCGATGGTCGCCGGCCTGGTGCCCTCCCAGCCGTTCTGGTTCCACCTGGCCATCGACAACGGCACAGAGACCGTGCAGGTGCCTCTGCCCGTGGAACTCGACCGGGCCGGGGTGAAAACCGCCATCACCGCGGCACTCAAGCGCTTCTCCAAGGGGATGCTCAAGACCGTGGCCCTTACCACCCCGCAGAACGCGGCGGCGCGCGGCCAGTTGGGTCGGCCCGGGCCGGACAACACCTTCCAGCTGCTGCAGCGCTTCCTCGAGCAGGAGCACCGGGTGGTGCCGGTGGACCTGAGCACCGGCCAGGTCGACCCGGAGGCGGACATCCTGGTGGTGGCCGCCCCTGATGCACTCAAACCGGAGCAGGTGTTCGCCCTGGACCAGTTCCTCATGCAGGGCGGCACCGTGGTGCTCGCCACTTCCCCCTTCAACGTCGGCCTGCAGGGGCGGCTGGAGGTCACCGAGAACCGGAGCGGCCTGGAGGACTGGCTCGCCGGCCACGGCATCCGCTTCGAGCGCACCCTGGTGCTCGATCCGCAGAACGCCGCCTTCCCGGTGCCGGTGGAGCGGCAGGTGAGCGGATACACCGTGCAGGAGACCCACCTGCTCAACTACCCCTATTTCGTCGACATCCGCCACGACGGCATGCAGCGCGACTCGGGCCTGCTCACCGGCATCGATCAGCTCTCCCTCACCTGGGCCTCGCCGGTCACGGTGGACGCGGAGAAAAACAGGGAGCGCCAGGTGGTGCGCCTCTTGGAAAGCTCGCCCGGCTCGTGGACCTCGCCCTCCTTTGACATCCAGCCGGACTTCGAACGGTACGGTGAGACCGGTTTCGCCACCGGCACGGACACCGGCCGGCAGCTGCTCGGGGTGCTGGTCGAGGGGCGGTTCGACTCGCCCTTCCGCGGCCAGCCCTCGCCGCTGGTCGAGGCGGCGCGACGGGCCCAGGCGGAGCGGGACAAGGCGGCGGCCGGGCAGGAGGCCGGCGGCGCGGCCGCGGACCCGGACGGCAGGAAACCGGAACAGGTGCTCGGCAAGGTGCTCGAGCGCTCACCCGAGTCGGCGCGGATCATCCTGTTGGCCTCGAACACTTTCCTCGCCGACACCAGCCTGGAGCTGGCCAGCGGCGCCGGCGGCAGCCGCTATCTCAACCCCCTGCAGCTGGTGGCCAATGCCATCGACTGGTCGCTGGCCGACCGCGACTTGCTCTCCATCCGCGGTCGCGGTCATTTCGCCCGCACCCTCCTGCCCATGGGTACCGGGGCGCGGGCCTTCTGGGAGTATCTCAATTACGGGTTGGCGGCTGCCGGGCTGCTCGTTGTCTGGGGCGCGCACCGGCTGGTGCTCGCCCGCACGCGGCGGCGTGAGCGGCAACTCGTTGCCGGGGAGGTGGAAGCATGAACAAGCTGATCACGATCTGTGCGCTGCTGCTCGCCGTGCAGCTGGGGCTGGCGGTGTGGACCCACCTGCGCGTCCCCGGTGATGCGGTTGGGCCGGGCCAGGGCGCGGTGCTGGCGGTGGACACGGCGGCGGTGGACGAACTGTTGCTGGAGGATAACACCGGTGCAAAGATAACCCTGAAGAAGGCGAGTGAGGGCTGGCTCCTGCCCGGGTTGGCGGATTTCCCGGCGGACACTGCCCGGGTGCAGGCCCTGGTCGAACGGCTGGCCAGCCTGCAGCGCTCCTGGCCCGAGGCGACCACCGTGGAGGCGGCCGGCCGCTTCCAGGTGGCTGCGGACCGGTTCGAGCGGCGGCTGACCCTGCGCGGCGGCGGCAAGGACCTGGGCCGGCTGTTTTTCGGCAGTTCGGTCGGGCTGCGCCGGGTCTACCTGCGGGCCGAGGGCGACCAGGATATTTTTGCGGTCGAACTTGCCGGCCGCGACCAGGAACTGGACCCGAACAGCTGGATCGACACCGCCGTGCTCCGCCTGCCCCCGGACCAGGTGGCGCGCATCGACCTGTCGGGTTTCAGCTTGATCCGTCAAAACGACGCCCTGGTGGTCGAGGGGCTGGCCGCGGGTGAGGAGATGGTTGGTGCCAGCCGCGACAGCCTGGTCGAGCGGATCACTACCCTGGCCGTGCGCGGGGTGCTCAAGGCCGATGACCCGGCCGGCGCCAGTCTGGACAACCCGGTGCTGCGCCTGACCGTGCACCCGGTCCAGGGCGAGGTGCTCGACTACCGCTTCGGCCGGGTGGAGGCACCGCCGGTGTCGTCCGCCGAGGGGCAGGGGCCGCAGCCCGCGGAGCCCCGTTTCGTATTGCGGGTGAGCGGTCACCCCCACCTGTTCGAGGTGGACAGCTGGCAGGTGGAGGAGATCCGCCACCTGAACCGCGCGGCCCTGGTGCAGGCGAAGACTGCGCCGGCAGCCAGTGACCCGGCCATTGCGGAGCCGTCCGGACCAGCAGTTCCCGCCCAGGCCGCACCGCCCGCCGGAGCCCGGTGAAGCCGGGCCCGAGCGCAGGGACGCACTGACCGGCAGGGGGCAGGGTGCTGCGGGTCGTCTCCGGCCGTCGGCCTGCGCGCCGCCGGTCGTCTGTTTTGGCTCGGATAGGGCGGCTTTGCGGTCGACTCACCTTCGTTGCCCTGGCCCTGCCGATCCTCGTTCTCCTGGCCCTGCGCTGGCTGGACCCGCCCACCAGCGCCTTTATGCTCGCCCGCCAGTGGGAGCAGCTGCGGGGCGGCCGTGCAGCAGCCGTCCACCACCTTTGGACCGACTTCGACCGGATCAGCCCGCACCTGGCCGTGGCGGTGATCGCGGCTGAGGACCAGCGCTTCCCGGACCACCACGGCTTCGATCTCGCCGCCATCCACCGGGCGCTTGCGCACAACGCCCGCGGCCGGACGGTGCGCGGCGCCAGCACCATCAGCCAGCAGACCGCCAAGAACCTTTTTTTGTGGAGCGGCCGCAGCTACCTGCGCAAGGGGCTGGAGGCCGGCCTGACCCTCGGCCTGGAACTGCTCTGGCCCAAGCGCCGCATCCTCGAGGTCTACCTCAACCTTGCCGAGTTCGGTGACGGCGTCTTCGG
>Ga0265295_1009737_pt1 | contig 10184 bp, 7 predicted proteins | sample Munlansysbiofilm_FD_192503 | JGI IMG/M metagenome (GOLD analysis project Ga0265295, IMG submission 192503) | Leachate microbial communities from a municipal landfill in Southern Ontario, Canada - Methane capture system biofilm | ecosystem: Engineered > Solid waste > Landfill > Unclassified ...
GGTGCGCCCGAGTGGCTATCGGTGCCGCTGGACTATCTGGCGATCATCAACGTTGTACTTGCCGTCTTCAATCTACTGCCGGGTTTTCCGCTTGACGGTGGTCGGGTACTTCGGGCGATTCTCTGGGCTGTGACCGGGGATGTCACGAAGGCCACGAAATGGGCAAGCCGCGCGGGACAGGCTTTGGGCACGATGCTGATGGCGGTCGCTGTATTCGGCGTCCTCAATGGGATGTTCGACTTTGTGTGGCTCGCGGTCATGGGGTGGTTCATATCTTCGCTGGCAGCGGGGGCATACCGCCAGCAACTCACCCGGGTACGGCTTACCGAGATTCCTGTGTCCGCGATCATGTCGTCACCGGCTATCCTGGCACCAGCCGATCTCTCACTCGAGCAGATGGGGCACTCGTACTTTCTTGCGGGGAGGCATCCACGGTATCCGGTCGTCGAAGATGGGCGTGTGATCGGTCTTATCGATATCGAACAAGCCAATGAGGTCCCGAGAGAGCAGTGGCCGGAGACGTCTGTGGGTGAGGTGGCCTCGAAGAGTCTCGAGGGTGCGGTGGTGCGGCCAGAGGCGTCGGTCGACAGCATCCTGTCGAGGCTGGAGCCCGGTGGTACGGGGGCCGTGCTTGTCGTCGAGGACGGCCGACTGTCCGGTATCGTCACGCGGTCCGATGTCATCAGAGTGATCATGGACATCACACGCGATCGGGGAGCGACTTCAGCGTAAGCGGACACTTTGCTTCCCTGGGGCGTATTCAGGCGTGATCCTATGGCTCGTTAGCGGATAAACGTGTCATAGTCAGGGAATACATTCATGGCATATACTAGATTGTAGCATTGAGTTACTATCTTAGGAGTCGTCGGAGGCGAGGGTGGATGGACGGGATTGTGGCTGACCGCATACCGGAGGGCGTCATCGAGCGCTTGCCCGCCTACCTAAACATTCTTATCCAGTTGCGAGCTGATAGCATACGTACTGTCTCATCTGCCCGGCTCGGCGATCTCACCGCTGTGAATCCTGCGCAGATCCGTCGCGATCTCACACACTTCGGTTCATTCGGTAAGCGTGGCGTCGGCTACGATATCGAGACACTGATCGAGCGTATCCAGCACATTCTCGGTGCCGACCATGCGCACCGACTTGCGCTTGTGGGCGCCGGTAACCTTGGCTCGGCGATCGCCGATTATGCGGGGCTCCGTCAGCATGGGTTCATGGTGACGGCGATCTTCGACATCGATACCGACAAGACCGGAACTCGTATCGGCGAGATCGTCGTCCAGCCGCTAGAAGAGTTGGAGACGACACTCGGCACTCAGGACATCAGGATCGGGGTGGTCGCGGTCCCGCCGGAGGCGGCACAGGCGGTCACCGATCGTCTTGCGAGCGCAGGTGTGCGAGTGATACTCAACTACACGCCGGTCATCGTGCGTGTGCCCGAGGGGGTCACCCTGCACAACACGGACCCGGTCCAGGAGTTGCTACACACGCTCTACTATCTCTCGCGCAGCGAGGGAGTCGCGCACGTGTAGTGGCATCTCACATGGCGTACGTCGTGTGGAGGTGGTACGCTGACCTGCAGTCAAAGATGGCCCGTTTGCCGGCAATAACGGGTCTGCGAACGAGGAGGTATGCATGGCAGCTTTTGGTATTCCTGGTGGCATGGAGTTGTGGATCATCCTGGGGATCGTCCTGCTGCTGTTCGGACCGTCGCAGCTTCCTAAGCTGGCGAAGATGTTCGGCAAGTCAGCGAAGGCTCTCAAAGAGGGTATGGATGAGGGCATGTCGGCTATCGATGATGACGGTTCGGCAAAGAAGTCCGAATCGACTGAATCCACCGACAAGGGCAGCGATTCCTAGCGGTTGATCCGTGCAAGACCTGTGACCGAAGGGCGCCTACGGGCGCCCTTCGGTATGAGGGGTGCTTGTGTGCAGTGCTGCCCGTAGCTATACTCTCCCGAGTCGTTGTGGGGTTCGGATTCGCCGAGTTCGTGTCCCGTGACAGCGTATCGACGTACAGGAGTAACGAATGCTTAAAGAAGTAGCCCTCACTGCAGATGGCCAGGCCAAGCTCGAGCAAGAGCTTCATCACCTTGAGACCGTTCGGCGCCGCGAGGTCGGGGAGCGCATCCGCGAAGCCAAGGATTTTGGGGATATCTCCGAGAACTCTGAGTACGATGATGCGAAGAACGAACAGGCATGGGTCGAGGGCCGCATCTCTGAGATCAGTCAGATCCTTGCAAATGCGACGATCATCGAATCACCGGCGCGGCCGACGCAGGTCACGTTCGGTGCCCGCGTGCACCTGAAGGACGCGGAGACAGGCGATATGTTCGTGTATCAGTTGGTGGGCTCGGCAGAGGCTGATCCGACCAACGATAAGATCTCGAACGAGTCTCCCGTCGGGCAGGCCATCATGGGTGCCAAGAAAGGTGACGTTGTCTCCGTGACAACGCCGCGCGGAACGCAGATTAAGTATGAGGTCGCTTCCATCACCAAATAGCGGGGGGACATGTCTGATCAGCCGGTCACCGAGGTAGTAGCCACCGACGACGTCATAGCGGTGCGCCGCGCGAAGATCGCTGCGCTCCGTGACTCCGGGGTCGAGCCGTTTCGCGATGGGTATGAACCCACTGATCGGGTCAGGGACATCATCGCTCGGCATGCCGACCTCGATCCGGGCTCGGAGACAGATGACGTAGTGACCATCGCCGGTCGTGTCGTGGCCAAGCGCGATCAGGGCAAGGCACTCTTCCTCGTCGTTCGCGACGGGTCAGCAGAGATTCAGGTGTTCTGTAGGCTGAATATCCTGGGTGAAGATCACTTCGCGTTCGCCGCAGACCTCGATCTCGGTGACTGGATCGGCGCGACCGGTCAGGTGCTGCGCACGCGACGTGGCGAGCTCTCGATCTCACCGGGGCACATCGATGTGCTGTCGAAGTCTCTGCGGCCGCTTCCTGAGAAGTATCACGGGTTGAGTGACACGGAGACCCGGTATCGGCAGCGCTACGTCGATCTCATCGCGAATCCAGAGGTTCGGGCCGTGTTCGAGGCTCGCTTTCGCATCGTCGCCGCTATCCGACGTTTCATGGAGCAGCGTGAGTTCCTCGAGGTCGAGACGCCGATGCTTCAGCCCATTCCGGGTGGTGCGACCGCCCGTCCGTTCGTGACGCATCACAACGCGCTCGACATGGACCTCTATCTGCGTATCGCGCCGGAGCTCTATCTCAAGCGCCTGCTTGTAGGTGGGTTCGAGCGCGTCTATGAGGTGAATCGCTCGTTCCGCAACGAGGGCATGTCACCGCGCCACAACCCTGAGTTCACGATGCTCGAGGCGTACCAGGCGTACGGCACGATGGAGACGATGCGCGAGCTTACCGAGTCACTCATCACCACGGTCGCCGAGGAGGTGCTCGGGGCGCTTGAACTCCAGTATCAGGGCGTCGACGTATCGCTGTGCTCGCCGTGGCGGCAGGCAACGATGGCGAGCCTGGTCTCGGAAGCCGTCGGTCGTGATGTGAGTGTCCATACATCGATCGTGGATCTCCGTCGTCTGTGCGATCGAAGTGGCGTTTCGGTCGAGACGTCATGGGGTCCCGGCAAACTGTTGACCGAGCTCTTCGAGAAGCTTGTCGAACACACGCTCATCCAGCCGACGTTCGTCACACAGTATCCTGCCGAGGTCTCACCGCTGGCACGGCGCAACGATGTCGATCCTGAGATCACGGATCGCTTCGAGCTTTTCATCACCGGCCGCGAGTTCGCCAACGCGTTCTCTGAGCTTATCGATCCGATGGATCAGCGTACTCGGTTCCAGGCTCAGGCGGCTGCCAAGGATGCTGGTGATGACGAGGCGATGTGGGTCGACGAGGACTACCTACGGGCGCAGGAGTACGGTATGCCCCCGGCAGGCGGGCTCGGCATCGGCATCGATCGCCTTGTGATGCTGCTCACCGACAGCGCGTCCATTCGTGACGTGCTGCTCTTTCCTCACATGCGGCCCGAGTCGTAGGACTGGCGCACGTCGATCGCAGGAATCTAAGCGTGTCGCACTCAAATCGGATGGCATCGCGCTTGCTTTGATTTCCCTTGACATCGCCCCGAGTCGTGCCGAGGGGTAGAATGGCTGTCCAGATACTACCTGCGTCGCTAGCGGCGCTTGCGATAGGGGTGACACAGTATGTTCGAACGTTTCACTGAAAAGGCCAGGCGCGTTGTGGTGTACGCGCAAGAAGAGGCCAGGAAGCTCAATCAGAACTACATCGGCACCGAGCACCTGCTGCTCGGCCTGATCAGAGAAGAAGACGGCATCGCGGCCAAGGCGCTCGAGAGCCTCGATATCTCCCTTGACGAAGTACGCGAGCAGGTCGAAGAACTCATAGGCGAGGGAAGCTACGTTCCACCGTCAGGTCACATACCCTTCACGCCCCGTGCGAAGAAGGTCCTCGAACTGTCCCTTCGCGAGGCGCTGCAGCTCGGACACAACTACATCGGTACCGAGCATGTGCTGCTTGGTCTCATCCGTGAGGGCGAGGGTGTGGCTGCACAGGTGCTCCTGGGCCTGGGCGCCGATCTCGAGAAGGTGCGCTCCGCGGTGCTTCAGCTACTGTCTGGCTATCACGGCAAACAGGCCGAACCTGCCGATGAACGCCGCGGCGGTCGCGGTGGCGAGCATGCGCTGCTCGATGACTATGGCCGAAATCTGACCGCCTTGGCGCGTGAAGGGAAGCTCGACCCGGTCGTAGGCCGGAGCCAGGAGATCCAGCGGGTCATGCAGATACTGTCCCGTCGTACCAAGAACAATCCGGTTCTTATCGGCGAACCGGGTGTCGGCAAGACCGCTGTCGTCGAGGGGTTGGCTCAGCGGATCGCGTCGCATGAGGTGCCTGAGACGATCGCGGACAAGCGTCTTTACACGCTGGACCTCGCGTCGCTTGTGGCGGGCAGTAAGTACCGGGGCGAGTTCGAAGACCGCCTCAAGAAGGTCATGGAAGAGATCCGCAAGGCGGGCGACATCATCTTGTTCATCGATGAGATGCATACCCTCGTTGGTGCCGGTGCGGCTGAGGGCGCCATCGACGCAGCAAGTATCGTCAAGCCGGCGCTCGCACGAGGTGAGTTGCAGACCATTGGTGCAACGACGCTCGATGAATACCGGAAGTACGTGGAGAAGGATCCGGCTCTCGAGCGGCGTTTCCAGCCCATCATGGTGGGGGAGCCGAGCGTGGCCGAGACCGTCCAGATACTCCATGGCCTTCGCGATCGCTACGAGGCGCATCATCGCGTCTCGATAACCGACGCTGCCATCGAGGCGGCCGCGCAACTCGCAGCGCGCTATATCTCCGATCGTTTCCTTCCGGACAAGGCGATCGATCTCATCGATGAGGCTGGTAGCAAGATGCGCATCAAGACGATGACGGCTCCTCCGGGCGCACGCGAGATCAACGAGCGGTTGAAGCGCGTTCGCCAGGAGAAAGAGGCGGCTATCGAGGCGCAGGAGTTCGAGAAGGCAGCGGCGCTCCGGGACACCGAGAAGCAGGTGGAAGCGGAGAAGCGTTCCGCCGAGGAAGAGTGGCGCAAACCTGAGACCCAGCGCATCGTCGAAGTGACCGAACGCGAGATCGCCGACATCGTCTCGATGTGGACCGGTATCCCCGTCACCAGCCTTACCGAGGAGGAGACCGAGAAGCTGCTCCGCATGGAGACGACTCTTCACGAGCGCATCGTCGGGCAGGATGAGGCCGTCACTGCGGTCTCCAAGGCCATCAGGCGTGCACGTGCGGGGCTCAAGGACCCGGCCCGACCGGCGGGCTCGTTCATCTTCCTCGGCCCCTCCGGCGTTGGTAAGACGGAGTTGGCTAAGGCGCTTTCCGAGGCCCTGTTCGGCAGTGAGGAGGCGCTCATCTCGCTCGATATGAGCGAGTACATGGAGAAGCACACTGTTTCGCGACTCGTGGGTTCGCCTCCCGGGTACGTCGGATTCGATGAGGGTGGCCAGTTGACCGAGGCGGTACGTCGTCGGCCATACTCGGTGATCCTCTTCGATGAGATCGAGAAAGCGCATCCGGATGTGTTCAACGTGCTGCTCCAGATATTCGAGGAGGGCAGGCTGACCGACGCTCAGGGCCGCAAGGTGGACTTCAAGAACACCATCATCATCCTGACGTCGAACGTCGGTGCACGCGACATAGTCAAAGGGCAAACGATCGGCTTCTCGGTGCAGGACACCGGTGCTCTTTCCTACGAGACTCTCAAGGAGCGTGTGACAGGCGAGCTCAAGAAGGTCTTCAGGCCCGAGCTCCTGAACCGTGTGGACGAGGTCATCGTCTTTCACGACCTCAAGATCGAGGAGACCGAGCAGATCGTGGATCTACTGATGGCCCGCCTGAGCGATCAGATGTTGGTGCAAGGCCTCGGCATTCGTGTCTCGCCGGCGGCGCGCTCGCTGCTGGCGCGGAAGGGCTTCGATCCCGCCCTGGGAGCGCGGCCGCTTCGCCGGGCTATCCAGCGGTTCGTAGAAGACCCGCTTTCCGAGCAGATCCTTGCGGGGAGTTGGCCTCCCGGGGAGACCGTCCTTGTCGATATCGTCGACGGCGATGTTGTGTTCTCGGCAACAGGTGAACCGGCTCCCGAGCCGGTGATGAGTGCCGCGGACGCGCCAAAGTCGACGATGGTGCCGCGCCGGTCGCGTTCACGTCGAGGCACTGGTGCCGCCGACAGCTCGGCTGCCGAGTAGGTCGGGAGGATGGCGAAGCCGCGCTCAAGCTGGCGCTGTCAGCAGTGCGGCCACTTCGAGCCGCGCTGGGTCGGCCGCTGTAGTGAGTGTGGCGAGTTCGGTACGTTCGTCGAAGAGTCAGTTCCCTCTGTCGCTCCGGGACCGTCGTCGCTGAAAGGTACTGCACGGTCGATCACCTTGCTCGCCGATGTGGCTGTAGACGAGAATCTGCGGTTCTCCACGGGGATCCGTGAGCTCGACACTGTGCTCGGCGGTGGACTGGTACGTGGATCTGTCGTGCTCATCGGGGGCGAACCGGGCATCGGCAAGTCGACGTTGTTGCTGCAGGCCGCTGGGAGTCTCGGATCCGGCGGTGTCGAGGTGCTCTATGTCTGCGGTGAGGAGTCCGTGCAGCAGGTCCGCTCAAGGGCCGATCGTGTCGGCGCATCGGAGGGCATCTCGCTGCTACCTGAGGTGGACGCGTCAGTGGTCGAAGCGACCGTGCTCGCCGCACGTCCGGCGGTGGTGATCATCGACTCCATCCAAACACTGTTCGATCCTGGCCTGGACGGCGTGCCCGGGAGTGTCGGTCAGGTTCGGGCCACCGCCGCTCGGCTGGTACGGCTCGCAAAGACGCACGATGTCACACTCATCGTCGTCGGGCATGTCACCAAAGAGGGCTCGATCGCAGGACCGCGTGTGCTCGAGCACATGGTGGACACCGTGCTCTACTTCGAGGGTGACTCGGATCATGTCTTCAGGATCGTGCGTGCGGCGAAGAACCGGTTCGGCTCGGTTGCCGAGGTAGGCATCTTCGAGATGACGGGTGAGGGGCTTGCCGAGGTGGCCCAGCCGTCCAGTGCCCTGCTCGCAGGGCACCAGGGCGATATATCGGGGTCGATCGTGATGCCTACCATGGAGGGTAGCCGTTCGCTTCTCGTCGAAGTGCAAGCACTCGTGACGCCCAGCTACCTGCAGATGCCCCGTCGTCTGTCTGTCGGTATCGATACTGCGCGTGTCCTGCAGACGCTCGCGATCCTTGAGCGGCGTGCGGGCATCGCTCTCGGCTCGCACGACGTCTACGTTTCGGTCGCGGGGGGTGTCCGGGTCTGCGAGCCGGCTGTTGACCTGCCGTTGGCTCTCGCTATCGCTTCAGCGCTCAAGGATCGTGCTGTTGGAGCGGGTACGGTCGCATTCGGCGAGGTCGGTCTGACCGGGGACGTTCGCGGTGTACCGCACGCGGAGCCGAGAATCAGGGAGGCTGCCCGTATGGGCTTCACCGAGGTCCTCGCTCCCATGAGTGTCCGAGGGGCTGCAACTGGTGCTAGCGTCACAGGCATCAAGACCATTGCCGAAGCAGTGCGTACGACGCTTGGGTGACGTCTGCTGGTGATGATGCCCGCGACATGGCAGAATCAGGGAGCAAGAGGACGAGGCGATAGTGGGAGGCGTTATTCGGATGGATCGCGAGGACGTGATGCTCGACGCTCTGGAGCATGTTGCTCCGGGAACACCTCTCCGTGTCGCTCTCGAGCACGTGATCGCCGGTCGCACCGGCGCTTTGCTCGTGATAGGTGATGAGAAGGGTGTGGACGCATTGGGCAATGGGGGCTTCGAGATCGACGCTCCCTTCACCCCGCAGCGTCTCTTCGAGCTTGCGAAGATGGATGGGGCGATCCTGCTCGATGCCGAGGCTACGCGGATCCGGCGGGCGAACGTCCATCTCATGCCTGATGCCGCGCTGCCTACCTCCGAGACGGGCATGCGGCATCGTACTGCCGAGCGTGTGAGCAGGCAGACCGATTCGCTCGTGATCTCGGTGTCGCAGCGTCGTGAGGTGGTGTCGCTGTACCGCAGGGGCACGAGGTTGATGCTTCAGGACATAGATGTCGTTCTTGCGCGCGCCAATCAGGCACTCCAGACACTCGAGCGGTATCGCATGCGCCTCGATGAGGTGTCCGAGCATCTCACGGCACTCGAGTTCGAGGATGCCGTCACGTTCCGTGATGTTGCAATGGTGGTCCAGCGTGCCGAGATGCTCCGTCGGGTCGGTCGGGAACTCAGTCGGTTCATCATCGAGTTGGGCAGTGAGGGCCGTCTGGTGCGCCTGCAGCAAGAGGAGCTCACTGCGGGTACCGAGGAAGACTACCTCATGCTGGTGCGTGACTATGGACCTGAGGCGGGTACGAAGAAGGCCACGGCGACGCTTGCGAGGATCGGCGGACTCACTACCGAGCAGTTGCTCGAGCCGAGCGCCATCGCGACGGCGCTCGGGTACAGCGGTAAGGCGGATGCAGGCGAGCAGCCGGTTCGACCGCAGGGGTATCGGGTCCTGTATCGGATCCCCCAGATCCCGAATACCGTCATCAACCGGATCGTCGAACACTTCGGTACGCTTTCTGTTCTTCTGGATGCGAATGTGGAAGCACTGGACGCTGTCGAAGGTGTCGGTGCGCGGCGGGCACAGGCAGTCATCGATGGGCTTCGACGCATGCGTGATCGAGTCACGCCTTGATACAGTGGGGTACATGGTAGCCTTGCACATCACAGAGAGGGGGTGACGACGCTTGTCAGGCATGCGGCCTGACGTTTGGGCGTCGAGGGCCATGATCGTACAGCTCGCGCGGGTGATTCTGGTCACCGCGGGTGCTCTCGGCGGATTCGCGGTCTCACAACAGGTCGACTGGGCAACTGGCACGGGGTACTCAGAAACCTTCGTCATCATCGTTTTCATCATCCTGGGTGCTTCGATGGGGTACGTCCTCGGCGGGATCACTGGCCGTGAATTCAACGCAGCATGCCGCACAGTCAGCGGGCGGTTGTCCGAGATGGACACCCCGGCGCTGCTTCTTGGTGCCGTAGGACTGCTCGTAGGTCTGCTTGTCGCATTCATCCTGTCCTCTGCACTGCTCAGGTACATCGAGCGCCCGTTGTGGCTGGGGTTCGCGGCCACCGCAGTTCTGTTCATGATGTGTGCGTATGCAGGTGTGGCGTTGTTCATGCTGCCTGCACGCGACGGTACACTCACCTTCGGTATCACGGGTGGCTCGCCGGTCGACAGTCGCCCACCGAAGCTTCTGGACACGAGCGCCATCATCGACGGGCGGTTTGCCGATCTCGCCAGCGTCGGCATCCTTGAAGGCCCCCTGCGCGTTCCAAGGTTCGTGCTCATGGAGCTGCAAACGCTTGCAGACTCGGCTGATGATGGTCGCCGCGCACGTGGGCGGCGTGGCCTTGACCTACTGACGTCGCTCTCGGCGGCCGACAACGCAGTCCAGGTGTTGGAAGCGGACTTTCCCGAGATCCCCACCGTTGACGCAAAGCTCGTTCGTCTTGCGCTCATGAGCGGCGGCGTTGTCGTAACGGTCGATCACAATCTCACCAAGGTGGCTCGCGTGGAGGGCGCTACGGTGATGAACGTGCACGAGATAGCCGATGCGCTCAAGCCGGTCCTGCTTCCGGGTGA
>Ga0265295_1009739_pt1 | contig 10183 bp, 14 predicted proteins | sample Munlansysbiofilm_FD_192503 | JGI IMG/M metagenome (GOLD analysis project Ga0265295, IMG submission 192503) | Leachate microbial communities from a municipal landfill in Southern Ontario, Canada - Methane capture system biofilm | ecosystem: Engineered > Solid waste > Landfill > Unclassified ...
GCATCTTTTTCAGCACCGGAAGCCTGTCCACATACAAAATTCCTTCAATATGATCGTATTCATGCTGGATGATGCGCGCCAGAATGCCTTTGTAATGCTCTTCGTGCGCTTGAAAGTTCTCGTCAAAGTAGCGAATGGTGATTTCAGGCTGGCGGCTCACTTCCTCGTTCATGCCGGGCAAGCTCAGACAACCTTCTCCCATCGGCCATTCCTCGCCATTTTCTTCTATGATACGCGCGTTGATAAACACTTTCTTAAAATCTTTTGTTTCCGGATGGTCTTCTTCAAAAGGAGTAGCGTCGATTACAAATAGGCGTATAGATTTATTGATTTGGGGTGCAGCCAGCCCCACGCCAACAGCGGCATACATAGTCTCAAACATGTTTTCAATAAGCGATTGAAGTTCAGGATAATCGGCTTCAATATCAACAGCTACTTTTCTTAAAGTAGGATGTCCGTATGCTGTAATAGGTAAAATCATCGTTTTCTTTGTTCTAAAGCACCCATATAGGATTGTAAAATCAATGTCGCACTGATGGTATCAACCAGCGCTTTGTCTTGGCGTTTCTTTTTACCCAAGCCAGCGTCAATCATGGTTTGGAAGGCCATTGCCGAGGTAAAACGCTCGTCGTAACGCTGTATATCGAGGGTAGGAAAGGCTTTGCGCAGCCTGTTCACGAAAGGCTCTATAAAGCGTGTTGAATCTGAGGGATTGTTCTGCAAATCACGTGGTTCACCAATCACCACGGTACTTACATCTTCTCTGGCGAGGTAAGCCTTTACAAAATCAAAGGCATCGTGGCTTCTCACGGTTTGCAGGCCGTTGGCAATCAGTTGAAGCGGATCAGTAACCGCAATGCCACAGCGCTTTTGTCCGAAATCAATAGCCATTATACGTCCCATTCAGTTTGAAATTTGTGCCTGCAAAATTACGAAAAGATTTCCGACCTGATGGCATTGCTTTTCAGGCTCCAAGCGGTGTTTTTTGTAATTTAGCCAATTCAAAATATTTTGGAGATATGGAACAGCTAAAACGAACTATTGAAACTGCTTGGGACAACCGCTCGCTGCTGGAGAACGCATTAACTATAACGGCCATTGAGAAGGTGATTGCACTGCTTGATGCAGGAGAATTGCGGGTTGCAGAACCTTTTGAAGGCGGCTGGAAAGTGAATGAATGGGTGAAAAAGGCAGTGATTCTGTATTTCCCCACGCGCCGGATGGAAACTTTGGAAGTGGGTATGTTGGAGTTTCACGATAAGATTCCGTTGAAGAAAAACTATGCCGCGCTGGGCGTTCGTGTTGTCCCTCATGCCATTGCACGATACGGTGCTTATTTGGCCAAAGGGGTAATTTTGATGCCTTCGTATGTAAATATTGGTGCTTATGTGGGTTCGGGGACGATGGTAGATACCTGGGCCACAGTTGGTTCCTGTGCACAGATTGGCGCCAATGTGCATTTGAGCGGCGGCGTTGGAATTGGCGGCGTGCTGGAACCAGTGCAAGCTGCTCCCGTAATTATTGAAGACGACTGTTTTATTGGCTCGCGTGCTATTGTTGTGGAAGGTGTTCATATTGAGCGCGAGGCAGTGCTCGGCGCGAATGTGGTGCTTACCAAATCGACGCGTATTATTGATGTGAGTGGCAGTGAACCAAAAGAATATAAAGGTTTTGTACCAGCACGATCGGTGGTAATTCCGGGGAGTTTGCCCAAGGAATTTCCTGCCGGGACGTATCAAGTTCCTTGTGCACTGATTATTGGAAAACGTAAAGAGTCAACCGACCGTAAGACTTCATTGAATGAGGCCTTGCGCGAATATGATGTAGTAATTTAATATTGAAAAATATGTCATTCTGGAGAGTTATCTTGTGTATCATTTTCCCGCCATTGGCGGTGATTGACAAAGGTTGTGGTTCAATTCTTATCATATTGCTGCTCACGCTGGCCGGCTGGATTCCGGGTGTGATCGGGGCGCTGATTATTAATAATAAGTAAGGAATTGGGATTGGGTGGCATGGGTCTGGAAACCCGCGCCAGCAGAGTATTTTTTTCATCGAATTAAACTAATTGTACGAATTGAAATTCGTTTAATCCGTTTAATTCGATGATTACTTTTTTCTTTGATGGTATAATGATTTGTCTGTTTTGCCTGATGGGATGTACCCACAATTGGTCTTTTTTCAGTCTTTTGCTGAAAAAATGCTGATTCTTATGTTTAAGATAGTTATACTGATAGTGGTTGGCACGGGTCTGGAGACCCGCGCCAGCAGTGCGAATTTATAAACGACTTGCAACAATAGTTTTGATATATGATTCAGGTGTCATAACGCCAATCTCACTTTTATTAAAATCCTTTAGGTTTCGTGTTATAATTACATCAATTTCCCCGTATTTCATGGCAGCAAAATTTTGCAAACCATCTTCAAAGTCCTTAAAGCCGGAATTTAGCGCATTGCTTACAACTTCTTTGTCCATCGACAAAACATCTGTAATCGTCAACAATTGTTTGAGGTTGTCAATTACTTTAATATGTGGTGCTGTTCGTCTCAAAATATAGTATGCGTTACTAAAAATCACTGGCGTTACAAAACCCTTTATTTTATTCGTCTCGCACAGGCCGATAAGCTGATTAGCATATTCAGCAAAAGGTTGTCTGTCAAAAAAGAAATCTAAAATTACATCTGTATCAATTAATACTTTATCCATCCTGCAAATATTTTTTTGACAAAGCTTTTGACAGTTCGTTTTGGTAGTCAAAATCTTCAGGTGCTTTAAACGAACCTCTCAATGCAGAGGTAATTGGTGTTGAATCAATTTGCTTCGAATGTTCTTCTGTGGTTAAAACCTTTAGGTAGTTTTCTACGATATCCGAAAGACTTCGGCCTTTGCCTTTTGCATATTTCTTCGCCTTGTCGATCAGCGATTGTTCAATGGTTAAAGTTAATTTAGTATTCATAGCACGTCTCTTTATATTTCTAACTACACGTGCAAAATTAATGAAAAATAATAATTAGAGCAAGTTTTTGTTGAGTTCTTCGTTTGGTGATGGTAGAATTTACAGTGCAGCGGATTGGGTGGTACGGGTCTGGAGACCCGCGCCATCGGAGTATTTATTTGGGTATTATTTACAACACCCGGCCTTCACGCTTAGCTTTAATGTCCATAGATCGTCCGATACTTAGGCCGATTAGCATCCCGAAAGCCAAGCCTAAAGAAATGCCCAAAGACCGCTCAAAACTTGTCAATGCTACTACGCCAAAAAGAATTCCAAAGCTTATTCCTAAACCTATACCAAGCCTGGTGTAGTGATCTTTTGAGGTTAAAGAAAAGTGATCCTTTAAAAATTTCTCGAAATTATTTAGTGCTTTCCTGAAGTGTTTTTTGCTGTTCTCAGCTTGTGATTGCAAGTTTAAACTGTCTAGTTCTCTTTCTATGGATTGCACTTCATCTTCAGAAAATTCCCTGTTCGTCAGTTCGTTAAGAATGTAAAGGAACTTTTCGTAAAGCTTGATTTCAGACTTATTAGCCTTTTCGATTTTCAAACCTTCAAAAAAGTTATTGGCTTCCTGTAATGTCATATAATATAGCGTTTTCTTGGTTAGTGGCTCAAAGTGTCAATTATTACAGGGAATGCTTGATTTTTTTTATTAAATATTCAATAGACATTATGTAAACAATTTGTTCAGAGGTGATTAGCTTCTTAAACTTTCTAAATCCGCCAATAATTCATCCAGTTTTTTGAGTATTCTTCCGTAAACAATATTTAAATCCCATTGATAAATTTTTGCACCAAAAAATGCCAATAAACCTAATATTAAAAACATAATAACAAATCCTATTAATGGAACTCCGTATATCAAATAAATATTAGGAAAATGTATTAAAACCTCTGCCACAAGTCTTTTGCCTAAATAAACACCTTCAGCATCTTTAAACCAAAAGCCTATAATTAAAGACATGAATATAACGGGATACAAAAATGTTGACATTTTTTTATTGACAGCTACTTGTTTTTCTATCCATTGGTTAAATGATTTGAGGTATTGATAACTGTTTTCACCTTTATTTATGCTTTCTAAACCATTCAGCAACTTATTATTAACAACAACAAGCACCATTAAGGCTATAAAAAAAATAGCACCCATTAAGGGTATTCCTACAAAATAGGATATGATTAAAAAGATAAAGGAAAATGCAACGATGGCAATTAAATTGATTTTAAACATCCTTTTGAATTTATCTATGATATGAATAGATTTTTGACTGTATAGGTTGTTTATTTTCGGTGCTACGAGTGCATCGTTTTTTAGGAAACCCTCTTTCCAAATGTTTTCAATTGATTTTTCCATCTAGTAGTATTTTTAGTCTCATTTTAATTCTTTTAACACGAACGCCTATATTATTGGGGTTTGTTCCTATGATATCAGCGATTTCCTTATACGATTTTTCTTCTAAATACAGCATAATAATGGCCCTGTCTATTTCTGTCAGCTTCCTAATAGCAGCATATAATAGATTTAGAGCTTCGTCCGAAAACCCATGATTATCTTCCGTTTCTATAGCTGGCAAAGCGTCAGATACAAAATGCTGACTCTTGTTTTTGTTTTTTTTAAGTAAAGTCAAGCAAACATTTAATGAAATTCGGTAAACCCAGGTACTCCATGCTGATTGTTCACGGAAGTTTTCTTTACTCCTCCATATCTGTAAACATACCTCTTGATAATAATCTTCGAAATCCTCCTGCGAATTCGTATATGCCCTGCATAGCTTAATAATTATTCCGGCAAACGGTAGAATAGAAGTGTTGTAAAAATCGCTACTCAAAATCTTTTTTATTGGTTAGTGGCAAAAGTTTTAAAATATTACACCTTGATGAAATATTTGTAGAAAATGATTCGTCACCGCTACCGCCACCGCGAGCTTCGCTATATGTGTCTCTATATTTGTAAGTCTAGTCAATGTACAAATCCATTCTTTAACTGTTGAAGATTCAGAAAAACACTTACATATTTACACCAAATAAATACCCAACTAATGCTGTTAGACCCATGGCGACAGTTCCCCAAAATGCAATTCTAACAATGGCTTTTGTAACGCTGGAACCTCCGGTTTTGGCTGCTAATGATCCTAATATTACCAGGAAGAATAGCGCCGAACCATATAATGAATATTCCATGCTTTTTAAAGGTACAAACAGGGTAACTAAAAAAGGCAATATACCGCCTATTGTAAATGCTGCTCCTGACGCTAAAGCTGCCTGAATTGGTTTGGCCTGGCTTATTTCGTTTATTCCCAATTCATCTCTGACGTGTGCAGCTAAGGCGTCATTTTCTGTCATTTCTTTTGCGACAGTTAATGCCGTTTCCTTCTTCAGACCTCTTTTTTCGTAAATCTGTGCTAAAAGCTGTAATTCAAGTTCAGGTTCCTCTTCTAATTCCTGCTTTTCACGTTCTATATCAGCATTCTCCACATCCGTTTGGGAGCTTACAGAAACATATTCGCCGGCAGCCATAGACAATGCACCGGCTACTAAACCTGCCAAAGCCGCCAGTATGATTGGCTCTCTAACATCACTTGCCGCAGCTACGCCAATAGCGATACTTGCCGTTGATAAAATCCCGTCGTTAGCTCCGAGAACAGCCGCCCGCAACCAATTACTGCGATGTATATAGTGGTTATCTAAGTAATTGTCTATCGTCCTTTCGTTTTCTTGCATGTTCATTGATTGCTATATTTTTCTTTTAATTCAAGTTTTTTTATTCTGGAGGTTACAGCGCCACGATTTCGTTCGAAAATTTTGCTTAATTCCGCTGTGCTTTTTCCTTCGCAATAGAGTAATTCGAGTCGGTTATCATCTTCCTCAGTCCAGCGTGCATAAGCTTTTGGATTTGTTTTTCTTATTTCGTCAACCGAGTAGGCTTTGTTTAATTCACGCATGTTTACGATAATTATTATTTGGTTTGTAACTGTATCCATCTCGAAATTTCTTCCAATACTTTTGGTGAGAATGTTTGCTCAATTGTAGCGTATTCATCGGGTGAACCTATCTCACATTCTTGAAATAAATGATTTAAATTTGGAAACTCAATTACAGTGACGCTTTTGTTTCCTCCCTTTTTCAAGGTGTTTTCTATGGCGGTTAAGTTCTCCTTTGGCGGCACTTGCAAATCCTTTTCCCCATTGACAGCCAATACCGGACACTTTACTTTTTCCAGACTTATTGCCGGATTGTATTTCAAGAAGTATTGCATCCAGGGAGTTAAAATTTGATTTAGGTGCACCGATAAAAACTCATCTTGGGTCATTCCGCCTGGGATTTTAAAGTTTGAATCGTTTTTTAGTGTTTCGTTTAGTAAGTTAGTTAGGTCTGTTTTTAATTTTTGATCATCAGTCGAATTAATGACTAATTCAAATAGTTTAGCGTTTGTTTCCAGTGCTATATTTATATCAGCTTCAGCTACACCGGAAGCTTTTGCAATTAAGGCTTGTTGAAGTAATAGCAATTTATCACCTTGAATACCAGGGCCTGCCAACAATACAATAAAGCTTACATCATTTGATTTTGAAGCTACCATTGGCGCAATTAGACCTCCTTCACTATGACCGACCAAGCCAATTTTCTTTTTATTAATTTCTTTACGTGTATTCAAATACGCAATAGCACTTTCAACATCGGTTGCAAAGTCGGCGGAAGTTGCCGTATTAAAATCTCCTTCTGACTGGCCAACGCCTCTGTCGTCGTACCTTAAAACAGCAATTCCATTTCTGGTCAAATAGTCTGAGATTATTAGAAAGGGTTTGTGTCCTAAAATTTCCTCATCCCTGTTTTGTGGCCCACTCCCGCTAATTAAAATTACAACAGGGAAATTCCCGTCTTTTTCAGGAAGCGTCAAGGTTCCTGATAAAGAGATATTTGCTCCTGTGTTTTCAAAACTCACCTCCTCCGAGTAGTAAGGGTAAGGTGTTGTGGGTTCCTGGGGTTTTTTGGTTGTTTCTTTCTCAAGGACATTTCTGGATAAATTCATAGGGAATTCCATGCCGTTTTGTTTAAAAGTCCCGGTGATTTCATTTTCATTTAGGCTGCCATTATATTCAATTCCAGCATTGCTGACTTCAAATTTTATTATTTGATTTTCAAAAGTGGTATGCGTCACCGGGATGCCTTTAGCTCCCTGGTCGGGGCTGTCCATCGTTGCGCTGAATCCATCGTCGGTTTCAGTAACGTGAAAAATAACGCGCAGCTGCATGCCTTGCACTTTCAGGACACCATTCCATTGGCCTGTAATGTCTTGAGCTGCAATCGGGAATGATGTCAAAAGTGCAATCAGTAGCATTAAAATTGTTCTCATATTTCTTTTTATTTGTAAAAACCATTAATATGCTCGTCAATTATTTAAGCGGTTAAAATTAAAAAAAATTCTTATTAATCCTACTGATTTATAATCAAAAAAAGCCCCGGCATATTTAATGCCGGAGCTATACTCAGGAGAGTTTAATATAGTGTATGACAACACTATATTTTTTTGAAACTTATTTAGTGTTGTCTGTTGTAAGGTCTTTCAAGGCCTGTCCCAAATTATCCATATCGCGGTTAAATTCAATCTTGAAAGCTTCCCATTGTTCAGCACTTTCGTCTTTATAATCTCTTGCTTTTTCTTTCATCAATTGATTTTTTAGTTCTAATGCAGCAAGCTTAGCATCTAATTCAGCCCTGACTGTTTTGCTCTTTTTCTTGATTTCCGCTTTTAAAGCAGCAATACTATTTTCGTTTTCAGCGATTCTGTTATCCGTCGCCACTTTGAATGCTGCTAATTTTTCGGCGTAGTCCTTTTTGGCAGCTGCAAGCTCGTTTTGTGACTCAATAAGTTTTTGAGCTGCTTCATTGGCTACTCTTTCTTTTTCAGAAGAAGCGTTGCAGCCGCTGAATGAAATAGCGGCTAATGTTAAAGTTGCTAGGCCAAAGGCGAGAAATGATTTTTTTATTCTTTTATTCATGATCAAGGTGATTTTAGTTGTGAATCGGTTCACCCGACAAAGGTAATTAGGGAATTATTGTCGTGTATTACGTAAATACTTATAATAGTTACATAATTCACAGGTTTTTTTATTTTTTGCGATATATTTTGGACGTCATTTGTTTTGTTCTGCTTTTAGTTACCTCCAGTCGTAACCGCTTTTTATCACGGTCAATATCATTTTAAAACGTTCTTTAGCCTTTACAATATTGGGTTTATGCGCTGGAATTATAATGGATTCCCCGGTCTTCAGCAGTAAGGAAATCCCGTCTATAATAAACTCTGCTTTCCCTTCAATAATTTGAGCAAAAGCATCGAAAGGAGAAATTTTTTCTGTTAAGCCTTCGCCATAGTCAAACGACATAAGGCTTATGTTGCCTGTTGGCTTTTTTATAATCGTTTTGATTACCACCGAATTTGGGATATAGTCTATCACCTCTACCGTATTGTATGCTTTTGCCTTTTCGAGCTCATTGCTATTCATTGGTTTGACCTTTTGTCAGGATTATTAAAAAAAAAGTAGTACAGCGTTTAAAGGTTCTGTTCTTAAATAGTTGCACAATTAAAATAGTATGACATAAATCAATATACTATCGCTCAGTAATTTAAGTATTGCTCAAGAGACTTAGCCTTTTTGAATTCGTATATATTATCACCTTTTAATTTAAGTTGTACTTTCATTATTACAGCAGTACAAAGATGGGGGGCTTTAAAAAAAATCCATTACACTTTAACCGAAAGCTTTTGTATAAATCACATGTTTTCCAGATTCTCGTTGCGCTTTTGCTTCAGTTGTTTGTAAAAGCTTGGGGAGAGACCGGTAATTTTCTTGAATTGATTGGATAAATGTGCCACGCTGCTGTAATGCAGCCTGTAGGAAATCTCGGTAAGGTTAAGCTCGTCATATAAAAGGAGTTCCTTAACCTTTTCAATTTTGTGGAGAATGATATATTGTTGAATGGTAACGCCCTTTACCTCCGAAAAAGTATTGGCGAGGTAGGTGTAATCGTAGCCTAATTTTCCGCTGATATAATCAGAATAGTTTTCCTTTGGCAATTCATCAGAAAAATGAATCATTTCTACGATTGCATTTTTTATTTTTTCGATCAGGATGGCTCTTTTGTCTTCTAATAACTCCAGGCCCGACTTTAGTAAGCTTTCTTTTAGTTGTTCGCGCTGAGCTTCCGTCATATCTTCCTGAATTTCAGCTACACCCAGATCAACTGCTATATAATTTAGCCCAAGCTTTTTCAGCTCTTCCTGCACCACCATTTTGCAGCGCAGACTGACCATGTATTTTATATATAGTTTCATAAACCCAACAAAGGTAAGAGGATTTTTAACTTTGACTTGGTTGTTTTAAAAAGTCATTAATTATTATTATTTTTAATAAATTGTTGATATATATGTACATGTGACGAATTAAAAAAATCCAGAAAAAAATAACCTAACTCGATTTATCCAAATGTGTGAATGATGTAACTCTTGTCCAAGATTATGTAATGCTTTTTGGCTCAAAGGATCTAATCTTTGTAAAATTGAGTTTTAGTATTAATTTTAAATTTAACAATATGCCTATTTTAACTATTATCATTGTTATTCTCGTTGTCGGGGTTATCCTCTGGCTGGTAAACACTTACATTCCAATGCAAAGCACCATTAAAAGTATTCTTAATGCCGTTGTAATTATTGTTCTTGTGATTTGGTTGCTGAAAGTATTTGGTGTTCTGGATAGTTTACAGAACCTTACTGTTTAGTTTCAGGTTTAGCAATTGGTGTGTTTAGCCTATTTCTTTATACTGCCTATTCAATGGTTAGCTGTTGTCGGTATTGAATTGTTTACTATTGACATTGTAGTTATTGTCACAAGTAAAAAAACTTAATAATTGTATTTTAATAAATTTCAAAAAACAAAAACTATGAATTTGAAAAGAATATTTGGCGCCTTGCTAACGATATTAGGAATTGGTGCACTTATTTATGCTGCTGTATTGTATGTGAATTCACAAGGGAATACCGATATTAAGGCGCTTGTTATTTATGGCGCGATAGGTTTGTTGTTTTTTATTGCCGGCATCAGCTTGGTGCGCACAACCAAAGACGAAGCATAAAATTCAGTCATTAATAAAAAAATAAAATTCATGCAAGTTTATGTCACACGAAAACA
>Ga0265295_1009740_pt1 | contig 10182 bp, 9 predicted proteins | sample Munlansysbiofilm_FD_192503 | JGI IMG/M metagenome (GOLD analysis project Ga0265295, IMG submission 192503) | Leachate microbial communities from a municipal landfill in Southern Ontario, Canada - Methane capture system biofilm | ecosystem: Engineered > Solid waste > Landfill > Unclassified ...
TGCCCAAAAGATTTATGAACAACAACCTCTCGTTTCTCCCAAGGGAGAATGGAATTACTCGGAATACAGGGCATTGGAAGGCTTCGTCTTTGCGATCACACCCTTCAATTTTACCGCCATTGCAGGTAATCTTCCCACTGCTCCGGCATTAATGGGTAACACTGTGATCTGGAAACCTTCCGGAACCGCAGTTTTTAGCGGTTACTTCATCATGAAGATATTGATGGAAGCAGGCCTGCCTGCAGGTGTGATAAACTTTGTTCCTGGCTCTGGCTCTCAGATGGGAGACATGGTTACCGATTCACCCAATCTAGCCGGCATCCATTTCACGGGAAGCACACAGGTGTTCAACCATATCTGGCAACGCACTGCCAACAATATCCACCTCTATAAATCGTATCCCAGAATTGTAGGCGAAACCGGCGGCAAGGACTTTATTTTTGCACATGCTTCAGCAGATATCAAAGCCCTGGCAGTGGCAAGCTTGCGCGGGGCCTTCGAGTATCAGGGACAGAAATGCAGTGCCGCATCCCGATTGTACATTCCCGACAGCCTCTATGATAAATGGTTCCAGGAAATTAGCGCTATGCTGGCGACGGTTAAGATGGGCGTTGTTCAGGACTTCTCAAATTTCGTTAATGCCGTGATCGATAAAAACAGCTTCCAAAAAATCAAAGAATATATAGATCATGCCAGAAATGCATCGGATGCTGAGATTGTTTGGGGTGGTAAGTGTGACGACAGCCACGGTTACTTCATTGAACCAACCATCATCAAGACCACAAATCCTCATTATCGCAGCATGCAGGAAGAGATTTTCGGCCCGGTGTTGACCGTCTATGCCTACCCCGAAAAGAGCTTTACTGAAACTCTAGCTCTGTGTGACACAACCTCTGTCTATGCTCTCACCGGAGCTATTTTTGCCCAGGACAGAACTGCTATTTGTATAGCCTCCGAGATGCTGAAACATAGTGCCGGCAACTTCTACATAAACGACAAACCCACCGGAGCTGTGGTCGGTCAGCAACCTTTCGGTGGCAGCAGGTCTTCCGGAACTAACGACAAGGCAGGATCGGCAATGAACTTGCATCGATGGATTTCTGCAAGGTCAATCAAAGAAAACTTTATTCCCGCAACAGACTATCCATATCCCTTTATGAGCTGAATACCGTTCCATATACTCTGAAGACGGGATGCTTCCTTAGCGTTTGAGACACAGGGAGCATCCCGATTTGTCTGTGTGCGGTAGAATTGGACATGTGCAGATTAGAGAACATGGATGAGATGTAATATCGTGTTTTGTTTGAAATGACATAATCCATGCCCAGCCCACCACCCAATATTGTATGGGGCTCCGCCCCATGCCCCGGCAAGATAATATCATTTCAAACTAAACACGATGTAATAACTCAGTAGTGAGTCTTGAGTCGAATCTTACTTATTGCCTCCTCGTACAAATCGAAAATCAGCTTGACAGGATATCCCTGAAAAATAGTGTAAGTTTTGGGAGACGAGAATGATTGAAGTTATTACAGAGAAATGCATTGGTTGTGGTGCCTGCCTGAAAGCATGTGCATATGAAGCCATCCGGGTAGAATCCAAACTTGCAGAAATTGACATTGATAAATGTGTCTTGTGTGGTGCCTGCGTTCAGGCCTGTCCCTTTGATGCCATCATCATCCGCAAAGCTACTCAAACGGTAATAGATAAAGCTCAGTACACTGGCATTTGGGTGTTTGCGGAGCAACGGGAAGGGATACTGGCAGGAGTGGTACACGAGCTTTTGGGAAAAGGGCGCGAGCTGGCGGATCAGCTTTCTTGCGAGCTTAGTGCGATACTTTTGGGACATAACCTGAATGGAGTAGCAGAGGAGTTAATTTCCTATGGCGCAGATCAGGTGATTCAGATTGATGATCCTGCCTTGAAACACTTCCGTGATGAAAAGTTCAGCGAGGCTCTAAGCTATCTTGCCAGGAAATATAACCCTGCCATTATTCTGGCTGGTGCCACGGTGATGGGACGTAGTTTCATCCCCCGGGTTGCCATTGATCTGAACACAGGCCTCACTGCGGACTGTACCGGACTTGAGATAGATCCGGAAACCGGTAACCTGATGCAAACCCGCCCTGCCTTTGGAGGGAACATTATGGCTACCATCCTCACGGCAAATCACCGTCCCCAGATGGCAACAGTGCGTCACAAAGTGATGAATCCCATCCCCCGGGATGACTCCCGTAATGGTATTGTAATCCGCGAAGAATATGGCTTTGATTTGGAAGAAGATGATACCAAGTTCCTGAGTTTTGAGAAAGAGAAGACCAATCTTGTAAACATAACGGATGCCAATGTGATCGTAGCCGGAGGCCGTGGTATCAAAGATGCCAGGAACTTCGCCATGATTGAGGAATTGGCAGAGGCTTTGGAAGGAGCAGTAGGAGCCTCCCGGGCAGCAGTTGATTCAGAGTGGATTGCCTATTCTCACCAGGTGGGTCAGACCGGAAAAACGGTTAAGCCCAGCATCTACATTGCTGTGGGTATCTCTGGCGCTATTCAGCATTTGGCAGGGATGAGCAGTGCTGATTATATCATCGCCATCAATAAAGACCCCGATGCTCCAATCTTTAAAGTAGCGGATCTGGGCATTGTGGGAGATCTGTTTGAAGTAGTACCAAAACTGATTAAAAGGATAAAAGAAGTTCGGGCATGAAAATAACTTGTGGCCTTGGAGTTGTTAGCGTCGGCAATATCCAGCCCAATCTTGAACTCCACCTTGCTGAGGAAGGCCCCAGCCTTCAAATCCCCAATAGCACTGCCTATGCCCCCCTGATTAATTCCCACGATCACTTGGTGGGAAACTGGGTGCCCCGGGCGGGAGATCATCGCCCATATCCCAATTCCCACATCTGGGTGGAGGATATGAAAGAATCCTACAGCTTTCAGGAACGCAACAATTTCTGGCTCAATGATGGAAGCTTTGATTTGTTAAAAGGAAACGCCCTCAGCGTAGCCAAACTGGGGGCTTACAAAAACCTCTTCTCCGGCTGTGGAGTGGTGCATGATCATGCTCCTCTGCAAAAAGACAGATACTATGATTCCATGCCCATCCTGGTTCCCAAACGATTCCGTCAGTGTCACTCCCTTACCCTGGGCAACTGGTGGGGTGGAGAAAGTGCGGAAGAGGAAATGGAGCTAAGTCAGAACGCAATGCCCTATATCATCCATCTGGGAGAAGGTACCGACGACATTACCAAAGGTGAGTTTGCCCAGTTGGAGAAGCGCAATCTGCTGCGTCCCAACACGATGATGATCCATGGCATAGCTTTTGACCCAAAGCAGATCAAGCGAATAACCGAGGTCGGTGCCACTGTGTGCTGGTGCCCCGGATCAAACTACTATCTGATCGGCCAGACTTTTGATATCGATGCGGCTCTGGCAGCAGGTACAAATGTGGTAATCGGTACAGATTCCACGATGAGTGGAGAAATCAATCTGATTGCGGAGTTTGCCATCATCCGCGAGCATTTCCCGCATATTGAACTCAGCATGCTTTACCGGATGGTAACTGAGAATGCCGCCAAGGCTCTATACCTCGATCCCGCCTATGCCAGGCTGGATCCAGATAACACCCGGAATCTACTGCTTTTGGATCAGCTTGAAAAGGATCCCTTTGAGAATCTTTTAGCCATGGAAATGCCCGGGATCAAGCTTCTCATTGTAGACGGCATACCCCGTTATGGTGATAGTGAGTATCTGGACTTGCTGGATACCTCTGACAATACCTACACTATCTTCCGCACTGGCAACCGGGAGAAGTTTGTGATTGGGGATCCTCTGGAAATCAATGACCTGATTGATGAAGCTCTGGGATACCACAAAGATTTTCCCTTTTTGCCCTTTTGATGGATAAGCTCGAGATCTGCGAAGTCTTTTACAGCCTGCAGGGTGAATCCAGCTATCAGGGGATGCCATGCATCTTCATCCGCCTATCCGGCTGCAATCTTCGCTGTTCATGGTGCGACACCCAGTATTCCTATCACGGGGGGAAATCCATGAGCATTGATTCCATTCTGGAAGAAGTGGCGAAGTATCCCTGCAAATTGGTGGAGCTTACAGGAGGAGAACCCTTGTGGCAAGATGAATCAATTATCTTGATGCAAAGACTTTTGGATCTGGAATATACAGTCCTGCTGGAAACCAATGGCTCTCTTGACCTCAGTGAGGTAGCTCCCGAAGTAGTCAAAATTGTTGACGTGAAATGCCCTGGAAGTGGTGCTGGGAACAGCTTTTTGAAGTATAACCTCAACAGCCTGCAGGAGCATGATGAACTGAAGTTTGTGCTTACAAACTATCCTGATTATATCTATGCCAAAAGCTTCATCGCTGCGAATAGAATCGCTGCCAAAACTCTGCATTTCTGCCCTGCAACCAGCCTGTTAAGCCCGGAAACACTTGCAGAATGGCTGCTGGAGGATGGCCTTCCGGTGAAGCTGAGCCTGCAACTGCATAAGCTGCTCAACCTCCGCTGATCAGGTGAATCACCATCACATCTGCCCCTTCCGGGATCACTGTGGTGGCATAATCCTTTCTGACCACCAATTCTCCATTGACTTTTACCACCAGCATCTTGAAGGTGTAGTTCATCAAATGTAGTGCATCCTGCACCGTCATGCCCTCTTTCCAGGGTTTGCTGTGGCCATTTATCGTTAGCTGTTTTTCCATACTATTCTTTCCAAAGCCAGGTTCGCCTGCATAGCGGCAACGATCATTACCCGCGTGGAAATCGGAGCAATTCCTGGAACAAGCTGGGAATGCTGATCTCCAACCATGAAGAGGTTGCCACACCGGACAATCCGGATCTCTTCGCTGTTGCCATAGCCAGCCAAACCCGAAGCACAGATCAGCTCTGTTTTCGGGAAGTGTTTACCAAAACTCTCTATCAACATCGCTTTCGCGGATGCTGTATCCAGAGCCTCAATCATGATATCCACACTATGGTAGATCTGGGGAGTGTTGTCCTCGTCCAACCGCAGATCATGCATTTCCAGTTCGATATAGGGATTAATCCGGTGGATGTTTTGCTCCAAGGCTTCCACTTTGGGAAAACCCACCTGATCCAGATTGAAGGCCTGACGATTGAGATTGGAGATTGAAACCACATCAAAATCGCTGATGATCAGTTTCCCGATCCCTGCCCGGGCCAGCATCATCGCAATATTGGAGCCCAATCCTCCCGCACCCGCTATCCCGACAACAGCTTTTTGCCAGATTGGAAAGGCCTGGGGGTCACGCTCACAGAAGTATTGCTGATACTTCATGCTTTGATATGAATGTGGATATCGCGTTCGGTATCCGTATCTTTGAGGTTCTTCAATATGGCCAGAATGCTGTCGCGAAGAATATCCTGCACAAAAGGAACGATTGAGATTTCTTTGCCGGCAACTTCAAGGACGATCCGCTTCTGAGAATCCAATATGCACTCCTCACGCTTTCGGCGTCCCTGCACAATATCCTTTGCCATCTGCACACAGTTGCTACCACAGCGACTGCAGCACTCTGGGTCAGACATCGGCAAGATCGGGAAAGTCTTCGCTAATACTAGGCTGGCCAAGTCATCTATGTCCCGCTGGAAATTGAATATCCTGATGCCCTGATAGCTCTGTAGTTGTTCGGAGATCAGTCCGCCGATGGCGATTGTGCTATCATCCAGCAGTTCATCGAGTTCAGAGGTGGAAGCCGCACAGACAATCTTGGGAACGGCGGCATCCTTCATACCTTCAATGATCAGAAAATCAGCAGTTAGATGCGGAATCATCTCCCCCAGAGCAAGCTGAGTGGGGAAGATCAGCGCAGTATCCTGCAATCCCCGGGCAAATGTCTGCAGACTGCCAGCTTCGATGTGCAGGGCAGAGTTCTTTCCGGGAGTATCAGCCCGATACTTTTCGCTGTGAATATCCTTGATTGATGCCAGGCGCAATGACCTTTCGCTAAGGGCCTTGATCAAAGCAGTAACGATGGAGGTCTTGCCGCTGTGGTGATAGCCCACCACTCCCAGAGCGTTCATAACAACGCCTCCGGCATGATCAGGACTACCGAGGTGGCACTCATGCCTTCTGCACAACCCGATACCCCCAAACCTTCTTCGGTGGTGGCTTTGATGGATATCCGATCCAGATCACAGGCAAAATCCTCTGCCAGATTTGCCCGCATGGCATCAATGTAACCAGCCAGTTTGGGGGCAGCAGCGCAGATGGTGGCATCAAGATTGGATAACACATAGTTACGCTGCAGCACCATGGCATAACACTTGCGCAGCAGAATCCGGGAATCAATATCTTTAAAACTGGGATCACTATCGGCAAAATGACGGCCAATATCACCCAAAGCCATTGCTCCTAAAAGTGCATCACAGATACTGTGGATCAATACATCCGCATCAGAATGTCCCAAAAGACCTTTCTCATATGGAATCTCCACTCCGCCCAAAACTAATCTTCGTTGCTCCACCAGGCGATGTACATCATATCCAAAGCCGATCTTCATCTTAATCTACCGTAATGGATTTGGAAACATTCTTGGGCACATCAGGGTGCACACCGTGATCTTTCACACCCAGCAGATCCAGCTTCTTCATCTTTCGGATGCTCATTCTCAAAGCCAGTAGCTGTAATACGATGGTGGCGGAAAAACAAGTCATCAGGCTGTCACCGGTCTTGGGCAGCATGACGTAAGCCCAGTGATAGTAACCAGCCTCATTGGGATTTAGCGAGGCATTCTTCAAGAGATGCTCGTTCTCCTCGGCAATCACATAGGTGTTTGAACCCCGGATTTTGTGAGTATTGATCTGGGATATGGTGAGGTTTACATCCCGCTCATCGGGTCCGGTTACATAGATCAGGGGATAATTGCGATACAAGGGTTCAAAGAAATCCTGACCCTGAACGGTTTTATTGAACAACTCTGTGCCTGCTGCCGATAGATTGAAGGGCATATTGTGCGTAAACACATAGTCTGCCAAGGCCTTCAACAGGTCTTTTTGCTCTTTGGCAGAAATCCCTTTGGCATCTGCCTGTTCATCAATATCGTCAATCAACTGGCTGAACGAACGCACAAAACTGCGCACATGCTTCACTCCAAATACAGTGTTTTTTCCCAGAATGGTATTTGGGCCATGCTTGAATTCGCTGGCTTCACGACCTTCGGCATGATTCAGCACAGTCTCGCGGATCTTCAGTGCACCCTCCATCGCCACTCCGCTGATCTTGGTAGCAAGAATGTGCAAGGATGGTTCCATATAGATCTTTGCCGCCATGCTGTCAATCATATCATCAGTCTTTACTACCGTTTCTTTGAGCAACATGGGGATGTCAGCCAGGGATTTAAACCTCCGCACCAGCATTTCTTGCCGTTGCTTACGCTCATTGGGATCGAGATCCGTATCAAGCTCTTTTAGCTTCATATCCGCAATCCGGATCGCCAGATAGTAAAACAAAGTGATCTGATTCATGAAGCTCTTAGTGGCCGGAACCGCTATCTCAGGACCGCATAGGATTGGAATGGCGACATCGCTCTTTTCCTGACCCAAGGTGCTGTTCATATTGTTTACCAAAACCACCTTGCGCACATCCAGATTGGTGGAGTCAATATCGTTGAAGATATCAATCAAATCCTTGGTCTCACCGCTTTGTGAAACTCCAATGATGAGGTCGTTATCTTTGATGCTATAGGAATACTCTCCCCTAAAATCACCGGGGAGGATCGGGATCAGCTCTATCTTGGCAATCTCATTGAAAAACAGTGCTGCAATCTTTGTGGCATGAAAGGATGTGCCACATGCGATGGAATACGCATTGCGATTGTTGCTGATCGTATTTTTGATCAAAGAAAGGAAATCCTGAACGCTATGCTCAAACTCTGATACATCCACTTGTTCCGAGATGCTATCCAGGGCTTTGGCGATTATAAGCCGCTGCTGATCATATTCTTTGCCCATCAGTTCGATAAAGATGTTCTTTTCGTTGGAGAAAAAATACTTCTTGTCAAAATCCTCTTTTACCGCTACATCAAAGATGGCACTGTAATCCTTCTGGGCACTTGCATAGAAATCCTGAACTGTTTTGGAGGCACACAAATCATCAAAACGCTTAAGCTTGGATTCCGGATTGGTTTCTCCCAGGATTTCCAGCATACTCTTGGTAAGCAAGTCGCGCACACCCGCAGAGTCAATGATCTTCAGCATGGATTTTCCGGTGTTTGATCCACCTTGGAAGAGCTTAATCAGCTTTCCTGTGGATTCGCTTTGGGCATAGATTTCCTGTTCCATGAAGTATTCAAAATCCGGCAGCAACTCCACATCCTCAGCTCTGAGCTTGGAATATACTGCCCTGGTATTGATCTTGCTTCCGGTGCTATAGACCTCGTTCGGTTGATTCAAGCGCTTGAACTTGAGATTTCTGAGTGCATAGACCTGATACGTATCTGATGTATATTCAACAAACTCACCTTCCCGCAGGTTCACCAGCATCTTGGTAAAGCGCAATACTGCGGTGAGATCGCTGGAAGCCAGGCAGAAGGGCAGATCATCCACTTCCCCTACCCCAAAATAGAGGCTGGAACCGGCTTTGATAGCCCAGGAACACTGAGTTTCAGGATCCACAATAACTGCAGCATAGGAGCCATTCATCTTCTCGGCTGTCTGGATAATCGCCTGACGCATACAGGCTTTGCGAGCTTCTGGATCAATGGGGTTTTGATTGCGTCTCATCTCGATATCAAAATAGTGCTCCACGCTGTGAACCAGCATTTCTCCATCATTATCCGAAAGCACGGTGTGTCCTTCTTTGGTGAGAAACACCTTCAATTCCCGGGTATTCGTGATATTACCATTGTGGGCACCGAAGATATGGCGTTTGCACTTCACTTCATGAGGCTGGGCATTGACTTTATTGACAAAACCAAAAGTAGCCCAGCGTACCTGACCGCAGAAGATCTTTCCGCTTTGCTTCTCGATCCCCAGAGTCTTTACCAGGGTGGATGGTGCTCCGACATCTTTCAAGAGTGTGATTTTGCTCGGATCATCGCCCAGAAAAGCCGCTCCGGTGCTATCATAACCCCGGTATTCCAATGCTTTGAGCAGTTTGGATGCATGAGCTCCGAGATTGAGTGAGACTTTGGGCAACGCCATGCCCAATACTCCGCAGCCCAATCCAGGAATCAGGATGGGAAGCCGGAGCTTCAGATTTGTAAACTTGGAAATAATGCGTTTGTGCATGATCATACCTTTTATACTATTATATTGTTTTCAATAATCAGATGGGCCAGAGTGAAATCCCATTCATCGGTAATCTTGATATTCATATCACTGGTGAGAAGGTAGTGCACCTTGTGCCCATAGTGTTCCACCAGTGCTGAATCATCGGTGCTAATATAGCCATCCTGATAAGCTTTCTCATAGCTTTGCCTTAGCAAATCAAAATCAAATACTTGTGGAGTAAACACCTGAATCAGGCGATCACGAGCAACGGTTGAGGCAATGCACTCACCCTCCACCATCTTTACTGTATTCTTGAGGCGAGAAGCGGGAACTACAGCGCCAGTCTCCTGGGTAATGGCATATAGCTCAGCGATCAATTCCAGGCTGATAAATGGACGCACAGCATCGTGAATAAAGACCAAATCGGTATCGGGAGGACAGTTTTGCAGAGCTCCAAAGACACTGTCCTGCCGCTCTACCCCCCCTGGAATCACCAATAAAGGTTTGATCAGGGGTTCAAAATATTGCTCAATCAACCCCCTGGTCAATTCCACCTCAGATTCTGGAGCAGTAACAATAATGTTGGAGATAATCGGACTACTGAAAAAAGGACTTAGACTGCGAATCAGGATTGGGATTCCATCCAGCATGCGGAACTGCTTCTTGACATCTCCGGCAAGACGCAAGCCCTTACCCGCCGCTGTAATGATTGCTGTACAGGGTTTCAGGATTTCCATGTATAAACCACTCCTTTCTCTCCACGTTCAGCTTCCACCATTCCTTCGTGATCCAATTCCCGCAGATACTTCATGATCTCGTTGATATGAGTATTAAGGGTCAGCGATAGCTGTTCAGCGCTTGAGGAGCACAGAATTAGCTGATCCTTGATCTGACTTAGCAGGTCTTTATCCAAGCCTGATATGCCAGAATCA
>Ga0265295_1009742_pt1 | contig 10181 bp, 11 predicted proteins | sample Munlansysbiofilm_FD_192503 | JGI IMG/M metagenome (GOLD analysis project Ga0265295, IMG submission 192503) | Leachate microbial communities from a municipal landfill in Southern Ontario, Canada - Methane capture system biofilm | ecosystem: Engineered > Solid waste > Landfill > Unclassified ...
CTTCTGGAGTTTTTGAACGCAGCAAGAGAGGTAAAATATGGACTTGACAGTTGATACACAATGGATACAATTTACATACAGCGGCAACATGTCATGTCTTATTCCTAGTGCGACATCGGGCTCTGCTCACGACCTCATGGGAGCGTATGAAGCGACGTAAGCAGGTAAGAGATATGAGGCATGACATGACCCGGTAAAGAGAGTTCAGCCGCTGGGGGGGATCGGAAACGGTCCCCTTTCTTTTTATTTAGCCGAAGAAGATGTATTTTCAGATCGTCAGTTACAGTAAGGACTCTATCTCGGACTTCTACCGGGAAGTGACAACCTTCAAACCTCCGGCTTGCCGTGTTCTCGACTTGGGTTTCACGATAATCTGGACATCGCGACCAAGGGCATTGAGGAAGTGAATCAGCCTTTCCAGGGAAAAGCCCCCAAGTTTCCCCCGTGTCAGGGCTGATACTTTCGGCTGGTCAATGCCGAGTATCTCCGCTGCCCCGGCCTGAGTCAGTCGACGGCCCTTGATGATGGATAGTATCTGCCTTGCCAGTTCCGACTTAACGAGCATTTCTTCAGCGTCGGGAAGGCCCAAATCGGCGAAAACGTTGTTGCTGCCGTGGAATACCTCGTTTTTCTTGTGCATGATTGAAACCCTCATTTTTTCCTGTTCAACTCTTCCGCTATTTTCAGGCGTGTTTTAATAATCTCTATATCCTTCTTAGGTGTCGCAATACCCCTTTTGGATTTCTTCTGGAAAACGTGAAGAACATAGATAGCATCAGCGAAGCGAACGGTATAGACGGCCCGGAAGGTATCACCGTCAAAGTCTTCAACGACTTCCAGAACACCAGCGCCATGAAAACCCGCAAGGGGTTTCGAACCCGGATGCTTATCCCCTGCCTGTGCAAGATAGAGAGCAAAACCGAAACACCGGCGCACTTCTTCCGGGAGTTCACACAAATCCCTGTAACTGCTTCCAATCCATTCGACACGTTTCATTGTTCGACCTGTTCAATAGAATATGCCAGTTTTAGCATTACTGTCAAGGTGGGAATATCGAAAAAACAAAGGATTATCAAAGTAAGATACTTGATAATCAGGGGAACGGTCGGAGGGAAAAAGGTTTGACGATAGCGGCATTGCGGGATACCGCTCGATAATCACAGTTCAACGTCTCTGCCAGTTTATTCGCCGTCCAAGGTTTTCACTCTGCGATTGTCCTTCCATGTGCGGGGTTTACCTGTTTGATTATCAACTCTGGCGATTTCCACGAAGTATATGCTATACCTCCTTTGCTTTCCTGAACGGCAGCACCTTCCCGGAAGTCTCATCTTTTACGATACTTTCAATCTTCCTCGCCCATGCCTCAAGAGCAATCTGTTTTTCCTTGTCGTAACGGTATTGATTGTAGACCTTGATGATCCCGCCCTTGGTATGGTTCAGGACTGCATCAATCACTTCATCCATCTCTCCAGCCTTTGCCATGAAGGTTGCGGCTGTTCGCCTCAGGTCGTGAGGTGTGAAATGATCAATGCCCAGACGGTTCTCTGTGGCAGGCTTGCCTTCCTTTGTGAATAGTGGTTTGCCGTTCTTGTCAGTCAATGGCCATGCAAGGTTTCTTCTGACAGCAACAGGTAGAGCATGGGAGTCGATAGGCCTGTCCTTGTCCCGGTGTGGGCATGGGAAGATAAACCCCTTCGTCTTCATCTCCCCAGTCACTTGGTCCATGACTTCCAGTGGGCCTATCAGGTCAAGGGCAAGGTCAGATAGATAGACGCGATGACTCTTGCCGTTCTTTGCCCGTTCCGCCGGTATGGTCCACCAATGGCCATCAATCTCTGTTGATTGCATCCCGGAAACTTCCCCTGGTCTCTGGCCGGTGACAAGGACCAACTTCAACGCCCGTACGATCTCATCACTTATGGCGGCGGTATTGATATTTTCCCATATAGTTTTTATCTCAGACTCGGAAAGAACGCGGTCTCGGCTGTTATTCGGGGCAAGGGCCTTCACGCCAGTGAACGGAGTGGTCTTGATGATATCTCGCTCAATGCCGAAATTGAAAACCTTGCGGGTTACTTTCAGGACTTGATTTGACATGGCGGGACTCCCGCGGTCGATGATGCTTTCCAGCAGCAACGTCACATCCCGCTTGGTGATATCGGAAGCTTTTCGTTTGCCCCATACTGAGAGTATTTCCTTGTTAAGTAAGCGCTCATCGTCCTGCCATGATCGCTTGTGAATCTTTGCATGCTTCTCGATGTATTCCTCTATTAGGTCGGCAACAGTAGGGGCCTTACGTCTGGCCACCTTGGCTTCCTCTTGCTCAGCCATAGGGTCAATACCGTTCTTCACTTTCCGGCGGGCATCCTCGAATCTAGTCCGGGCTGTTTCAAGGGTTACTTCGGGATACGTTCCAAGATTCATCTTTCGCCGCCTCTCATCGAATGTGTACAGGTACAGCCATGTTTTCGATCCTGACGGCATCACTCGAACGGTAAACCCGTTTCCTTCGCTTCGGGTGTAGTCCATTTCTTCGGGCTTGAGTTTCCGGATCATAGTGTCGGTGAAGAGTGTTTTTTTCATGGTGCCTACTTTACGATTTACTACACCAGTAACGCCCGTGGTGTAGTAGTGGTGTAATAAAATCGTGTGCTAGAGTGAAAATGTTTGGAACATCACGAAACAAAAAATACTAAATATATGCTGTATTGTCAATAGTTTAAACGTCTTATTGCGTACATCGTGGAATGAAGTGAAACAGCCTGAAATGGGTATATACGTTTACTCCTAAGGAAGGGGCCGGACGTTCGAATCGTCTCGGGGACGCCAGTAAAAACAGGGACTTAGGCGATATGCTTGAGTCCCTTTTTCATTGGTGCCGTAGTAAATGCCGTAATAAAATCTTGGGCAACACTGTTTTTTTATTTTTTTTGATCCCGTGTATAGAGGTGGCCCCGGTTAGTAGGACAGTTAGGCGGCGGAAATAAGGTGGATAGCCGGTTGTAGTCAAGCCGCCAGTTGAAGTAAACGACCGGAATATCCCGGCCGGGGTTTTTGCCAATATGCCTCATGCGGGGCCCGGTCGTCCAGTTTAGAGTGAGGACGCCGGGTGTTATAGAACTCGATCCAGTGCTTCAGTCCCCGACGAACTTCGTTGCCGGTCTCGAAGGCGTGCAGATAGATGCATTCATACTATTCCTATTAGCCGCCAAGATGTTTGCAGATTCTGGTTATTTTATCAGACTTCCCATGAGGCCTAATGTTCTGATTATTTGACTGACATAGCTCATTTCATTGTCATACCAGGAAACAACTCTAACCTCATAAATCCTGGTTCCACACCGCTGCGCAAGTGTTTGAGTTGAATCAAAAAGTGAACCATAGCTTATACCAATTATATCGCTTGACACCAACTCCTCGTCAGAATATCCAAAGGAATCATCAGCAGCTTTTTTCATTGCTTCATTGATTCCTTCAACAGATACAGTCTCGGTATCATCCTTTAAAGTGGCATCAAGAATAGTGATGGAACCGGAAGGAACTGGTACGCGTTGTGCTGACCCGATAAGCTTTCCATCAAGTTCGGGAATAACAAGGCCGATAGCTTTAGCAGCACCGGTTGAATTAGGCACAATGTTAATTGCACCGGCTCTTGCACGGCGAAAATCACCTTTACGGTGCGGCCCATCAAGAAGCATCTGGTCGCCCGTATATGCATGAATCGTAGTCATGAAGCCTGTTCGCAACTCACGATAATCATTCAGCGCCTTTGCCATGGGAGCAAGGCAATTGGTTGTGCAGGATGCACCGGAGACAATGAGGTCATCATGTTTCAGAGTATGATGATTCACGCCATATACAATGGTTGGAAGATCATTGCCTGCAGGAGCTGAAATAAGAACCCTCTTTGCCCCTGCATCAATATGCGCCTGACTCTTGGTCTTTGAGCAGAAAAAGCCGGTACACTCTAAAACAATGTCCACCCCATGATTGTCCCACGGAAGATTCTTGGGATCTGCGTCTTTGTAAACTCTTATTTTCTTGCCATCAACGACAAGAGAGTCATCATCAAAACCGACAGTATGTCCTGCAAAACGACCTTGTACACTGTCATACTTCAGAAGATGAGCAAGCATCTTTGGTTCTGTTAAATCGTTAATTGCCACAACTTCAAAACGATCATCTCCAAAGATCCTTCGAAATGTAAGTCTTCCTATTCTCCCAAAACCATTAATTGCGACTTTATGCATAATATTTCCTCCGATTTAATATATAAATTATTCAGACGAGTGTCAGTTTACTTCTTTGTATGGTGGGTGTCATGCGGAAAGTGATGCACTTTATTGGATCATACAAGCAGCAGGAGGGCATTCGGAGTGAACGAATGATGACTTCAACTGCCGAATCTAGGTTTGTTTCCATCAGTGATATCTCTGAAGTTGTGATTCTTTTCTTCCCGTCTGATGTGCTCTCCGGACTCAGTACTTGTCCGGATTTACCGAGAAAGCGGGAAGCAGATTTTCTGTCAGACCGCTGCGTTGCCGAGGCAGAGCGCGTTGGTCGAGCCGTGGGAAGCCGCGTGAATTACATGCCTATCCAGTCTCTCACTCAGCCGCCACGGAAGGGGAGAGAACTCTCCCGCTGATAACCGAACCTGAATACCCCGCGCTGGATGTTTCCCCGGTGCCCCACAGAATGCCGGCAGCATTGGCACTTAAAGCCACTGCAGGAAGAGCAAAAGTGACAAACGTCGGTAAACCAAAGAATGCCAGGGTGATACTTCCGGAAAAACCGGCTGCGAGAACACGGTTGACACAGTGGCAAGTTCCTGTGAAGTCACTGAGAGTCAGTGAGTCGCGCCGCAGAACGTTGCGGTATACCCTCCAACCGCCTCCCGGCTGAACAGGGAGGGATCCGCTGAGAGTTATTACCCCACCTGTAGACACGGAAAGCCCTGCTCCACCGACACCCGCGATGTAGGGGAGGCGCTGAACCGCACCTCCTCCCTGTCGGACGTAGAACGCTCCACTTGCAAGCCCTATGAAGAATATTCTTGCAAGGCCGACGTCAATTTCGCCACCGCCTGACGTGACGATGCTCCAGTCGGAAGGTTCATATAATCCCAGGTTCATGGTGAATCCTCCTTCCATCGTGGCAGACAACTTCTGCCCCGTCGTGATGATGTCCCTATTTCCCGTTACCCGAACAAAACAGTGAAGAGGCGATTTTCTTTAAGGGAAATAATATGTTTATTGTACATCAAAATCATACTGGCGACAGGTAGTGTAGAAAAATGGCCACGGAAAAACAAAAGAATAAGTGGTAATTGTGGAGTATGATGCAAAACACCTGGCACGTTCGCGGGGTGCAGATTGATACTTCTCGCAGGAGACGTCGGCTCCCGGGCCGTCCTCTACCTGAATCCGGGGAGCGCCGGGCCGCGTCGCTTCAAGCTGCCGGTGACGGTCGCCCGGTTGCGGTTCGACGGTGAACGGACGGACGCCGAGATCCTGGAACTGTCGGCGGGTCGCTGCACCTGGTCGCTTGTCTCCACCCGGAAATTCCGGATGAGAAACTGGTTGTTTCCGCTTGCAACTCACCGCACAGGACGGTTACAATCCGCCCATCGTTGCTGATGGAGAATTTGCCCGAGATGTACCATGAGAGCATTCCATGATTGAATTGAACACTGTTACCAAGCGATATGGTTCACTTACGGCTGTCGACATTGTATCTTTCACCGTCACGGCGGGAGAGTGCTTCGCTCTGCTCGGACCCAACGGCGCCGGTAAGACGACCATCGTCAAGATGCTGCTCGACTTTACTCGACCCACGGCGGGAAGCCTGTCCATTCGCGGCATTCCCACCACCGACCCTGCATGCCGGGCATCAATCGGGTACCTGCCCGAAAACCACCATATCCCGTCGTCCCTTTCAGGATGGCGCTACCTGCTGCGCTGTGCCGAACTGCTGGATATGAGCCGGTCCGATGCCGCGGATCAATGCGGGCGCATCGTGAAACTGATCGGGATGCAGGGGAGGGAGCATGCACCGGCGGGCACCTATTCCAAAGGCATGATCCAGCGGTTCGGGCTGGGCGCCGCACTCGTGGGAGACCCGAAACTGCTGATTCTCGACGAGCCCACCTCCGGCCTGGATCCCATCGGCATCAGGGAAACGCGCCTGCTCCTGGAATCCCTGAAAGAGCAGGGTATGACGATCTTTCTAAATTCGCACCTGCTGTCGGAGGTGGAAAAACTGTGCGACACCGCGGCAATCATCAACCGCGGCGCGCTGCTGGTGAAGGACGCGATTTCCGCCATTGTCAGGGACGGCGATACGCTGGAAGACGTGTTTGTACGACTGGTGAAAGGTTGATATGAAAATGCCGAAAACGTTCCCTTCCGTTGCCAGGATTGCCCGACACACCCTTCTCGACGAAGTACGGCAGAAGAGTTTCATCGTCATGTTCGCCGTCTGCGCCCTGTGCGTGTTTCTTGTCCGCGGCTGCTACCACGGAGATTACATGGTGAACGGGCAGCATGTCGATGCCGGGGTCATTGTCAGGGCCGTGTCCAAGGTGACCTTCCACATCATCGGCGCGGGCGTGATGGTCATCACGGCGCTGCTTTCCATGCGCATATTCAGGCGCGACCGGAACGACGGGACGCAGTCGTGCGTTCTGTCGAAACCGATAGCCCGGCGCCAGTATGTTGCCGGTAAGATAGTCGGAGTATGGGTCGTGTCGCTGCTGTTCATGTTCGTCCTGCACGGCATCGTGTTCCTGGTCACTTCCTTGAGTTTGCGGGATTTCATGCCGGAATACCTGGCCGCTTCGCTGCTCTGTTCCGTCAATCTTCTGTTCGTGGTCGTTGCCGTGCTCCTCCTTTCGCTCCTGATGCCTGATATCGTCGCGTTTCTCTGCGTCTTGGGCATAGGTGTCGTGAGCTTCGTGGTCGACGGCATCTCCGCCGTCAGCCACAGCCAGATGGCGCAGGCGATGATGCGACAGTCGGGCGCCGCTCCGCATTCGGACCTCACATGGTGGAAGGTTGTGTACTATGCCTGGCCGAAGCTCCTGGGTATTCAGCAGTCGGCGACTTCGTTGCTCGGGAGCGATCCGTTCCAGGGGTTAGGCTCTCTCTATCCGTTCATCAATGTGCTTCTGTACTGCCTCGTTCTCAGCGCGGCGCTGTTCCGGCGATTCGGGAAGGAAGACATTGGCTGATCAGAGGTTTTCTCTGTATCTTTTATCGGCATCCCCCCGGTATCATGCCCCCTTTCCCAGGAGCTTCCTGAAGTCCTCGAAGGGCCGGAACCCCGCCAGGGCCTCTTCGCCGTACAGGAAAAACGGTACCGCCAGTATCCCGAATTCCCGTGCCCGGCGCCAGTCGGCGTCCACGGCCTCCGCGAAGCGACCGCTTTCCAGGATGTCCGTCGCCTGGCCGGCAGGCAGTCCCACGGCCCGGCAGATCTCCTCCAGCGCCGGGTGCACCCCGATGTTGCGGCCTTCGACGAAGTAGGCATGGAAGGCTGCCCGGCGAAACAGTTCCCCCTTTCCCAGGGCTTCCGCCCATTTGCCCAGTTCCTGCGCCCTGCGGCTGTTGGATACGGTGGTCCTTTTCTCCCCCAGCGGCAGCCCCAGTTCCTCCGCGGCGGTCCGTATGCGGCCCTTGCCGGCGGGAGCGTCATCCCGCTTCCGGTTCGGGAACAGCGCAGCCACTTCCACCCCCTGCTCGGGTATTTCCGGGTGCAGCGGAAATACCGTCCAGCGGATGTGAATCCCGTATTCCTTTTCAATCCTGTCGGTACGCACGGTACCCAGATAGCACCACGGTCAGATGTAATCGAAAAAGACCTCAAGTTCCGCGGCTTCGTTCATGGCAGTTCTCCCTTTTTGCACAAAAGTATCGCGTCTATGACGATTATCCGGCAAACTACTTTGGTGGCAAGTAAGTATAACCGGAAGAGAATGAATAGATCGGTTTCTCGGCAGTCCGTCAAACGGTCCCGGGTCAATCAGCGCGACGAACTGAACAGAGCCTTGCTGTAGCGCTCCCTGGCCGCTGACGCGGGTGCCTTCTTGGTGGGTAAGCTGTTCGGGGTCGCCGTTGCCGGGTGATTACTGTCAAGGAGAAACTGATGCGATATACTATGTCGCAAGGTCAAGATATGCCGTCCTCAAGCAGTACCTGTCCGAAGGCCCTTCTTCCATAGTGGAGGTGGAAGTGATTTCAGGTAATAGTAACTTACCTGCAGTTGTTGGCGTCTTTCTGCAACCTTCATTTCAAAAGACATGCAAAGAAAAAAAGCCATTCAAGAACCTTATCTTCGAATGTCCTACTCCGAACGGTGAGGGGGGCGATGCTTCTCGCGCCGATCCAACCGACTACTTTGAAAAGTCGGTTCCGGCAGTAGTCGTTCCTGCTTTCTACTCTCCCCGATGTTGTGGTTGATTAAAAGGGGAGAGTTGGTTATACTTCGGCGGCCCTTGTATGGTGGAATTTCCGGTTTTTTTTGAATAGAGGCATTTTGGTTATGATGAAAAACAGGGAGGTGATGCTGGAGGAGCTTGAGGCTGCGCTGGGATACAGATTCCGGAAGCGGGAGCTGCTTGTCGAAGCGCTTACCCACCGTTCCCTGGTTAATGAGGCGCGGTCCCCCGGGATGCGCGACAACCAGCGCCTGGAGTTTTTCGGTGACGCGGTCCTCGGTTTTCTCGTGAGCTGCCGCCTTCTGGAGCTTCTGCCCGCCGGTTCTGAAGGGCGTCTTTCCAGGATCAGGGCTTCGCTGGTTGATGCGGAGACCCTGGCGGGTCTTGCCGGAAGGATTGATCTCGGAAGGTATCTGTTGCTGGGACGGGGTGAGGAGAAAAGCGGCGGTCGCGGGAAGAAGTCGGTACTTGCCGATGCGCTGGAATCGCTGGTGGCGGCGGTCTATCTGGACGGAGGCATTACTGCGGCGGAGCGCGTGATTGACGGGCTTTTCGGCGATCTCTTGTCCGCGGAAGGGATTGAAGATGCAGGCAGGGACTACAAGACGCGTCTCCAGGAATTGTCCCACTCGCTTTTCGGCTCTCCGCCCCTGTATTCCATCAAGGAGGTCTTCGGACCGGATCACGACCGGAGGTTTACCGTAGAGGTTGCCGTGCGCGGGGAATTTCTCGGCAGGGGAACGGGCCGGAGCAAGAAGGAGGCGGAGCAGGCCGCCGCGCGTTTTGCCCTGGAAAATATCGATTCCGCCAATGAAGCGGATACCCTGTGAAGACGCCCGTGGCGCCTTTTTTTATCTCCCATCACGGATGCCCTCACCGGTGCGTTTTCTGTGATCAGGAGAAGATCGCCGGCGCCATTACATCTCTTCCTTCTCCAGGAGATGTCCTGGCAAAGATTCAGGAATTCCTCCGTACCAGCGGGTCGGGCGCCGTGGAGGTGGCTTTTTTCGGAGGAACCTTCACCGGTCTGGCGCGGACGGAACAGGACCAGCTTCTCCTCCCTTTGCAGCCCCTTCTGGCTTCCGGGGAGGTGTCTTCGGTAAGGGTGTCCACGCGACCCGACGCCATTGATGACGAGAGCGCTTTGCGGCTCAGGTCTCTGGGGGTGAAAACCGTAGAGCTGGGAGTCCAGTCCATGGATGACGGTGTTCTGGAGCTGTCCGGACGGGGGCATGGCGCGCGGGATACGGAAAGGGCCATCGCATGTCTGAAGGGTCACGGTTGCAAAGTCGGCGTCCAGCTCATGCCGGGTCTTCCGGGAGACACCTTCCGCAAGTCGCTCGCGTCGCTCTCCAGTGTCCTGGAGCTCGCCCCTGATTTTCTCCGTATCTATCCCGCCGTGGTTATCAAGGGAACGCAATTGGCTGCCGATTATGCGAACGGGAGGTATCGTCCCCTTTCCCTGCAGGAAGCGGTCACCCTGTGCAAGGTGATGCTGCATGAATCCCTCCTGGCGGGGATTCCCGTGATCCGAGCCGGGCTCCAGCCTACCGCTGAACTGGAAAGGAGCGGCGTGGTTGTCGCCGGTCCTTTCCACCCGGCCTTCCGCCAGCTGGTGGAGGCCGAGCTTTATTATGACCTGCTGTCTCTTCTTGCCGGAGACCTTGCCGGAGATAATCCGTTCATGGTCCGCTGCCACCCTTCGCGGGTGTCTGATGTCATCGGCCAGGGAAGGTCCAACCTGAGG
>Ga0265295_1009746_pt1 | contig 10180 bp, 12 predicted proteins | sample Munlansysbiofilm_FD_192503 | JGI IMG/M metagenome (GOLD analysis project Ga0265295, IMG submission 192503) | Leachate microbial communities from a municipal landfill in Southern Ontario, Canada - Methane capture system biofilm | ecosystem: Engineered > Solid waste > Landfill > Unclassified ...
AGAAGTACCTGCCTTAGTTTATAGACAAGAAATAAAAGAAGGTGATGATATTGGTATTCTTGGCAATACAGGAAGATCAACAAGAGCACATCTACATTATGAAATTGAAAAACAAGACGATAAAGGAAATTGGAATAAAATTAATCCAGTTGTTGATGAAAGAAAACAAGTTAAATCATTTACCGAAGATGTTAATTTAGTTGATCCCCAATTAATGATTAATGAAAGGGATAAACCATTAACTATAACGCCCCCAGCAACTACTAAGTATGAAGTTAAATCAACATCTCAATAATACTAAAACAGTTAAATATATATATCATGTTAAAGAAAATAATATTCGTGTTTTTAATTCTGTTCTCAGAAATTAGTTTTTCTCAGGAGAATGAAGAATTTAATATTGACTTTCTTATAGATTTTTTTGGATTAAGAGATTTCCAGAATAGCCGACTTATGGACACTGTAACCTTTATTAAACGCAATTCTGTAAGTGGGAAAATAGATACGCTTTGCATTCTAAAACAAAGCTGGGCTTTTGATAAAATAATTTTATCAGAAAAAGTATATACAGAGATATTTGACAATTTTGGAAAAAAAATCAATAGTCAGAGTAATGAACGTGTTTTTGAAATTAAGATATATGGAACAGACGATATAAGTAGTTATTATTTCAAAAGAGTTAATGGGCTATGGTACCTAGTTAAAAAAGTGGATTAATCGAATTAGCATTTCCTATCATACAGAAGTAGAGATGAACCCTAGTTTTTTCAATTTCGGCGCACGATATGGAGCCTGTCCCGCTGAAAGCGGGAACTCGGATGTGAGTATTTGGCTGAGTGTGGATCCGATGGCAGACCATAGAAGCTGGTTCTCACCCTACAACTACTGCCAGTTGAATCCGCTGGGCAGAGTTGATCCGAGTGGGGCGTTGGATGATTGGTTTGAGAATGAATTAACAGGCGATGTGTATTATAACTCGGAGTATAGAAAGGGCGATGAAGGCACAGGTTGCATGCAGGGTGAAGGCTGGAAATGGATGGGAAAAAATGACATGTTTGGAAAAAGCGACAACAATGTTATAAATGACAACAAAAATTTGGCTACTTCTAATAACTTTTGTGGCATATATAATACAAGTGGAGCAATCCCTGACGGTTATGGTCATGAGACCATGTTTTCAGGAGATAATGCGAAGGAGTTTATGGGAAATATGGGATATGAAAAAGCTTTAAAACAAGCAACTATATATTCACAAAGTTTTATAGATCGAGAATGGACTCCTGGTGGATCAAGATCTTCAAATGTAATGACCTCTCACATTATTATCCCTGAAAAGTATGCTTATGTTAAACAAAATTTAGTTTCAAGTTTTAAATTATATAAAGGTCAGGCTATTTCCAATTCATATTTGAATATAACAGAATCTGTTGGGAGATATTCATACGCTTATTCAGCACCAAAATACAATCCGATGAATACATCGTGTTATAAATTTCTTTCAAGCGATTTTTCTCATGACAAACCTCCAACGATAATTAACGGATGGTCAAGTTACACGTTTAACAATTCTCTAATTAACGATTTTGTAAAAAAATATGGCACAAAGTAAAAAAATTATATTTCTGTTGGTTAGTTATTTTTTATTTTCATGTAATATAAAAAACACTAATCAAGATTATGTTCTTAATAAATTTAAAATTGAAATAAATTATTATTATTCAATCAAAAATACTTATAGTCATTTTCCTCATGATATTACTGATACTTCAATAAAACAAACGTATATCGTATGGCCTTCACAAGAATGTATATCTCAAGTGTATGTTTTGCAAAAAACAGATTATATGGGACTTTCAAATATTGCAGATAATCAAAGCATTAAACAATCTTCAGCGTATTTAGATTCGACAAATTTTATAATGACACTAGATTGGTTATGGGATACAACAAGTATTCATCATAAACATACTGATGATCAACTATCAAAGTTACCAATTCCTGATTTTATTGCTGTACGATTTGACACAAAAGAAATCAGTTATAGTGAAGAAATTGAGGGGGAAAATATTGTATTTACAAGACACACAGTACCTGAAGACATGATTGTGCATGTTATAGATGCTCAATCAGGTTGTTTTTGGAAAAATAAAGCAGTCACGATTAGACCAAGTTCTTTAGGTAGATGGGAACATGGTTATTCCAAAGGTTTTGCAGTCTCAGAGAGCTTGTCAATAATTTGTTTTTGGCTGATAATATGGTAGTATGCCGTCTTTTTGCACAGCAAGATGCCTCAGGGATGCAAACTTTTGAATACGGAAATATGGGCGAACTCATTAAAAATATTCATACTTTTGTGGTGCCTGGAGGTGAGGCATATACTTTTCAAACTCAATGGGAATATGATAGTTGGAATCGTTTGAAAAACATACAATATCCCGATGGTGAAAACGTTAATTATGAGTATGATAACGGAGGAAAACTGATTGCTATGAACGGCGAAAAACATAATATCCCTTATAATTTTATTGAAAACTTGCAATACGACAAATTCGGAAGCCGCACCAGAATTGATTATGGCAACGGCACCTATGCTTTGTACACCTATCATCCGCAGAATCGCAGACTCACCAATCTGAAAAGCTTTGAAATGAGCGGATTGATGATGCACGATTTGTACTACTTTTATGATTATGCAGGCAATATAACAGAACAGGACAATTATGGCGATTATGTAAGCGGAAGCAGTGGCGGAAGATATAATTACCGCTATGATTATGACGACCTGTACAGGCTCACTATATCTGACGGAAATTTCAATTCATACAATAACGGATCTAGGCAATTTAACCTTGAAATGGCTTATTCACCATCGGGCAATATTCTAAACAAAACCCAGAATGCACAAACGCTGATCAACGGCAATAGCCTAACAATATCATACAACAATAATTATGAATATGACCAGCCACACACAGTAAGACGAGTTGGCGACTTCCATTTTGAATGGGATATGAACGGGAATATGATTCGCCGAGTTTATCAGAAAACTGGCGATGTTCGTTTTTTGTGTTGGGACGAAGAAAACCGTCTCACGGCTGTGCGTGATGCAAGCGAGATGTCGCAGCTCTCTGCTTATCTTTATGATGCCGGAGGTGAGCGTGTATGGAAATTTACCGGACCTGAAATGCAAACGTATATCAGTGGACAACCTGTTTATAGCCAGGTTAATTTTGAAAAAACTCTTTATACCAGCCCACTGATGGTGGTGAACGACAAAGAATACACCAAGCATTATTTTATTGAAGGCGAAAGAGTATGCACCAAGATAGGTGGTGGTTTTGGGCCAGCTCCCTCAAACCCACACGACAACTTTCTGGAATTTATACAAAATGATGCTGGAGAAACTTCGGCTCAGCTATCGGAACTGATTGGCAGAGCGGTTCAATGCACAGAATACACTGATTCAAAAGACATCTTGGAGCAATTTGAATCCTTGCATGACGGCGACGAACCCGAAATCAACCAATATTTCTACCACTCCGATCACCTAGGCTCTGCCTCTTTCATCACCGATGCCTCTGGCTATGCCGAACAACATATCCAATACTTACCTTTTGGCGAACTCTTCATCAGCCAAAGAAATGACGGTTTCGACTCCCGCTACAAATTCACCGCAAAGGAACTTGATAACGAGACAAATTACAATTATTTCGGCGCACGATACTACGACTCGGATGTGAGTATTTGGCTGAGTGTTGACCCCATGGCAGACCAAAGAAGTTGGGTATCTCCCTACAATTATTGCCAAAACAATCCTATTGGTAGAGTTGATCCAAAGGGGGCACTGGATTCTGATCACATTGATGTTTTTGGTAATGTAATAGCTCATTACGATGATGGAGATAAATCAGTGTATGTTCATAAGTATGGTACGACTGAAGCTCAGGTAGATGCTCAAAGAACAGCATCGAATAATACTGGTGGCAGTGGAACTAAAATTGGAGAAATTGGCGGAAATATTGACGCTTCCGGGATTATGTCCAACAAACTTAAAGTTAGTTCTGAAGTTGCAAAAAATATAAATGGTCTTGGTGAGTTTGCTGATTGGGTAAAAGCTGGTTCGGTTTGGGACTTGAAAGGCAATGAAAAAACCATTTTTGGAGTGGCATGGGCTTATGATCAGAAAAACAGAACTAAAACCACATTTAATTTTGATGGTTATTCAAATATGACTGCTGCTGATGTTGGTAATTATCATTTCGGATATGTTGGCCGATATACGAATAATGGCGAAGGATTTAGTGATAATACATTATGGATTGGGGCTGGTCTTGTAGAAATCAAGAAAAATATTTTTAACGAAGGAAGAATTCTTACGGGTTTAAATGGCATAACTCAATTATTTGGCATAGGATCTCCTAGACCGCCATATGGTGACCGTATGGAAGATTTTATATGGAGTACAATGGGCATGATAGATGCAGATAAATCAAAAAAACGCTAATTTAATTTTTTATAAAAATGAGAAGAGTATTTCTTTTTTCTGCTGTTATAATAGTATTTTCTTTCCTTGTTCAGTCGTGTGATTCAAAGTATTCAAAAAAGAATCACATAAGCACGCTTCAGGTAGACAAACATCTCTTTTATGAAATTTATAAAATTACTTCAGGTGGCACACTCGCAAGTGATACGTACAGCGACTACTTGACCGATTCTGTAAATTTTCGAAAATATGTTGGAACCGTTTATTATGACGATGAACAAAATCGTTATAAATTAATTGATTCGAATATTGTTTTAGTTTACAGATTAAATATTCGAAATAAAAATGATACGCTCGAAAAGAAAATTTATATCATTTCTGACCTTAAAAAAGAAGGGAAATTTGATTAGTAAACTGGTCGTTTTTATGTTGTTGATGAATGCTCTATTTCCCGGAGTTTAAGGAATCCCCAAATCCCTTTTTATCATACTCCAAATTACTTTAATCTGAATACAGATTGCGAAATAAATTCAAGTAATGAATTAAAATTAGTTTATCAAAAAGCAAAAATCGACTTTTATGAAGAAATTATAAATCTATATTTATGCAGAATACATTCTGAATATTTTCCAATATTTGATTCTTTCTAAATAAAGCATTATTTTTATACTATTTAAAATAAACACCAAATTTACCATCCAATATTTAAAATTCACAATGCGGAGCTTACAATTTACAATTTTCAATAATTACATAATGACGGGCTTTTCGCATTGTTTCCTCCTCCCTTTTGGCGAACTCTTCATCTCTCAACGAAACATCGAAGCCGGATCTGAATTCGACTCCCGCTACAAATTTACCGCAAAGGAACTTGATAACGAGACAAATTATACCTATTTCGGAGCAAGATACTACGACTCGGATGTGAGTGTTTGGCTGAGTGTGGATCCGATGAGTGATAGATATCCATGGGTAAGCCCATACGCCTATGTCAACAATAGTCCAGTTATGATTACTGACCCTGATGGGATGGATTGGTTTGTTGATGAAGAAACCGGGAATATTCAGAATAACAAAGACATGGGGAAAGAGGACACAAAAGCATTAGGAGATAATTGGAAATGGATGGGTGAAAATGATATGTTTGGAGAATCTCCTGATAAACTATATGATGATTTTCAAAATCAAGAACACAAAGGCGGTGAATCCATAAGTTTTGGATTAGATGGCGAACAGGCAAAAAAATTCATGGATGAAAGAGGTTATAATTTAGAGAAAAAAAGCGAAATTGTTGACGTTACAACAACAGATTATTATTATACTGATGCTGATGGAGGAGAAAGAAGTGTTTGCCAACAAAAGAAGACCAATACAATACCTGGAACTGTGAGGTATACGTATGTAGATAAGAATAAAGTATTATCAAAAACAAATTCTACATTTCTTGGCAGATCATGGCGAACTGGCTTTGGTTGGAGACAAGAGACAATGAGACAAAAAAACATATATCAGTATGGATATTCGCATGAGAATAACTTTGACCCATATCTTACTCAAAAAACTTTTAATACTTTCATGAAAGGCATTGTGCAACCTATGTTGGAAACGCTTATAAATAAAAAATAAATCACATTAAAACTATGAAAACAGCCGTACTTCTTGTTATTGCTATAATTGCTAGTTGTTCCAATAACAAGCAAAATAGCGAATATTTTGAGAAAATTAATGACGATTATCAACAAGGTAAAGCGCGTTTTAATGAAGAATATGTGTCGCATTTCCCTAAAGAAATAGAAAGTGATTTATTTCTTGAAATGAATGAAAGTGTTTCTCCTGAGTTTGATATAATAAGATTGACATTGTTCAATAAAATAAATGAAAAAGAGATAAAAACATTAAAGAAAAAATATGAAAAGAGTATTGGTATTTATTCAGCATTAGAGAATTGTTTACTTGTTGTGAATAGGTTTGCTAATTCACAAAACAATGGTATCATTACTACATTAAATGATACTGAAAAAGAGTTGATTAATAAAGACTGTTCTATTGATAAATACCCTGTTCCAAATTTTTGGAATAATCAATTTACAACTGAAGATACTGAATGTAAGTTGCCTAAAGACTTTACAATATTTGTTATTGACGCTAAGGCAGGTATCTTTTTAAGTGAGGAAAAGTTATCTAATGGAGAATTTATGAATGATAAATGGAAACACGGATATTCTTATGGTATTTGTATAAGTGAAGAACAGAATGTCATTATATATTGGGTTGTTATGTGGTAACTGCTGCAAAATTAGGGATGAATGAATTTCTCACAAAACATGGGGTTCAGGTATTTATAATGTTTACACGAGCCCGAGGGGTAGTATGGAAAATTCATATACTGCAAGAAATGTAATTATCCAACAAATAATATTTAAAGAAGAAGATACTTTGCCATCAGTTCCAAAATTTTAAACATTTAACATAATGAAAATAATATCTCTTTTTATATCCTTGCTACTATTTTCAGCTTTGCTTGGTGGTAACATATTGGTTGATGAAAAATGTAAAATGTTAGATATGGTAATTCATACAAAATTATTTCAAAATAGTTTTTATTTATGTGATTCTGACTTTAATTTTGATGAACTTATAATTATTGACACAAGTTATCATTTCAAAGATTGTATTTCTTTCAGTATTTGCGATGTTCCTATAAGAATTAGTAATGAAAAATTAAATGATAAGAATCCCCATAGTTCAAATATTGTTTTCTCATATTGGTCTAGAGTTTTTCGTGATTATTATACTTTAAGTTTTTATTGTCCTGCAAGCGGAAATTCTTGTGGGTTTTTAATTAGAAAAAAAATAAAAAATAAAAAATATAAATATAAAATAATTGACATAAATTATGGCTCATTAAACTTGTAGTACCCACCCCGCTGCCGCACGATTAGCAAAGCGTTTCGTGTGGTATTCTAAAAATTGCTAAATTTACAACATGAACTACAATTATGAATTCACCGCAAAGGAACTTGATAACGAGACTCAATACACCTATTTCGGAGCACGATACTACGACTCGGATGTGAGTGTTTGGTTGAGTGTGGATCCGATGGCGGGGAAATATCCTTCGCTTTCTCCGTATGCGTATTGCGCGAATAATCCGGTGATGTTGGTTGATCCGAATGGGATGGAATGGGAAATAGTTTGTCCTGAAACAAATGAAACCATAGAATATACTCCAAACATGCCAGTTCCAAATAGCTCTTCAACATTTGTTTCGGATGCAATTACAGGCTTAAACTTTTTGTATAATAATCCAGAAGGCGAAAAAAATAGGGTTGCTGACATAGCAAATTCTTCTGAAATCATGACTTTAAAACAATTTTCTGGTCCAGTTGATGAATCAAGCTCTTATGACCCATACAGCTTAACTATTACTTGGGATAATGAGCACTCTGATATTTTTGAAGGAGGCTCACAATCTCCAATAATTGGGTTGGCTCATGAAACTGATCATGGCTACATATCAATAAAAGGATGGGAAGGAATAAGAGAATATGAAAGCGGAAAAAGTGTAGATTATAATGCTTATATGCAAAGTGTTTCAAATGCATATATGAATAATCCTGATGATAGAAATATTTTTGAAAATTCTGCAATTAATTATGAAAATTTTATTGGCAATTTAACAGTGGGTGCCAATAAATTGTCCACATACCAACGATCAGGATATATTCCTCCCATAAGAAAGACAAAGGTTAAGTCAATTTTTTCAATTGGGGGGATGGAATAATTATGAAAAAAATATGGTTCTTAATCTGTATAATGCCCTCTATTTGCTATCCTCAAATCAATGAAAATGGAATAAATAAAGATTATTGGAAAAACAAACCAAGTGCTTGTGTCCATGTTTTTAACAATCCCCAATTTGTAGGTCTGTTATTAGATGGAAAAAAATTAGAGCAAAATGAAATTCATTTAAAAAAAATAATTGAAAATATCACAGGTCTTATGTTAGGGTCTAATGCCTTCAATTCAAAAGAAGATACATTGATAGTTTTTGATTTTGAAGAATGCTTGCAAGACACTTTAAAAAAAAATGACACTTTATTGTCTTGTCCTCCTGATGCTAATATTGACTTCTATTACAGACAATATTTATTTTTGAACTATAATGACTTAATATACTTATTTGTAGGTTTTCATGTTAATACAGATGAACTTAGATTAAAAAACGGGAAATATTTCTATAATAATTCAAATAGTTTAAAAGTACAGCTCAATGATTTCAATTTAATTCTTGATTCAAGAAGGTTTATTTATCAGCATTATAAATGGACAAAAAATGATTTGCAATTTTATATATTATTTGATATTGAATCAAATAAAATGTTTTTTTATCGTTCAAATTACTGGTAATGTATTATCTTTCAGCAAATTGCTATTTTGTATTTTCTCAATCACACAAACACTCCTGGCTCTCCCCCTACTCTTATTGCCAGTGGAATCCGTTGGGGAGAGCTGATCCAAGTGGGGCGTTGGATTCTGATCACATTGATGTTTTCGGTAATGTAATAGCTCATTACGATGACGGAGATAAGTCAGTGTATGTTCATAAGTATGGGACAACTAAATCTCAGGTAGATGCTCAAAGAACAGCATCGAATAATACTGGTGGCAGTGGAAGTAAAATTGGAGAAATTGGCGGAAATATTGACGTTTCCGGGATTATGACTAACAAACTTAAAGTTAGCACTACAGTGGCAAAAGGACTTGGTATTTCAGGTTATTTTAATGCTGTCAAGCCTGGTGCAATTTGGGATTTAAAGAATAATAAAAATACAATTTTTGGAGTAGCTTGGGCGTATGATGGTGATAATGGGTCAAAAACCACATTTAGTTTTGGATCTTATACTAATATGTCCGCTGCTGACGTGGGAAATTATCATGCAGGTTACACTGGAAGATATACCTATAATGGCGAGGGGATGAGCTATAATTTGCTTTGGCGTGGTGCCGGTGCTGCCGAAACAGCAAAGAGTATAACTGAATTCAGATTACTTGATGCAGTTAGGCAAACTTTTGAGATTTTTGGTAACGGAATCGTGCCATCCTTACCTCCATATGGTGATAGAGTCCCTGATTTTATATGGAATACAGCAGGTATGATTGATGCAGATAAGAATAAAAAGTAGGTAACATAATTTCTTTTTATATGTTTAAAATAAATCACATTTCTGTAAGTACTTTACTATTTGTTGGATTATTATTCACATCCTGCACATCAAAATATTCAAAAGAACATCATGAAGGCACAGGAATAGTTGATAGTAATTTATATAGAGAACGATTTCTAGTTTATTCGGGGGGAGCCTTAGCAAATAATTCTTATAGCTTTTATCTTACTGATTCTGCTAATTTTAGAACATATATTGGCACAGTGTATTATGATGACGAACAACTTTTCTGTAATGTATTAGATTCAAATAGAATACTAGTCTATCGAGCAAAAAGGAATAATGAGCATGACACCTTAGAAAAGAAAATATATCTTTTATCTGACCTTAAAAAAGAGAGGGAATTTGATTAGTAAACTGGTCGTTTTTATGTTGTTGATGAATGCTCTATTTCCCGGAGTTTAAGGAATCCCCAAATCCCTTTTTATCATACTCCAAATTACTTTAATCTGAATACAGATTGCGAAAT
>Ga0265295_1009747_pt1 | contig 10178 bp, 8 predicted proteins | sample Munlansysbiofilm_FD_192503 | JGI IMG/M metagenome (GOLD analysis project Ga0265295, IMG submission 192503) | Leachate microbial communities from a municipal landfill in Southern Ontario, Canada - Methane capture system biofilm | ecosystem: Engineered > Solid waste > Landfill > Unclassified ...
CTGAAGATTTACCGAATTTCGAAAAATTATTGGGAGACGGCAATAAGTTTGGTGTAACATTCAGCTATAAAGAACAGCCATCACCTGACGGACTTGCACAAGCTTTTATTTTAGGCGAAGAATTTATCGGAAATGATGATGTATGTCTGGTACTGGGTGATAATATTTTTTATGGCGCAGGTCTACAAAAAATACTAAAACAAAGTGTGGACATTGTAAAATCTGAAAATAAAGCCGTAATTTTTGGGTATTACGTGGACGACCCGCAACGATACGGCATTGCAGAAATCGATAAGCAAGGCAATGTGCTCAGCATTGAAGAAAAACCACAACATCCGAAAAGCAACAATGCAGTTGTGGGATTATACTTTTACCCTAACAGTGTGGTGGAAATCGCTAAAAAAGTAAAACCTTCAGCACGCGGCGAACTAGAAATCACCAGTATTAACGAAGTATATCTCAACCGGCAGCAGCTTAAACTGCAAGCACTCAGCCGTGGTTTTGCCTGGCTGGATACCGGAACCCATGAAGCAATGAGCGAAGCCACTGAATTTGTAAAAGCCGTGGAAAAACGTACTAGCCTAAAAATTGCCTGCCCAGAGGAAATTGCCTTACGTTATCAATGGATTAGCGAGCAACAACTCTATGAGCAAATAAAGGAAATGAAAGGCAAGTATTTTGAATACTTGAAAAGTCTGATTTAACAAGAATCTTTCGTGTTAAGAACAAATATTAAGCTATTTCTTAAAACATGTCGCTAAAACAAAAAACAGTTTCCGGGCTCCTTTGGAGTGGGATTGACCAATTTGCCAATTTGGGAATTCAGTTTATTGTTGGCATTATTCTGGCACGCATTCTAACACCTTATGAGTTTGGGTTGATTGGTATGTTGATGATTTTTGTTGCCGTTTCCCAATCAATTGTAAACAGTGGTTTTAGTCAGGCTTTAATACGCAAAAACGACTGTACTGACACAGATTATTCAACCGTTTTCTATTTCAATCTCGGAATTGGCATACTATTTTATTTCATTTTGTTTTTCACATCCGGTTTAATTAGCAATTTCTTTGATGAACCACAACTTTCCAACATTATTAAAGTATTCAGCATTGTCATTGTGGTTGAATCATTTACAATCATACAACGCACAATACTTACACAACGCGTTGATTTTAAACTGCAAGCAAAAGTTTCAGTTATTGCAAGCATTGGATCAGGAATTATTGCAATTGTAATGGCTTACAATGATTTTGGTGTATGGAGCCTTGTTGCATTGCATGTAGGCAAAAAAACACTAAACTCGTTGTTCTTATGGCTTTGGAATCGTTGGAAACCCACGCTTGTATTCAGCATCGCGTCCTTTAAAGAACTCTTTGGTTTTGGAAGCAAATTATTAGTCAGTGGACTAATTGACACATTATACCGAAATATTTATCTCCTGGTTATTGGTAAATATTTTTCAGCGCAAACATTGGGATATTACACAAGAGCAGATGAATTTAAACGTATACCATCGCAAAATCTCACAGGTATCATAAGTAGAGTTAGCTATCCCGTACTAGCGAGTATACAAGATGACAAATCACGATTAAAATCAAATTACCAAAAACTTATACGCAGCATTATGTTTATTACATTTATTCTAATGCTGGGAATGGCAGCAGTAGCCGAACCCATGATTATTACACTTATTGGTGAAAAATGGAGACCTTCAATCATTTATTTACAAATGCTTTCTTTTGTAGGTATGATGTACCCACTACATGGTCTAAATTTAAACATGCTACAGATTTCCGGACGATCAGACCTTTTCCTTAAACTCGAAATCATAAAAAAATTACTTGCAGTACCTACTATTGTCCTCGGAGTTTTCTATGGAATAAAAATTATGATTGCCGGCATGATGGTGAACACGCTTATTGCCTATTACCTTAATAGCTATTGGAGTGGACGATATATCGGATATACAGTTAAAGAACAAATCCGTGATATTTTTCCATCATTTGGCTTAGCACTTGGTATGGGTGTAGGAGTATATCTATTAGGACAAATATTACCTTTTAAACCGCTTTGGTTGCTCACAACACAAGTATTGACAGGTGCAGCCTTTATCTTTTTGTTCTGCGAACTCACAAAATTCAGAGATTATATCTTTGTAAAAGAATTAATTGTTGAAAAGATAAGAGAAATAAGAAAGAAATGAATAAACCCATCTATGTTACACAGCCATCGTTACCCGATTTGGAAGAATTTATTCCTTATCTGCAGCAAATATGGGACAATAAAATACTCACCAACAATGGTCCCTTTCACCAGCAACTGGAAAAAGAGCTGGCTGAATTTCTGGGCGTGCCCTACATTTCCCTTTTTGCCAATGGGACTTTGGCACTGGTTACCGCGTTGCAGGTTTTGCGCATTACCGGCGAGGTAATTACTACACCTTACAGTTTTGTGGCCACCACCCACAGCTTGTGGTGGAACAATATTAAACCGGTATTTGTGGACATTGAGCCGGAATTTGGCAACCTCGACCCCGCAAAAATTGAAGCGGCCATTACTCCCAAAACCACCGCCATTTTGCCGGTGCATGTGTATGGAAACCCCTGCAAAGTAAACCGCATACAGGAAATTGCCGACATTTACGGGCTGAAAGTAATTTACGATGCCGCACACTGTTTTGGAGTAAAACACCTGGGCCAGGGTATTTGTAACTTTGGAGACATATCCATTCTTAGTTTTCACGCCACCAAAGTGTTTAATACCATGGAGGGCGGCGCCATTGTATGCCACGATGCCGCCACAAAAAAACGCATCGACTACCTCAAGAACTTTGGCTATGCAGGTGAAACTACAGTGATGGCGCCTGGCATTAATTCAAAAATGAATGAAATGCAAGCTGCTTTGGGTTTGGTACAGTTAAAACACTACCATGAAAACATTGAAAAACGGAAAATCATAGCGGATACTTACCGTAAAGAACTTTCAGGTATCAAAGGCATTTCATTTTTACCTATACCCGAAAACACCGAAAGCAACCATGCCTATTTTCCTATCTTTGTTAATGAAAAGGAATACGGCATGAGCCGCGACCAGTTATACGAAAAGCTCAAACATAACAACATATTTGGGAGACGTTACTTTTATCCGCTCATTAGCGAATTTTCAATGTACAAAGGATTAGATTCAGCAAAACCATCTAACCTGATCGAAGCAAATATAAAAGCTGATAAAGTAATCTGCTTGCCTATCTACCCAGACTTGGCACTTAAATACTTAAACCATATAGTTGAACAATTAAAAACTAAATAAAGTATGTTCAAAAACATCCTTGTAGTCACTGACAATTTATACATGTGCACAAATTTTCAACAAGTTTTTGAAGATCTATCTTTTAAAGGTGTTCGTATTTCTTTTGCCATAAGCCCTTTTTCGGATAAAAATAATTTTGAAAACAGATTGAAATTTTCAGTTTCTGTATATGATCTAAAAAATGACAAACACGTAAAGACAATATGTGAAAATTATGATCTGGTTTTTTCAATACATTGTAAACAAATTTTTCCAAAAGAGTTAGTAAACACAGTGAAATGCATTAACGTTCATCCTGGTTATAACCCGATAAATAGAGGATGGTATCCACAAGTGTTTTCAATTTTATATGATATCCCAATTGGTGCTACAATCCACGAAATTGATGAAAAATTAGATCATGGAAATATTATTGACAGGGAATTTGTTGAAAAAGAAATTGTTGACACTTCATTAACTTTGTACAATAAAGTATTGAAAAAGGAAATCTTTTTATTGAAAAAAAATCTCCCCTCGATTATTTCAAATTGTTACTCAACAATAAAACCAGAAAATGAGGGTAAATTATTTATGAAAAATGATTTTAAAAATTTATGTGAAATTGACTTGAAACAATTAACAACCGCAGAAGATCTAATAAATAAGTTTAGAGCATTGACACATAACGATTATAAAAATGCATTTTTTATAGACCAAAAAACAAACAAAAAAGTTTTTATTTCAATAAACCTTGAATATGGCGAATAAGACTAAAATTTTACATTTATACAGTGATGAAAAATTTTATAATTTTATAAAACTCACCTTCAATATTGATGAACTATCGAATACATATTTAAACCTTTCAGAAAACAACTCAAATATTAACATAGATGATTATTCAGCTATTATAGTACATTATTTGGACACACTTAGTATAAATTTTATAAAGCAACATGAAATTGTACAACCTATTGTCTGGTTTTTTTGGGGTGGTGATGGTTTCAGTTTGGGAAAGTTTACATATCTATTCTTAGAAAATAAAACAAAAAAAGCTAGAATAAAACTAGCATTTCAAAAAAGCTTTGTATTTGGGATTAAACAAATTATTAAATTAATATATCCAGAGCTACTAGATTATCAAAAATACACTAAACATAAAATTAACATAATTGAAAAATTCAGACTTATAGTTCCCATTATGCCTGGTGATTATGATATATTAAAGAACAAATATCAAATTACACCTCCAAAGCTTCACCTTAATTATGCAAATCCATTGTTCTCGTACAAAATATTCCCTAAAACAAATGGTACAAACATACTTCTCGGGAATTCAGCCAGCTATACCAATAACCACATTGAAGCAATTGATTGGTTAAAAAAGAAAAAGCTTAATAGTAGGAAAGTAATTATCCCATTAAACTACGGAGACAAACAACTTGCTTCACACATAAAAAAATATGCAATAAAAGAACTTGGAGCTGAAAACGTTATAATACTCGAAGAATTTTTACCATTTGAGGATTATAATAAAATTGTCATGTCTTGCAATGTGTTAATAATGAATCATAAAAGACAACAAGCTTTGGGAAATATTGTTCAAGCTCTACTCACAGGTGCCCATATATATTTTAATAAAAATTCAACCATCTACAAATACTTAAAAGAAAATAATGTTATTTGCAGTGATATTTCTTGTTGCAATAGTATTAGAGCATTAGAGGCAAATGAACAAGAATTAAATAGAAAAAAAGCTAATGAATTATTTGGGCCAGAAAGGCAGCATAATAAAGTTCGGGAAATGATTCAATTTTTAACAAAGCAACAAGATGTCTCTTCGCAAAACAGCCATTTCAGGTATTAAATGGACCACCGCCGGAACTATTGGCCGCTCATTGTTCCAGTTACTGCAGGTTTCTATTTTAACCCGCTTTCTGCCCAAAGAAGCTTTTGGCTTGGTGGCCATGGCGTTGTTTGTGGTGCAGTTTTCCAATATTTTTGTCGATATGGGCATGACCTCCGCCATCCTGCACCGGCAAAATGCCACCAAAAATGAATACAGCAGCATTTACTGGCTTAATATTTTTATTTCGTTGTTCCTTTACGGCATCCTGTTTTTTAGTGCTCCGGTAATAGCCCGTTTTTACAATGAACCCGAACTACGAATGCTGGTTCCCATACTCGGTACCAACCTTTTGTTAATGGCAAGCGGCCGACAGCACCGCACCATTATGCAAAAACAATTTCAGTTTAAAGCCATTGCCATAACCGAGTTATCATCTTTTTTTCTGGGGCTGATTGCAGCAATTATACTGGCCATAAACAATTTTGGGGTATATAGCCTTGTTTATTCAACCTTATTGGCCGCTTTTATTTCAAACAGTTCATTCCTTATACAAAACCTGCGCTTAAACCCAATACGTTTACATTTCAGGTTAAAAGAAACCAAGCCCTTCCTCAAAATTGGGGGCTTTACCATGGGCAGCACCCTGCTCGATTTCTTTTCACGCGAAATTGACGTACTCATTATTGGTAAAATGCTGGGAGCTGAAAGTTTGGGGGTATATAGCTTAGCAAAGCAAATTGTCAGGAAACTATTTTCAGTAATCAACCCAATTATAATAACGGTATTAAGCCCCTTACTTTCATCCATCCAAAAAGAAAAAGAACGATTAAAAGCTACCTATCTAAAAGTTATAAAATACTTAGCTTACATTAATTTTCCTATATATGTTTTAATAATAGTAGCTTCAAAAGAGATTCTACAAATTGTTTATGGAGCAGCTTATGCCGAATCATACGTTATCTTAGCTTTTTTGGCTTTTGCTTATTGCTTGGCAGCATTATCAAACCCGGTAGGAAGTTTACAAATTGCAACCGGAAGAACAGATATTGGATTCAAGTGGACTATTTTGAGAGTAATAGTAACTCCTCCGGTTATATTTGTCGGTACATTAATAAATATTGAAGCAGTTGCTGCATTTTATGCATCGCTATCGTTACTATTTGTCATCCCATTATGGTATATCCTACTTAAACCGTTGGCTAATATTAAGCTTAAAGAATACTTAAACCAATTTTATAAACCGCTATTATTTTTCCTGGGGGCTACCCTGATTATTTACTTGTTAGGCGACAAAACTGAAATCACGAACAATGTAATTACAAATGCAATTATAAAAGTCAGTATTACTGTTGTAGCTTTTGCTATTTTTATCTTTTCTTTTGATAAAAAATCTGTTCTTGAAACGTATAACCTGTTTATATCAACCATTAAACGAAACAAATAATGTCATCATTTATATTAGATATTCAAACGAATGTAAAACCCGGTAATAGTAATCAAAAGAGATTCTCACTGGATTACAACACGTCTGCAAAGTTTCAAAACGACAAAATAAATTGTGAAAACGATGATTTTTACCTATTGCTTGATGGTATTGTATTGAATAAAAAACAGCTATTAGAAAAAAGCATTCAAACAAATTGGGCTGAATATCTTATAGAACAATATCAAAAAAAAGGCAACCAGTTTTTCAAACATTTAAAAGGTTCGTATTACGGTTTTCTGTTTGACAAAACAGAAAACAAATGGATTGTTTTTACCGACCACATCAGCAGTAAACCCATGTACTATGCCCAATACAACAACCATATTGTATTTTCAAACAACTACACCGGTCTGGTTAATCATTTAAAAAAGAAGGGTGAAAAAGTTTCGTTAAACGAACAAGGCGCCTACCTGCTTCTCTCGTATGGTTATGTATTTGAAGATATTACCAATACCAATGAAATCAAACGCCTGATGGTTGGATATTCTGCTCTTGTTCAAAATAACAAACTGAACTTTGAGAAATTTTATACATTAACCAACACTCCAATTGACATTTCGGAAAACGAAGCCATTGAACAAATAGACAAACGATTTAGAGAAGCGGTACAATTAGCCTTTGAAAAGGACAAAGAATATGGCTACAAACATGTAGCTGCATTAAGCGGGGGACTCGATTCACGCATGACTGTGTGGGTAGCGCACGACCTGGGTTATACCGACCAGCTCAACCTTACCTTCTCGCAAAGCAACTACCTCGACGAAACCATTGCCAAACAAATTGCCGCCGATTTAAAACACGAATGGCTGTTTAAGGCACTTGACAACGGGAATTTTCTGAAAAACATAGATGAAACAACACAAATAACAGGAGGCAATGTACTTTACTATGGTTTAGCTCATGGTTTAAGTTTATACAACTACCTAAATTTTGATAATTTAGGGATAATGCACTCGGGTCAATTGGGCGATGTTGTTATTTCAACATTTTATTCAACGTTAAATAAAAATAAGCAATTCTCATTTGGAGATGGTGCTTATTCCAAAAAAAATTTGTCAACAATTAAATCTTTTAGCTTTAAAGAAAATTACCCCAACGAGGAGATTTTCAAAATGTATATCCGGGGTTTTTACGGGGCAAATCAGGGTTTGTTTGGCATTATGAATTATACCGAAACCTACTCCCCTTTTTATGATATTGATTTTATGGAATTTGCATTAAGCATTCCGTTAAAGCTGCGTTTTAATCATCGTTTGTATAAAAAATGGATAAATACAAAATATCCGAAAGCTGCAGAGCATATATGGGAAAAAGACAAGGTTCCTGTAAATTATCGATATTGGATTAATATTAAAGGAAGAAAAATACCACTCAGCCAATTACCAATAAAAATTTTATCAAAATTGGGCATTGCAAAATATGGGCTCAATACAAAAAACAATATGAACCCGCTGGAATATTGGTACAATACCAATCCGGAACTCAAAAAGTTTATGGATGGTTATTTTAATGAAAACATTCAGTTGTTGAATGAATACCCTCAACTTAAGAAGGATTGCGAAGTGTTATATTCTTCGGGCAAAAGAAGTGAAAAGGTGCAGGTGTTGTCACTCTTGGGTTTTACAAATACAATGAAACATGATTAGCTTTATAATTATTGGCCGCAACGAAGGCTGGAAATTCACAAAATGCCTGCAAAGTGTATTTGAAACCATTGAGTACAACAAGCTCAAAGATGCAGAAGTCATTTATGTTGATTCAAAATCAACTGATGACAGCCTAAAGCGAGCTAAAGCATATAAACAAGTAAAAGTTTTTCTTATTACAGGTGAATGCAATGCAGCCATTGCCCGGAATATTGGGGCGAAAGAATCTAAAGGGGGCATACTGTATTTTATTGATGGGGATATGGAAATTGAAAAAGATTTTCTATCTCATGCGATTATCAATAATCAACTAAAATATGATTGTATTACAGGGCATTTAGATGATTACCTTTACGATATAAATGATAACTTTTTAGGTGTAAAAAAGAGGACTTATAAAGATGAAATACCCAAAGTAGAACAAAAGTTAAATACTAATGGAGGGATTTTTCTTATAAAGAAACAAATATGGGATGAATTAGGCGGTATGCGAACAAAATACCGTCGCAGCCAAGATATTGATTTATCATTGAGAATAATAGAAAAGAAGTACAAAACAATTCGACTACCTTCACTGATCACAAAACATCATACTGTTGAATATAGCAATGACAAACGAATGTGGAAAAATCTAAAACAACTGCACAGCTTTTATCCCGCTATGATTTTTAGAGATCATTTATTAAATACGGTTGTCTGGAGTAGAGTTTTACGTTCAAATTATACGACAGTTTTATTTCTCATATTGATTATTTCACTATTAATAAACAACAATTGGCTAATACTTTTTCCTGCAATACTATATTTTTTATTCTTTGTAGCAAAGGTTGCAAAAAACACAATTGATGCAAGTATCTCAAAAAACAAAATACTATACTTTTTTGAGAGAATAGTTTTTCAGTTTTCACATGATTTATTATTCTGGTTTGGTTTTTTCTTTTTCCATCCGAAATCCAAAAAGTTAAACTATACTTTAATAGACTAAATTATATAATGCTCCAAAGTTTCTTCGTATATAGCATAACAGCCCTATTGCTTTTCATTTTTGGCAGTGTAGCCGCCAAGCGGGAGCGCATTAACAATAGTATTGGCAAACCAACATCTTTCTGGACATGGGAAGTTGTTTTTTCTTTGTTGATATTTGCATTGATTTCGGGTATCCGTTGGCAAGTTGGTGTTGATCATCAAAATTACTTAAACAATTTCCGGAGTTTACAACAATTCGGTTATTTTGCTGATCCAATGGAGAAAGGTTTTGAGTACATTACTTCTATTTTTACCACACTGGATATCCATTTTGTTTTTTATTTTGCTTTTTGGGCATTCCTACAACTATTTTTCGTTTATTATGCTGTTAGAAACGAACGCTACTTATTACCATTCTTGGGGATTGTAATCTTATTGGGACCACACTATTTGAGCTGGATGAACGGCATACGGCAAATGTTGGTAGCCACTATCTTCGTTTTTTCCATCCAGCTAATAACCAAAAGGAAGCTGCTACCATATTTGATAACTATTTTATTGGCTTCAACAATACACAAATCAGCCATATTATTGTTGATATTTTATTTTATCCCCAAACTCGATTATTTTAAAAACCGCTATATAAACATTGGGCTGCTTATTGCAACGCTAATTATCGGTTTCACACCTGCTTTTATGAATGCAATCAGCTTTTTTGAAAATATTTTAGCGTTTATTGGATATGATAGATATGCTGCACGTTTTGATATTATGCTCGAGTATGAAAGAGAAATGAATTTAGGTCCACGCCGCTTATCCATTTTGTTTTTAAACATTGAGTCCCCTCCGAAAAGTCAAAAGGCAGGAACGATAATTAATTCCAAAATATTTGTAGTTATAAACAAACTATCGTTAATAACTTAATTAGTTAATACTATTATTT
>Ga0265295_1009749_pt1 | contig 10177 bp, 8 predicted proteins | sample Munlansysbiofilm_FD_192503 | JGI IMG/M metagenome (GOLD analysis project Ga0265295, IMG submission 192503) | Leachate microbial communities from a municipal landfill in Southern Ontario, Canada - Methane capture system biofilm | ecosystem: Engineered > Solid waste > Landfill > Unclassified ...
ATAAATACTATGTTGAAACATTAGACATGAAAGATCCAAACTGGAAGAACTTTGATTTCTCTAAGTTTGATGTTGTGTTTCATGTAGCGGGTATTGCTCATGTTTCAACCAAGAAGAGCATGAAGGATCTTTACTTCAAAATTAACAGAGACTTGACCATTGAAACAGCAGTAAAAGCAAAAGAATCAGGTGTTAAACAATTTATATTCATGAGCAGCATGATTGTATATAACTCAAAAGAAACTAGAATCACATTAGATACCATACCAAATCCAGACAACTTTTACGGCTTAAGTAAACTCCAAGCAGAGGAAGGGATTAAGCCACTACAATCTAAGGATTTTAATGTATGCATACTAAGGCCCCCGATGATTTATGGACCAGGTTCTAAGGGAAACTTTCCTAAATTAATCAAACTTGCAAAAAAGACACCAATATTTCCTAACATAAATAATAAACGAAGCATGCTTTATATTGATAATTTGAGTAATTCGATTAAGCAAATGATCGAAGAAGATTTAAACGGTACTTATTATCCACAAAATCACGAGTATTCATGTACAACACATATCGTAAAATACTTTTCAAAGTTGTATAAGAAGAAAATATGGTTTACAAAACTATTGAATTTTGTAGTCTATGTCCTTAGAAGACTATCATCTGTATTTAATAAGCTATTTAGTGATTCATATTATAGTTTAGAAATGTCTAGTGGTATCATGAATAGATCAGCTATCAGTCTAGAAGAATCACTTAAAAGAATGAGTGAAAATGAGTAAACACATATTGGTTGTTTCTCAGTACTACTTCCCCGAAAATTTCAGGATTAATGATATCACTAAAGAGTGGATAAAAAGGGGATATACTGTTACTGTTATAACAGGTATACCGAATTATCCAAAAGGACAATTCTATAAAGGATATGGGTTTTTTAGGAAGCGTAAAGAAACTATAGATGGGATCAAGATTGTTAGATTACCTATTATACCAAGACTCAACAATTCACTATTTCTCGCGCTAAACTATTTCTCGTTTGTTATATCAGGTTGGCTGTGGGCTAAATTTACACGCATCAAAGCTGATTTGGTTTTCAATTTTGAAGTTTCACCAATGACTCAAGCTTTGCCAGCCATTTGGTTTGCAAAAAGAAGAAATATCCCCTCATATATTTATGTTCAAGATCTATGGCCTGAGAATTTGCAAATAGTAGGCGGCATCAATAATAAGTTTATTATCAAAAGAGTTAATAAAATGGTTGATAAGATATATGAAAAATCAACAAGAATATTAGTGACATCAGATAGTTTCAAAGAAAGCATTATTACTCGTGGTGTAAATGAGTCAAAAGTTGTAGTTTGGTATCAATATGCAGAAGAATTTTATATACCATCTACGAGAGATCAAATTGACAAGAGAAACGATCTTAAGATTATTTTTACAGGAAATATCGGACAAGCCCAAGGGTTAGAAATACTACCAAAAATTGCACGAATACTAAAAGATAGTAAGTTATCGGCACTTGTTAAGTTCATCATTGTAGGTAATGGAAGAAGCAAAAATGATCTATTAAGAGATATTGAGGAATCAAAAGCTTCTGAAATGTTTCAGTTTATAGATGCCGTTCCGTCAAGAGAGATACCTAGTATTTTGTCAAAAGCAGATGTTGCTTTCTTAAGTTTCACTGATAATGAGTTATTCAGTAAAACAATACCGGCTAAACTACAGTCTTACATGGCCTGTGGTATGCCAATATTCGCTGTGGCAAGAGGTGAAACAGAAAGAATTATTAATAACTCAAAATGTGGGGTTGTTACGCATCCAAGTGATATAAATGCGGCTGTTGAAGCAATAAGAAACTTTTTAGTTCTTGATGGTGATAAGTTAACAGAAATGTCAACTAACAGTCTCAATTTCTCTCAAGAACACTTTAACAAACAAAAACTAATGGATTATATAGATTATATTTTCATGGAGGATAATAATGTTTAAAGATAAAATATTACTTGTTACAGGTGGTACTGGATCATTTGGCAACGCTGTAGCAGAAAGATTTCTAGATTCAGATATTAAAGAAATTAGGATTCTGTCTAGGGATGAAAAGAAACAAGAAGACATGCGTAAACTCTATAATAATGAAAAGCTTAAATTCTACATTGGGGATGTTCGAGATTATAGTTCAATTGAAGGTGCGTTTATTGGTGTCGACTATGTATTTCACGCGGCTGCACTTAAACAAGTACCTTCATGTGAATTCTATCCAATTGAAGCAGTTAAGACTAATGTTCTTGGATCTGACAATGTAATTTCTGCTTGTGTAAAAAATGGTGTTAAAAAGGCGATTTTTTTATCGACTGATAAAGCTGCGTATCCAATTAATGCAATGGGTATGAGTAAAGCTATGATGGAAAAAAATGTCATTGCGAGATCTCGCCAATTAAGAACAAATGACACTGTATTATGTTTAACTCGCTATGGTAACGTTATGGCATCTAGAGGTTCTGTTATACCTCTTTTCTTAGATCAAATTCATGCCAATAAATCAATAACAATCACTAATCCTGAAATGACTCGATATATGATGACACTAGAGGATGCAGTAGATTTGGTTCTTTATGCATTCGAACACGGTGAACAAGGAGATTTGTTTGTTCAAAAAGCCCCAGCTGCTACTATCGATGTACTTGCTAAAGCAGTTCTTGATTTAAAAAAATGTGATATTCCACCAGTGTATATCGGTACTAGACATGGTGAAAAACTATATGAAGTATTGGTCACACAAGAAGAAATGTCAAAAGCAGTCGATCTTGGAGAGTTCTTCAAGGTTCCAGCAGATAATCGAAATCTAAACTACGATAAATTCATTGAAAAAGGTAGTAAAGAGATTATTCAAACAGAATCATATCATTCACACAATACAGCTAGACTTGATGTCGAAGGCATGAAGAAGTTATTACTAAAATTAGATTTATTTAAATAGGATATATATATGAAAATACTTGTAACGGGTGCTAAAGGTTTTATTGGTAAAAACTTAATCGCAGAGCTTAAAAATCAAAAATATACAGACATTTACGAGTATGATATGGAATCTACAATAGATGAATTAGACAATTATGCCAAAAACTGTGACTTTGTATTTCATTTAGCTGGTGTAAATAGACCTAAGGATCAAAAAGAGTTCCTTGAAGGGAACTTTGGTTTTACGTCAACTCTTTTAGCCTGCTTAAGAAAATACAACAATAAAGCACCTATTATGCTTGCATCTTCGATACAAGCAGCATTAGATAATCCATATGGTGTAAGTAAGAAAGCTGGAGAAGACTTACTATTTAGTTACGGCAAAGAGACTGGTTCTAAAGTCTTAGTCTATAGATTTCCAAATGTGTTTGGAAAATGGTGCAGACCAAACTACAATAGTGCTGTAGCAACCTTCTCATATAACATAGCCAATAACCTACCAATTACAGTCAATGACCGAAATGTGGTTATGAACTTAATCTATATTGATGATCTAGTCAATGAGTTAATTAATGCTCTAAAAGGTAATGAAAATAAAAATGACGAATTTTGTTATGTTGAACCAGTCCATACTGTAAAACTTGGAGATATTGTAGATTTACTTTATTCATTTAAAGAAAGTAGAAACAATCGTGCAATTCCAAATACAGAAGACTCATTCACGAAGAAGTTATATGCAAACTATCTAAGTTATTTACCAACTGACCAATTCAGTTATGAACTCAAAATGAACATCGATCATCGAGGTTCATTTACAGAGTTCTTAAAAACACCAGATAGAGGTCAAGTATCTATTAACATATCAAAACCAGGTATTGTCAAAGGCAATCACTGGCATCATACAAAGAATGAGAAGTTTTTAGTAGTAAGTGGACAAGGTGTCATTAGATTCAGAAGAATTGATAACACTGAAGTACTTGAATACTATGTATGCGGAGACAAACTTGAGGTTGTAGATATCCCACCAGGATACACACATAATATTGAAAATTTAGGTAACACAGATATGGTCACTGTCATGTGGGCAAATGAACAATATGACCCAGAAAGACCAGATACGATTTTTGTGGAGGTATAATAATATGAGAAAACTTAAAGTAATGACTGTAGTAGGCACTAGACCTGAGATTATCAGGTTATCAGCAGTTATTCATAAATTGAATTCATCAGAAGCGATTGAGCATGTTTTGGTCCATACTGGCCAAAACTATGATTATGAACTTAATGAAGTATTCTTTAAAGACTTTAATCTTAAAAAACCAGACTACTTCCTGAATGCAGCTACAGGTACAGCAATCGAAACGATTGGTAATATCTTAATCAAGATAGATCCAATCTTAGAAGAAGTTAAACCTGACGCATTCTTAGTATTAGGCGATACAAACAGTTGCTTAACCGCTATCGCAGCAAAACGTCGACATATACCTATTTTCCATATGGAAGCAGGCAACAGATGTTTTGATCAAAGAGTACCTGAAGAAACTAATAGAAAAATCGTCGACCACATCTCAGATATTAATCTACCTTATAGTTCTATAGCTAGAGAATACTTACTTAGAGAAGGATTCCCTGCTGATAGAATCATAAAAACAGGTAGTCCAATGTATGAAGTATTAATGGGGAAGAAATCTGAAATAGATAATTCTGATATCTTACAAAGGCTAGGACTTGAATCAGGTAAGTATTTCTTAGTTTCTGCACATAGAGAAGAGAACGTTAACTCAGACAACTTTTTTGATTTGGTTGAGACTCTAAATACAATAGCTGAGATTTATAAACTACCAATCATTATTTCTACACATCCAAGAACAAGAAAAATGATTGAAACAAAAGGTATAAAATTTAATCCATTGATCCAAACCTTAAAACCGCTTGGGTTTATTGACTACAATAAACTTCAAATTGAATCCAAATGCGTATTAAGTGACTCAGGGACAATCAGTGAAGAATCATCAATATTGAAGTTTAAAGCTTTAAATATTAGAGAAGCTCATGAAAGACCAGAAGCAATGGAAGAAGCAGCGGTTATTATGGTTGGTTTGAAGAAAGAAAGAATATTACAAGCTTTGCATTTTATAGATCATCAAGATAATAACACAATCAGATATGTTGATGACTATATGATGTCCAATGTATCAGAAAAAGTCGTAAGAAACATTATAAGCTATATGGATTACGTAAATAGAAAAATCTGGCGTATTTTTTAATTATTTAAATGGGGGCGATTAAAATTATCAAAGTTATATATGATGTTCCTGCAACTGAAGGTGGAGCCTTATCGATACTATTTATGTATTATAGTAGGGCAGTCGAAGATATAAATAATAGGTATATTTTTATTGTGAGTACGCCTAAGTTTGATGAGAGAGAGAATGTTAAAATTGTAAGATTTCCATGGGTAAAAAAAAGTTGGCTTCACAGGATTTTTTTCGAAATATTCTGTGTGAAAAAAGTCGTTTCTAGTTATTCTCCAGACCAAATAATAGCCCTGCATAACATGACCTTATATAGAGTTAAAACTCCGCACATCTTATATGTCCATCAACCGCTCCCATTTTCAAGTATCCGGTTTAATCTCTTCAAAGAGCCAAAGTTTTGGATTTATCAAAACATTATCGGGCAAATGATAATAAAAAGTATTAACAAAGCCAACTGTGTAATAGTACAAACAAATTGGATGAAAGAAAATTTAATTAAATATAGTAATGTACCATACTCGAAAATTTTAGTTGAATCCCCAGCTATTATATCTAGTTCATCCATTGAAGTATATAAAGAGAGTGATGAAATTGTGAATTTCATCTATCCTACTAGTGAAATATCATACAAAAACTACGGATTAATAATTGAAGCTTTTTATTATATTCCTAAAGAGCATTTTAGTAAAATTGCTTTTTATATCACTCTAAAAGGAAACGAAAATAAGAAAATAAGAACATATTATAAAATAGTTCAGAAGAATAAATATCCTATTTTTTTTGTTGGGAAAATAAGCAAAGAAAAGGTATTTGAATATTATTCCAAATCAACCTTAGTTTTTCCTTCTCTAATCGAGACATTTGGCTTGCCTCTTTTAGAAGCTAGAATGCATGAGTCTCCTATATTAGCTGCTAATCTTGAGTATTCACGCGAAATACTAGATGGATATACTAAAATATCTTATTTCGACCCAAAATCTTCTGAAGATTTATCAAAGAAAATCGTTTCTAGAATTTGTTCAATAATTGGAGGATAAAACATGAAAGTTGGAATTATTTCTATTCATAGTGCACCGTATAAAGATTCTATATACAGTGTTTTATCTAAAAAAAATGGGATAGAATTGTCAGTATTTACACTTTATTCTAAATCGAAAACACATGATGAATGGAAAAAAACAAATAAGTTACCATATATTAACACATATTCAAGTAAAGTTCTAAGACTTCCTTTCTTTGGTGATTATCATAGAGACGCATTGAAATTCATTAAAAATGGCGAATTTGATGTTGTTCTCATAAATGGGTATTATCCATTGACCTGTTTTTCTATCCTAAGGTATTTGCGAAGAAAGAAGATAAAATATGTTTACTCTGCTGATACAGTAGCCTCAAAACCAGGAATCTTAGCTGCTATTAAAAGAAGAATTATGAGGAGTTATATCAATGATGCAATATCACTTTGGGTTCCTGGGAAAAAGTCACTCGATTACCACATGAATACTTTAAGACTAGATCGCACAAAAATCTATACCGGAAGCTACACATTTGATAATCAAGCCATTCATGAAATCATCGAAAAAAATAAACATGAGTTTTTGAAGGTTAGAGAAAGTGTGGGCATTTCTGAAACATCATTTCTTTTCTTATTCGTTGGGAAGTTAATAAAAAAAAGAAATGTGAAGAAGTTGATTGAAGCATTCAATGAAATCATAAAATTAAACAATAATGTTGAGCTGTTAATTATCGGTGATGGAGAAGAGAATGACTATGTGATAAAGTCAAAATCCCTAAATAACAATATTCACCACATTGAAAGAGTTGATTTTGATGGACTACACAAATATTACTCAATAGCAAATTGTTATGTACACCCTGGAATTGAGCCGTTTTCATTAGCCTTAGTTGAAGGAAGTATTGCAGGCTTGCCTATAATTTCATCCTATGAAGTTGGAGCTGCAATGGATGTTTTGGCAGATGGAGAGAATGGTTATGTTCTTCATTTTAACACCACTGACGAATTAAAAAACAAGATGGAACTTGTTATTAACAACAAATTTTCAAGGGATGCTGTGTCATCTATTTCTAGCGAACTAATAAACTATAGAGGTCACAAATGGGCAGCTTCACAGCTGGCTCAAGCACTTAGGAGTAATGAAGATGTATACAAGAAATGATATTTGCGCAGTTATTGTAACCTATAATCCCGAAAATGATGTCTTCAACAATGTGAAGCGTACTGCAGAACAAGTGGATAAAGTCTTTGTTATAGATAACAGTGAAGCCATGGACTGGGGTGTTGAGAATTTACTGAAAGACAATAAAAATGTGATTGTCTATCAATACTTCAAGAATATGGGGATTGCTGAAGCTTTGAATAAAGGGCTAACACTGGCAAATGAACATGGATATAAATTGTTAATAACACTCGATCAGGATTCTGAGATTGAACTGGAATATGTAGCAAAGGTATTGCACATTTTCAATCAATATAGTCTACAACCGCTTTCTATTGGACCAAACTATGCCAATTTGAAAATAGAAGGAGATATGAAGAAACAAACTCATTTAATTTGTTCAGGCCAAATTTTTAAAGTTGAGGATGGTGTGAAAGTTGGTGGATTTAATAACAAATTATTTATTGATTCGGTAGATTTCGATTTTTCGTTAAAGTTAAGAAATAATGGAATTAGATTATATATCATTAACAATCTACATATGTTTCATACAATAGGAGAGAAAATTACAGTTGGATCAAAAAACGAAAAGGTTTTAATGGTGCACAACTCCTTTAGATATTATTATATTTTTAGAAATAATATATACATCATTTTTAAATATATTTGGAAGAATCCGATTTTTTGTATTAAAAAGCAAGTTTCAACTTCATTTCTTTTTTATAAGATTGTCTTTTCTTATCCGAATAAGAAAAGAAATGTCGGAATGGCAATGAAGGGTATTTATCATGGATTAATATCAAGATATGGAAGATTAAGATAATATGAAAAAAATTAAACTTTCTTTAATCGGTTCTCTAATGTTATTAATGCTAATTTTTCCAAGACAACTACAGTTAGCTAAAGCGATAATTTTATTTGCTATACTATTAATTGTGATAATAGAAATTTCGAGCGGTAAGAGATTCAAGTTGAATAGACATGTTTTATATTTCTTTTTTTTCTATTTAGTTTATGCTGTATATAGTAGCATTGTGGGCCTAATTAATAATAATCCTGGAGTTGGACCGTTTGCACAGTTGAACATTTTGTACTATATTCTGCTCCTTCCTGTAGTAATATCTATTTCTGACACTAAGGATTTGATGAAAATGTTCAATTTATTGCTACTCGCATCATTGGCTATTAGTGTTCACTCTATCTTAACACTACTTGTAACTTTGGGTTATTGGCCAATTTTTCTCTATGTTCCATTTGATGCAACGAACGGAATTCAGATTCATGAGGGATACATTCACATTGTTAACACGAATACTTCCATGCTAATAATTCTAGTACCTATATCACTTTTGTTAATAGACAAGAAAGTAGTTTCAAAAAAATTATTGTATTTTGTTATAGCGATTTCATTGACTGCAATCTTAATCAGTGGTAGACGAATTCTTTGGTTGAGTGCAGGAATATCTATACTAATGGTTTTATTGATGAGTATTAGAAAAAATAAAAAATCGATTTTTGCTTTAACCTTAATTGGTATATCTGTTTTTGTCTATTTTGCTTCTGAAGATTTAATTGATGTAAAAAGTATTATAACTAGATTAACTTCAGCATTCATCGGAGAAGAGGGGGATATTAGATATGATCAAATGAGATATCTATATAGCGGATTTCTAAGTAATCCTATTTTTGGAAGTGGAGCAGGAATTGGAACAGAGTACGTTAGAAATCAAGACTATCCTTGGATGTATGAAGCATCGTATCACTTGATTTTATTTAACGCGGGAATTCTTGGCAGTTTGTTTTTTTGGACAAGTATAATTTTCATATTTATAGGTTATTTTGAAGGAAAATTCGATTTAAAAATGAAGTATTTGGCGACATGTATCTTAATTATTGTTCTTTTGGCAAATTCAACAAACCCATATTTTACATCCTCGTTCGATTTTATCATTATGATTCTTATACCACTAATGATATTGAATACATCTAAGATCAACACAATTATAATTAATAAATAAGGAGACGATTACATATGAAAGGTATTATTTTAGCTGGAGGCTCTGGTTCAAGATTGTATCCACTTACAATGGTTACAAGCAAACAACTTTTACCAATTTACGATAAACCGATGATTTACTATCCTTTATCGATTTTAATGTTGGCGGGAGTAAAAGAAATTTTAATCATATCTACACCAGATGATACACCAAGATTTTTATCTTTACTAGGTGATGGATGTAAGTTTGGTATTAATCTAAGCTATAAAGTTCAGCCATCACCAGATGGACTAGCACAAGCATTTTTATTAGGTGAAGAATTTATAAGTGATGACACAGCTTGTATGATTCTTGGAGATAACATTTTTTATGGTAACGGCATGAAGTCCGCCCTAACTAGAGCTGTTGAAAACTCAAAAATAGGAAGAGCCACAGTGTTTGGTTATCATGTAGATGATCCTGAACGTTTTGGTGTGGTTGAGTTCGATAAAGACGGGAAAGCCATCTCGATTGAAGAAAAACCGACTGAACCCAAATCTAACTATGCAGTAACAGGTTTATATTTTTATGATAAACGTGTTGTTGAATTTGCAAAGCAAGTCAAACCATCCAAACGTGGTGAACTTGAGATTACTGATTTAAATAGAATGTACCTAGAAAATGGGTCTTTAGATGTTGTTACTTTTGGTAGAGGGTTAACATGGCTTGATACAGGCACTCATGAGTCACTTGCTGAAGCGACAGCATTTGTTAAGATGATTGAAGAACATCAAGGACTAAAAATATC
>Ga0265295_1009754_pt1 | contig 10174 bp, 10 predicted proteins | sample Munlansysbiofilm_FD_192503 | JGI IMG/M metagenome (GOLD analysis project Ga0265295, IMG submission 192503) | Leachate microbial communities from a municipal landfill in Southern Ontario, Canada - Methane capture system biofilm | ecosystem: Engineered > Solid waste > Landfill > Unclassified ...
CGAGATTTAGAGAATTTATGCGAGCTTCTTCTAATTTATTTTCTATATATAATTCTGCTTTTTTTACTGAGCCAAGTTCTTTTATCTTCCGCACTTTAAGTTCTAATGCTTTAAGTTCTTCTTGATCGGCGACAGTTTTCTTTAATCGTTCAAACGCCTTTGACATATCAAGTGCTTCTTCTTTGACTTCGCCAAATCCAATTATAAGCTTTTCAAGACTTTCAGTCTGTAATTTTATAAGAGCTTCTTTTAATTCATCTACAGATTTACCACTGTCTTTGAATAGTTGTGATTCCTGCGTGAGAACAAACATTTCTTCAATTGTTTTTTGTAATGCTTTTTTTTGTTTTTCGTAATCAAAAATCTCTACAGTAGGAATTGTTTTTTCCAAATCCTGTATTTCTTTAGGGATTGACGCGAAGCTTTCTTTTAATGCAGCTAAATTCGCTTTTCCCGCTGCCTTGCCTAAGTTCGTAAACTTAGCAGTCATTTGGGCTTCTAATGCGGCCCAAAATGCATCTGGCAAATCTGTAGCTTTTTTCATTTGTGCTATATATTCTGTAGCAAACTTGGCCCCGTTTTCTTTTAGCTTATATATATTAAATATATGGTTTGCAATGTCTGTACCTATCTCTTCAAGTTTTGCTGCCGGAGCTTGTAAATTTTGGGCTAAAGAATCAATTCCTTCCTGAATCTGAGTTTGCATTTTTTCAGACGAAAAAGAAGATTTCATATCCAAGCCACGTTGCATTTCTGTTTGAATTCTTTTATATTTTTTAGCAAAAACTTCTGCACTTTGCGTTAATTCGTTTATAGATTTTGTTTGTTCATCGAATAAAATGTTTTCCCTGGCTTTTTTTACTATAGCTGTAAAATTTTCAAATGTACCCGCAAGACTGGCTACTTGATCCATAGTAGAAGCAGATTGGTCTCCAAATACTTTCTGATCATTTATGTTTTGGATTACTGCATCTGACATATCTTTATTTTCGGAAACAAATCTAACTATGGCCGCATTATAATCATCGAGTCCTTTTTTAGCGGCATCATCTAATACCCTGCCCCACCCTTCCAATGTGGATACATTTTCATCGATAATAATAGAGTTTTTCTTAAAGGCTTCTGAAGTATCTTCTAATTTATTTTTAAAATACGCCGCTATTCCAGCCGCCGCTGTTGCCCCTGTTATAAACAATCCCAACGGAGTTGTAAGTAGTCCAGCATTAAATGCAAATATTGCTGTTTTGGCTATACCTAAAGCTTTTATTAACCCATAAACTGCGCCTGAAATAGCAAGTATGGCAGCAACATAACCTGCCATTTGCACAATAGGGAATGATTGGATAAATTTTTCGGCCAGAGATGCAGCGGCTTTTAAAGCATCGGCTAAAGTATGTAATACATTGGTAAGCCCTGCTTCCCCAACAGCAAGAGCGACATTTTTTACAGTATCAGCCAGGTTCTTAAATTTAACACCAAGACCTTCTTGCTGTTTTTCTGCCATTTTTAATGCAGCGCCGAGTTCTTTAGTAGATTCTATCGCCCTTGAAATTCCACCGCCTTGTGCAGTTTCCCGGATCAAGATTGCGGCAACCTGAGACGCTCTAATACCAAAAAACTCTTGAGCTTTTGCCATATCCACAGTATTACGTTCAAAATCCCAAACTAATGGAGCGATGTTTCTTAGTGCTTGCTCATAGCCTACCATTCCAGGGTTAATATCCTTAACAGACATTCCTACAGAATATAGTGCCGATTTTAACGCCCCGTTAGGAGCTATCATACTAAGCAGGGTTTTTCTCAGAGCAGTACCCATGGTAGATGCTCTAATACCATTATCGGCGAGTACCATCAAAGAACCAGACACTTCACTTAATGTCAACCCTGCTTGCGATCCTGCTGCACCGACATACCCAAAAGCAGTTACAAGCATGTCAGTGGAAAGTTTTGATTTAGTGATAGCGTTGGCAAAGATATCAGTGATTTCATTTGTCTGCACAACTTCAAGACCAAATGCCCGAATTGCAGTAACAACAAGCCCAGCAACAGTATTAAAATCTTCCAAAGCACCTGTGGCGAGGTTAGATACTCCTTGAATCATCTTCAAGGCTTCCTCTGCTGTAAACCCGGCCTTACCTATTGTCTGCATACCTTCTGCTACTTCTTGGGCCGAAAATTTAGTATCAGCAGCCATCTGCTTGATTACATTGCCCATAACAGATGCTTCTGTAGCAGTTGCACCGGCGATTGCTTGAAGGCTTTTTAATGCTTGGTCAAAATCAATTATAATATTGATTGCGCCACGGAAACCTTGCGTAATTCCTTGTACTACGAAAGCGGCGGCAATAAATGCGGCAAATTGTTTTATTCTTGCAGTAGTATTAGCATATGCTTCTGACAACCTCCCTAATAGAGATTGTTGTTTTTTTAAATTTTCATGATATTTTTGAGCTTCTTTGTCGTGATAATCATAACTTGCCGCAACTTTTTTTTGTAATGCGATTTGGTTTTCTTTGAATGTATTTAATGCTTGAATACTGGCTTTTTCTTTTGCCCTCTGCGCTTCCCCCGCTATAATTTCGGCCTTCATTACAGCCAAATATTCTTTTCGTGCTTTTGTTTCTCTGGAAATTTCTACAATATTTGCACGTCGGTTATCGGAGGCCATAATATTACGCTCTTTTTCTCGTAATAACATTCCTTGTTTTATGGCATCAGATTCAGCCTTTCTTTCTTTACTTTCTTTGGCTACTAAAGCAACATTATTTTGCGCAGCTACAGCCCATCTTTTATTTATTTCAACATTTTCTTTTAATGCTTGAACATGAAGTTTTTCGATTTCAATTCGTTGTTGCTTTGTTTTTAGATCTTTGGCCGCAATACGTTGTGCTTCGTATTCCCCGGTATTTAAAGCTTTTAAAGCAGATGCTCTTTCGTTTAATTTTACGGCAAGTTTATCTGATTCAGTTGCCAATCTTTTATAAGTGGTTGCGTTAAGTTCCCCGGCTTCTCTTGATTTTTTTAATTCAGTAGTTACAATCGCCAAATTCTTTTGTAGTTCTTTAGTTCCGGTTTGTGTACTTCCTAATTGGCCAAAAGATTTTTTTACGTTTTCTAACATTACCAACAGATCCAAATAACTTTTAGTTATTTTATCGGTGGCGGTTTTGTTTTTATCTAATCCACCGGTTCCCGTAGCCCCTATTTTACTAAGGGCATCGGAAGCCAGCTTTGCTTTTTTAATTATCTTGTCTGTAGACGTAGAAATCTTACCCAATTCAGCATTAACATCTTTGGTTTCTCTATAATCAACTTCAATTCCTAATTTTGCTAAGTCCATTATTTTTGGCCCTTCTTCTTTTGTTTCTTAGCTACGTATTCCAAGTACACACTGTCTATTTCTTTTAAGATTTCTACTTCTATCGGTCTAATATTTGTTTGTAATAAGGTTGTCCAAGATTGTATATCTGGCCAAGTTAGGGGGTTCGGCCCCGACATACCATAAGTTCTTCCTCTATGAATTTGCCAGAACCAAGTCCAAATATGTTCAAGATAAAAAGGTATTTCAGGGGCGTCTTCTAATTGAGCTAACGCAGAATCGTACATTTCAGAACCTTCAGGAGCATTATTTAAAATCTGCATTAAAGAATCCCGCCGTGTAGATCCTGAATCATCAGGCATATCCATATCCAGAATATGCCTGACGAATTCTTGTGTTAGCTCTCTAACTCCCCCAAAAAATTACCTCGATCCCCAATAAATTCATCTACCTGATCAAAGATCCATCGGTAAGTTTTGTAAAGCCATCGTTTATTTTCCAAATCACATGGCAACACCTCTCCGTTAAACTGCACGTTCTCCCACTCTTTTGTGCATACACAGATTAGATCAATCTTGTTATTATCAAGGGTTTCGGATTTCAGGTTTTTCATACCACGAAATCCTTTCTTTAGATTTTTATCCTGGACTTTGCGGGTGTGGGCTTGGTACTCTTTAGAGTCCATACCAAGAACTTTGATGCGGATTCCGGTAGCTTCTCCGGTGGAAGGATTTTCAATGTCACACCAAACACCCTCTTCAGATGCTTTATTGGTATCAAGTTTTGCTAAATCAATCATTTTGCGCTCCTTATTATTGCGTCTTATTTATTATTTTGGCCCCTATATTTCAAGGGGCCGGGTTATTTATGCTTTTGTGATCTGTAGAGTATATCCAGTAACAGAATCATACAATGCCTGAAATGGCATATTAAGAATAATAGGACCTTCATCATTTACAGGAACATCTCCGCCAGAATATTTAATTCTCGGCATAAAAAATGTCATGCTGTTAGTTCCGTCTCCAAGCTGAAATGACAAAGAAGAGTCCTCTTCATCGATAAATTTAGCAAGCAGGTCTGAACTTGCAAAGTATGCGGTCATAGTACCAGTTATGTTAGAGCGACCATCAACAAGACCAACCGATTTATTCTGCCCGATAACTTGAAGATTTGTAATATTGTTAGAAAGAGACAAATCAATTCCAGTTATCAGAGCATTGGGTGCCCCATCTTCCAACAGAGTTCCGGTAAAGGAATCGAAAGGGGACCCTGTAGCTTTTGTACTTGTAGAAGTATTCCAATGAGTAGTAGTTGCAGGGGACATTGTTTCGCCCATTACATTAAAAGAAGATGTAATGATACCATTTGGAGTTACGTTTACAGACCATGTATTAACTACACAGCCGGGAAATACATGATACTGCCCAATGTCGGAAAAATGTTTCTGAAGGGTAAACGATTTCATGGTAGTCCCGGTTACAATCGTTCCGTCTGTTTGCCATTCTTCAAACATTGCGCTTTCAATAAGGTCATCAAATGACTCGTAAGAAAGCTCTACAGGGATATCCCCGCCTGCCGTGAGCATACCGTGTCTAAGATCGGCAATCTGCCTATCAGACCTAAGTTCGTTTGACTGAAAAGAGTCTTTACTTAGAGTTACGCCAACACCTGTTACCCTCAGATCATACGGGGTATATGTGGTACCTAAGGATGCCCATGCATCTTCCATTGCGTAACTAACTCCTACCCGACTGCCTCTTGCTACATCTACCATTATTATATCTCCTACATTAAGTTATATGTTTCATATCTGATATGGATGGGGATCGTATACCTTCCATTTGCATCAAAAAATCCATTTAAAGCATAGCTTCTTCTAATATCTATTGTTATTTCTTGCCCTGAATCTGCATTCGATGTTAATTCTAAGTTTCTCGGGAAATGTTCGAGTATATCGTCTACTAAATTTGAATATGGTCCCCATCCTGTTTGACGGACTGCTTTTACATAAACAGCAAACGTGCCTCGTTCGATTTCGAATCCATTTGTTCCAATGTTGGGGTAATCAGTTTGCGCCGGGATTAATTCTGATTTAATATAAATTTCAGTTTCATCAGGATCTAAATCCAGGTTCTCTCGCTGCCATATAGGTCTATTGGGTAATGTGGCAAGCCTTGAATTTAAAGTTTGTTGTATTGCAGTAAAATATCTCATGCTTTACCTACTTCATTAGCCACGATTGCATTCCAATTTAGGATGGCGTTTTCTCTCATATGATACGCCCCTGTCCTAGGCCACCCTTCGTGCTCTGCTTGTTGGACATAACTCACATCATTTGTAAAATAATATGACTCTTGTTTGGATAAAGTTTCTGTTGTAGCATTAATTCTTGTAGATACGTCCGCTAATGCTGCTATTCTATTTTGAGCGGCAATTCCTTCATCTTTATCTCCAGACCCCCAAGCAGACGGTCCTCCTTTATAGTTATGCGAACTCGGAGTGCCGCTGGAGGGTGCCCAACTACCGAGTAAAGTTCCGGTAGAAACGGGAGACCCTTCGGCTATATCCATAGAAACTTGTTTACAAGCGCCTTGGTATATGTTAGTGGTTTTTCTTTCCATTTTTTGGGCAAACTTTTTTATTTGATCGGTGGCACTCATTTTTTACACTTGTAACCTCACAAAGGTTTTCATTAAAAGCATAGCTACTTTAACTTGTTTTTCTTCCCCATCATCAGATATAAAATCTTTCAGAACATCCGGGCTATACACGTTTGTTCTCGGCATATCCAAATACTTAATAAGATAATGAATTTCGCCAGAACCGAAACCAACCCCGGCTAACAGTGAAGATGCCATTTGCGCCTGTAATGTAGCATCCATTTTAATAGCTTCAATAGAATATTCATTATAGGTGGCAGTATTCATTCCTGTAGAGTCATCATAAGAATTAGAAACAAACATTTTATAAGTAAGTGTAGTTTTGATTCCGCTATTTAAAATCTGATCCATTACCTTGTTGGCTTTATTTTGTATTTTGGCAAAATTTATCATACTACTCTTCCTTTGACCCCTGCAAGCCACTTGCCGAGAAGATAATGGACAATGTCTATGGGATTCGAACTTTCAAAAGGATTAGCATTAAATAACTGACTTGCATATTTAACATGCATGGCTCCGGCAATAGAAAAAGAAGCTATCGGGTATTCAGTATCTTGCCCTACCGTGCCTTGAAATAAGCGAGTATCCACTACTTGATATGCTAATTCAAATTGAGCCCACATTACTTCATTAGGAAATCCAAAAATATCAGAAGCGTAAATAGTTGTTGTAGAATCAGATTCCGATTCGATATCTTCTTTAACTTCAATCCAAGCCCCGTCACTATCTATGTCTGTAACAGTTACGTATTCTGCGCCACTTCTTACAACTTTAAGCAACTGATCGAGTTGTAAATCACCATCAGTTAGATTGCTATAAAAAATATCAGCAGATGTACTTTCATCAATAAATTTATTTCCAGTTACTGTTAGATCTGCCGCATCTACTATTTTGGTGTAGTCGATATCATAAAAGGTATTTAAAGAATCTTTGCCTTCATTAGCAATTTGATCAGTTGTAAAACGAGGGAATGCCAAGTTTTGTTGTTTTGTTACAGGTCTGCCACGGAGTTTAAAAGTATTTAATACACGAGCCGCTACCATTAAGGCATATTTTTTCTGATTTTCAGACAACTCGTACCATGTAACAGAACTCCCCAGCCTATTGTATGAAGTGAAATAGGAATCCGCTTGAACCAATGTCCCGTAACTATTTGAAGTATGATATGCTGGGATAGTAATTAAATCCATTTAGTTTCCTATAAAGGGGGTTTTTAGGCCCCCGTATTATAAAAATTAACCTTCAGACAGATCGGCCCAGAAAACAAGAATCCCGTCTGTGGCGGTATCCTGGCTAAGATCGGCAAAACAGGATACGGTATTATCCGCAGTAACTTTAAAATACTCAGGACCAGCAACAGCCGGATCAGTCATATTAAGAGCATAGAGAACTTTCGCTCCGCCCACCGAAACGCCGGTAACCGTCATAGAAACGGGCGTATTTTCCATGGTGATTCCGGCAGAAGGAATATCTGCTTCCAGAACATCATCAAGTGGGGTGTCAAATGATACCCATTCACCAGAACTTTCGACATCTACAATCTTAAAGATACCGTTCATGGCATCATCATCCCAACCAGACATTTTAACAACATCCCCGGCAGCAAGTGATGCGAAAGCATCTGCGGAACTCGAAGTATCGTAAAGTTTGCCCTTAATCATTTTAAGATCGGTAGCAGCAGTCAAGGTTTTAGATGATGTGTAGTCATCGGTTCCAGCAACTACAGTCATTCTAAATTGATCCATATAATTCTTCATTCTTTATTTCTCCTTATAAAATGCCCCTTTATTTCAAGGGGCTAATATTTTGCTAGACGTTGGTAATGCTGTCCACTTTAACGATAGCATCGCGCTCTTCAGCTTCAATTGCGATTCTCATGGTGAGAACCACAATAAGATTTCTGGCTCTAATATCCTTGTCGGTCTCGATCATGATGTCCCTCTGGATACCAAAAACAAAATTCTGGGGATAAGAAAGAAGCATTTCCGTGTTAGGCATAAGAGCGGCAGGAACAACAGGAACTCCAAATGCGGATACAGTAGGACGGTTCAGATAGAAATCGTCGCCAGCACCGGAAGTTCTTCCGGCCAGAGTATCTCGGTATTCAATGGTATTATGCCAAGACATCATAAAGTTCATAGCAGCAAGATTTCTCAGATACTGAGTAGGCATTTCCTGAAGGGCAGATTTAAATGCCTCCTTATTAATAGCAGTCAGCCCAGAACCGTCAACAGTATGTCCAGCAAGAGCCAAAGCACCGTCAAAGAGAGCAAGATACGGGTCAGCAGAAGTGGTGTCGCCATTAATCAGCAGCTCTTCAAGGTCAAGACTAACCCGACCAGTAAGCATATTCATAATGGTGGATTCCAGATTACCCCTTTCGATAGAATCCTCAAGGGCATCGTAAGGAATATGTACTTCAGCAATTACTTCCTCAGAATCAAGCTGAATCTGCCCGAAAGCTGGGCGTACACGCTGATCTGAAGCAAGTGCAGTTCCTGAAGAAGGAGCGGCCCTAAGAATACGAGATCCAAAACCAATGGTATCGATATTCATTTTGGGGCTATTCATCTGTACAGTACGAACCCTGCTAATAAGGGTAGGCTCGTCAATCAGTTTACGATAAAAGGAATCACTCTGCTCTGGGTTAAGATAGCCACCATCAGTAACCATCTGGCCTACAGCAAGATCTGCTTTTTCGATAATTCTTCGAGAGTCGGTCATTTTAATTGTCTCCTAAACAAAAGTTACAAAAGATTGATTTTTCTTTTTAGTTTCAGTTTTAATTTTCTTAGTCACATTCTCATCAAGTTCACTCCCTCTTGATTTGGGGGTGTTCTTTATGATTTCGATTTCTGCTTTAATAGTCTCCAATTCTTTTTCGGCAATTTCTTTTTTCTGATACATTTCAAACTGTTCGTTCAAAGAATCGTTAAGGGCGGTCTTGGTTTCATCAAGTTCTGATTTAACAAGGCTAACTTGTTCATGCAACATTTCTGTGAACTTGGCGATCAATTCCTCTTTCAGAGCATCGTCTGTGGTAGTATCAAGAACTGCTTCTACAGGTTCCGGCATAAATTCTTTGATAATTTCACTCTTGATTTCAATGTTATCGATCACATCCTCTGCTTTAACGTTTGCCAGAACAGCGCCGACATAACTGGTAAAATTATTTATGGCAGTCATGATCATGTCTTTACGGCTTGTGCCTTCTGCTTCCGGCTGGCGTATTGTACCAAGTACAATGTCCATCATAGCAAAAAGGGAATCGGCCACCTTATCCAACGTTTCGTATTCAAATTCTTCTTTCTCGAGACCTTCTTTTTCGGACTCTTCTTTTAGGTCTGCCACAACAGCATAAACTCCATCAGCCAAGGCCGACATTTTTCTTGTTTCGAGGTCAACTTCATCATCTTCAATCTGAGAATAGACATCAAAGCCTTCAAGGGCATCCTCAATCTTTTCATCAACCGAAAAATTGTGTTCAGACACAATCTCCTGAAGTTTTTCCTCTGTAACATCCTTACTCACAAGAATGCTATAGATTGTTTTCGGCATAGTATTTTCTCCTTTAACTTCGCCTTTAATAATTTTAAACGGGCTTCTGTTGGCAGCATGACCTACCAGAGACACAAATTCTACTTCTGTATTGGTCATGAAACTTACGTCCGCTTCTGTTATAATGCTTTTTACTTTAGCCATATTTATTAATCCTCGGTTGAAATATCAACAGCGTGACTGTGGCCGAGTGCCTTGTCTGTGCTTGTTCCATAAGAAATGGTGTGGCTGTGATCTTGAACGGTATCTGTATGCCCTTTTACAATCTTTCCGTCATTATCATACCAAATGATATATGTGTGTTTATGGGATGGAATGACATCTTTATTCAGATTTTCGTTTGTTTCCCCTATAATCTGTTTGGCAACTTCGAGCATTACCCTTTGCACAAATTTTTGGGAATAACCGCCAAAAGAAAATCCATTAAGATCCCCATTGATTACTTTTTCAAAAACATCATCCGTGCATTTAACTGCCATAACCCAAGAATTTTCAGGGAAGTTAGGGTCGCCTTTTTCTGTCATATAGGATTCTACGACATAGCACCCGGATTCCTGCCAATCATGCTGAATGTCTATATTTTTTTCTTTTCTTTGGGCCAAGAAATTCCAGGCTGCTTTCTGCACATCTTCTACAG
>Ga0265295_1009757_pt1 | contig 10173 bp, 11 predicted proteins | sample Munlansysbiofilm_FD_192503 | JGI IMG/M metagenome (GOLD analysis project Ga0265295, IMG submission 192503) | Leachate microbial communities from a municipal landfill in Southern Ontario, Canada - Methane capture system biofilm | ecosystem: Engineered > Solid waste > Landfill > Unclassified ...
CGATCTTGGAGATCTGCGCGTATTCAACGCCGAGGGCGCCGAGGTGCCCATGCACCTGCGTCGCAGTGAGGCAAGGCCGGTAGCGGCGCACGAAGTCCCTTTGCATCTGTTTTGGATCTCAAGCCGCTCCGAGGGCGGCCAGGATTACGACGTTCGCCTGCAGGTGCGCACCAGTGACCAGGGCGCGGTTCTGGAAACCCGGATGACTGCGCTTGCCGGGGGAACAGATCAGGCCCTGCTGCTCGACGCTTCCGCCAACGCGGAAGCCCTCGCCGCGCTGCGTTTCGAGCTGGGAGCCGCATCGTCAGCCTTTATCCGTGTCGACGTGCGGGGCAGCGATGACCTTTTTTCCTGGCGCAGGGTCGGAAGCGGAGTGCTGGCTTTCATGGAACACCAGAACGGGCGCATCCTGCAGAACAGGATCATGCTGGATGGCACGCGCTGGAAATACTATCTTGTGACGGGACAGGCCGATCTTTCGCTTCTGGTTGCGGCCTTTGCAGAGAAAGTCCGTAGCGATTCAGGCTTGACCCGCCGCTTTGCGCCGTTGCGCGGCGTGCGGGCCGGGGACGGTACGTATGATTATGTTTTGCCGCCCGCCTTGCCGGTGGATGTGCTGGACCTGGCGGACGTGGAGAATGCGGTGCTGGGCGTGAAAGTGCTGGTGCCATCGGGCGATGAATGGCGCAGCATCGGGGCGGGCTCGCTTTTTCGCATGAACGTCGACGGGCAGTTGCTGGCCGGTCCGGGTCTTGCGCTGCACGGACCGCATGAGCGATTGCGGATTGTGATGCAGGGTGCTCCGGCGCCTTTGCGCGTTGGCTGGCTGCCCCATGAGCTTGTCTTCATGCCGCAAGGGCCCGGGCCGTTCACGCTGGCCATGGGCAATCCTTCCATCAAACGCACCCCGGACATGCTGGCGGCCATGCTTGAGGACAATCAGATCGGGGCGGTGCGGCTGGGCACTGCCACGATCACTGAGCCGGTGGTCCTGGGCGGCGAGGCTCGGCTGCTGCCGGAACGAAGTTACACCAGGTTTGTGCTGTGGACGGTTCTTGGCCTGGGGGTGATCCTGCTCGGGTTCATGGCCTGGCAGTTGATCGCAGCCCTGGATCACAAAAAATGAACGCCGGGCGCTGATCGGCACGCAAGCGAAACAAACAGTTGTATCGGCCTCAGTTCAGGGTTGCCTGTACCAGTCGCACATTGCTCATCACGTCGTTTATCAGCCCGGGACTCAGCAGGATCTCCCGGGCTTCCTGTTTTGATATGATTTCGCGGAAGCTGGGGTCGAGTTGGTTGAGCTTGCGTACATCGTCGAGCAGGGTGCCGTTGGGTGAGATGAGTTTGGCCACCTGGTTGGCCAGGAAAAGGACGGTCAGGCTCTTGGCCTGCTGCCCGTCGCATTCGAGCTGTGAAACAGGCAGCAGCGCGGGAAGGTGATGGCCAAGGACGAGGGTGCGCAGTTGAGCCGGAATGCCCCCGCTTCTGGCCATGATCTGGGCGGCCTGGATGTGGGTGGCCATGAGACGCTCGTATTCACGGTCCAGGCTTTGCGGGTACACTTCGCCTTCGTCGGGGTCCTTGACCAGCAGGATGAGCACCAGCTTGCCGATGTCGTGCATCAGTCCAGCCGTGTACAAGGCGCCGCTGTCGAGGTCCTGCCTGGCCCTGGCCATGTACGAGGCGGCAATGGCGGTGGAGTTCATGTGCTGCCAGATAACCTTGAACATGCGTTGGTGCTCGGGATTCTTGTACAGTGAATAGGGCATGACGCCAAAGGCGATGAGGTTTTTCAGATTGTTCAGGCCCAGGATGTTCACTGCGGTGTGGATGGATTTGACATCCGTGGCCACGCGGAAAAACGGGGAATTGATGGTTTTCAGCACACGAGAAGAGAGCAGTGGGTCACGGGTGACCAGATCTCCGAGTTCCTTCATGCTGACGTCGGGGTTGTCGATGGCGGCCAGGGATGAGTGCAGTGTGCCGACCTTGTCGAAGGCCTTGACCAGATTCGAGATTGCGGTTTGAGCCAGGGCGGATGGCGGTTCGTAGACATGGGTCATCTGGTTGCCGGTGGAGGACTGTGTACCGGCGTAGATGTGATCCAAGGCGCGGATCAAAACCGATTCCCATTCATTGAACACGCTTTGTTCAGCTGCGGCCAGATTGATCTTTACGGGATCATGATTCTCTCCAACAATGGGCTCCAACTGCGGCTTGCGCGAGACATAAAAATACATAAGCGCTGCAAGGCTAAGCAGCGCAGGTATGACAAATATGTATGACATAGTTTTCCTCATCTGGAAAGAATTGATGCAGTTTCTTTAAACACGAGGGTGTGTGATTGCAATGAATTTTATTACGCATCACACAGACTATGAAGAAGACAGAAATAATAGTTGAATCGATTTGTAAACCAATAAAAAAGCCTCCGGTGATGGAGGCTTTTTTATTGGTTCATTGGTTGGAATCAGAGTCCGGCGTCGTCCACAAGTTCCATGCTTCTGGCTGCGCGAACTTCGTCGAGACGTTCAACTGGCGTGGTAATGGGCGCATTTTGAATCGATGCTGTATCGGTATCGACACGGCCAAGTATTTCAATCAGGTCATCGACGAATCCGTCCAGGGTTTCCTTGCTTTCCGTCTCCGTGGGTTCAAACATCAGGCATTCCTTGACGATGAGCGGGAAGTAGATGGTTGGGGCGTAGTGTCCCTTGTCCAGCAATGCCTTGGCCAGATCCAGAGCGCGTACGCCCTTTTCGGACTGCTTCGCGGCCGAGGCCACGAACTCGTGCATGCAGATGCGGTCGTGGGGGATTTCAAGAACATCCTCCAGGCGCTTGCGCATGTAGTTGGCGGCCAGAACCGCGTTTTCCGAGGCGCGCACGATGCCTTCGCGTCCCAGACGCAGGATGTAGGCATAGGCTTTTAAAATGACCCCGAAGTTGCCGTAGAAGGGTGCGATGTAGCCGATGGATTTGGGGTAGTCGTAGTTGAGGTAGTACTGGCCGTCCTCAAGTTTGACCACGCGCGAAACGGGCAGATAGTCCACCAGGCGCTGGCTCACGCCCACCGGGCCGGAGCCCGGTCCGCCGCCGCCGTGGGGAGTGGCGAAGGTTTTGTGCAGGTTCAGGTGCACGACGTCGAAGCCCACGTCGCCGACACGCATCTTGCCCATGATGGCGTTCAGGTTCGCGCCGTCGTAGTAGAGCAGCCCGTCCACGCCGTGGACCAGCTTGACGATGCGTTCAAGGCCGCACTCGAACAGCCCCAGGGTGTTGGGGCAGGTCATCATCAGGCCCGCCACTTCGTCATCCAGCACCTTTTCCAGTTCGTCGGGGTCGATCATCCCGTTTTTGGATTGAATGGAGACGACATCGTAGCCGGCGATGGCCGCCGAAGCCGGATTGGTGCCGTGGGCGGAGTCGGGCACGATGATCTTGGTCTTTTTGTTGCCCTTGTCGTTGTGGTAGGCGGCCATGAGCATGACGCCCGTCAATTCGCCGTGGGCGCCGGCCATGGGCTGCAGGGTGAAGGCGCTCATGCCCGTGATTTCGGCCAGCAGCTGCTCAGTCTCGTACAGCACTTCAAGGGCGCCCTGGGTCATGTGCCCGGCCCCTTTAAGCTGCGGGATGAGCGGATGCACGGAGGTGAATCCGGGCTGGGCAGCTACGGCCTCGGTGAATTTCGGGTTGTACTTCATGGTGCACGACCCGAGGGGATAGAAATTGCTGTCCACGCTGTAATTGAGGCGCGAAAGCCTGGTGAAATGACGGATGACGTCGATTTCGGACAGCTCGGGGAGTTTCGGGGCACTGCCGCGCAGCAGGTGCGCGGGGATGTCGCTTTCCGTGTTGCCCCGTGGTTCTTTGGGCCACACGCCGGTGCGGCCTTTGGCGGAATCTTGGAAAATGGTTTTCACAGGGCACCTCCAATCAACTCGGCCAGGATGCCGATACACTGCTTCGTGGTTTTTTCGGTGCAGGCCACCAGGAGGTGGTTGTCCATGCCCTGGTAGTAGCGGCCCAGGGGAAAGCCCGGCACGAACTTGTAGTCCAGGAGCTTGTCGATGACTTCGTAAGCCCGCACGGGCAGTTTGACCGTGAATTCGTTGCCGAAGGGCTGGTTGAGGACGTGAACGCCGGGCAGACGCTCCAGGCGGTTCGCTGCGTAATGGGCGCGCTCGATGCCTGTCTGGGCGGTTTTCTTCAGGCCTTGGGGGCCGAGGAGGCTTATGTACATCAGCGCCCGTAAGGCGCACAGCGCCTGGTTGGAGCAGATGTTGGAGGTGGCTTTTTCGCGGCGGATATGCTGCTCCCGGGCCTGCAGGGTCAGCACAAAGCCGGTTTTGCCGCTTTTGTCCACGGTGCGTCCGACAATGCGGCCGGGCATCTGGCGGATAAGCTGCTTGTTGCAGGCCATGATGCCGAGGTAAGGGCCTCCGAAACTCAAGGGGAGTCCCAGGCTCTGTCCTTCGGCCACGGCGATGTCCGCGCCCATTTCGCCCGGAGTCTTGAGCACGGACTGCATGATCGGGTAGGTCGAGATGATGGAGACGATCTTGTGTTCGCGGGCCTTGGTGAACAGGGCCGTGAAATCCTGGATCGTGCCGAAGAAGTTGGGGTTCTGGACAATGACCGCGGCCGTGTCGTCGTTCAGGGCGGCAAGCAGCGCGTCCACGTCCGTTTCGCAGTTCCGGTGGGGGATGGTCACCAGATCGAGCTTCAGGTTTGAGGTGTAGCTGTCGAGCATGACCCGGTAGATGGGGTTGACGCTCTCGGAGATGACGATGCGCGTGCGCTTGTTCTGGCGAACGGCCATCATGATCGCTTCGTAGAGCGCGGTGCCGCCGTCATAGAGGGAGGCGTTGGCGTACTGCAGGTCCAGAAGGCGCGCCACGGCGGTCTGATATTCAAAGATGGCCTGCAGCATGCCTTGGGAGGCTTCAGCCTGATAGGGGGTGTAGGCGGTGTAGAACTCGCCCCGGCTGCAGAGCGCGTCCACGGCGTTCGGAATGTAGTGATCGTAGAATCCGGCCCCCAGGAACGAGGTCAGATCCGTGTGGTTTTTGGCAGCCGTCTTTTCGAGCTTCTGGCAGACGTCCATTTCGCTCAAGCCCTCAGGCAGGTTCAGCTCGGCGGCCCGGAATTTTTTCGGAATGTCTTCGAACAGGGCTTCGATGCTGTCTACGCCGACGGTGGCCAGCATTTCGCTCTGTTCGGCAGGGGTATGCGGTATGAAGGGCATGTCGCCTCCGGATGATGGGCTGCGTCCATCCGGCCGGAGGCGATGAGTTCAAGCGGAAAATGGTGAACGTTCGCGCAGCGGAAGGGCAGCCGGATGATAAGGGTTAGTGCGCTTCGGCGGCGCACAGGGCCGCGTAGGCGTCGGCGTCGAGCAGTCCTTCGGGCGCTGCGGAGAGCCGGACCTTGAACAGCCAGCCCGTGCCGAAGGCGTCCTTGTTGACCAGTTCAGGCGCGTTTTCCAGTTCCGTGTTGACTGCGGTGACCTCGCCGCTGACCGGGGAGTAGATCTCGCTGGCGGCCTTGACCGATTCCACGGTTCCGATCTCGGCGCCGGCCTCGGCCTGGTCGCCGGGCTGGGGAAGTTCGACGAAAGTCAGGTCGCCGAGCTGTTCCTGCGCGAAGTGGCTGATGCCGACTATAGCCTCGCCCCCTTCGATTTTGACCCATTCATGGGATTTTGCGTATAGAAGTTCCTTGGGATTCATGACAGCCTCCAGTGTTGTTTTTTGGAGATTCGGCGCTGGATCGTTTCCAGCCCCTTGAGTTCGCGCTGACATAAATATATTGCCACGAAAGCGCAATAAAGAGATGACGGGCTTGGAAAATAGATTATGCATTGCCGATAATTCTTGCAGGAGGAACTATGAAATTGGTGCGTGTGGCCGGGTTTTTCATAATGATGGTGTTTATTTCTTCAAACGCGTGGTCTTCCGGACTGACTGCAAAGGACGTGCAGGGTTTTATTGCCTCCATGCAGGAACTCAAACCATACTTTGACCAGTACGCTGAAGAAAGCGGAGACGATGGCGACGCATCGAGCACCGCCCAGGTCGTGACTGATTGGGCCCAGGGCCTCAAAGAACAACGCGATGTGGAAGTGATCCTCGGCAAGCACGGGTTTGATTTGAACTCCTGGGCCGCGGTTTCCCAGCAGGTGACCCAGGCGTACATGGCCGTCAGGCTCGGAAAGGACGGGCAGGATGTCATGGGGCAGATGCAGCAGTCCATCGCCGAGATCGAGGCCAACAAGGAAATACCTGCGGAATACAAGTCCCAGATGATTGCGCAGATGCAGACGAGCATGGCGGAGATGGAAAAAGTGCTCGTCGCCTCGCCGGAAGATCAGGTTACGGTGAAGCCTTTCGTCTCCGAGCTGGACGCAATTTTTGAAATGCAGGAATAGAGGGGCGGTGCATCGGTTTCGCGCATGCCGCCTTCGGGCGGCATTGTGTTTTCGGGGAAGCGGCCGTTCGCAGCCGGCAATCGTCGCCGTCGGTCAAGCGCATTCTCATCGACCTTTCAACGAACAGCAGGGGCCATAAATGAATTTTTCCGACCCTGGTCAACGACGCTCCATCATCAAGACTCTCTTCGTGTTGGTCTTTGTCGTCCTGCTGGCGGCGACTCTTTTATCTTTCGACGTGCAGCAGCTTTTCCGTGACGCTCTGGCCTGGATTTCGGGCCTGGGCGTCCTGGGGCCGGTCATCTTTGTCGGGCTTTACATCCTGGCCTGTGTCCTGCTGTTGCCCGGCTCGATTCTGACTCTGGGCGCGGGAGCGATCTTCGGTTTCTTTCAGGGTGCCATCGCGGCCTCCGTCGGCGCGACCCTGGGCGCGACCTGCGCGTTTCTGGTCGGGCGTTATCTGGCCAGGGATTGGGTCGCCAGGCGCATCGCGGGCAGCGCCAGATTCAGGGCCGTGGACGAGGCCGTGGCCAAGGAGGGCTGGAAGATCGTCTTTTTGACCCGGCTCTCCCCCGTGTTTCCCTTCAATATCCTCAATTACGCCTTCGGACTGACCAGGGTCGGTCTCAAGGATTATTTTTTCGCATCCTGGCTGGGCATGATTCCGGGCATGTTCCTGTACGTTTATCTGGGTTCCCTGGCCGGTGACTTGGCCGGCCTTGGCGCCGGGAACCGCGAGCGCACCATGGGCGAATGGTTCATCTACGGGGTGGGCCTGCTGGCGACCGTCGCCGTGACCGTGTTCATCACCCGTCTTGCCAGGGAGGCCCTGGCCAAGCGCATTCCAGCGCCAGGACCGCAGTCGTGACCTTTGGGCGGACGGATGAGGAAATCTTGACAGATATGTTTTTCGGACAGGAGATTCTTCCCAAGGTCGGCTAAAGTCTGCTATGCGAAAATAAATTTGACGCAGGGGGAGGCAGTTATGGCTCGAAAGACTGTTCTGGTGATCGACGACGAAGAACACGTGCGCATGCTCTATGCCGAGGAGCTTCGCGCCCAGGGCTATGCCGTGGTTCTTTCGGACGGGGGGGAGGATCCGCTGGCTCTGGTGGAAGAACACAGGCCCGATCTGATCATCCTGGATATCAAGCTGGAAAGCAGGTCGGGGCTGGATGTTCTGCAGATCGTGCGTTGCAAGCATGCCAAGCTGCCCATCATCCTCTGTACCGCCTACGACAGCTTTCGCCTCGACCTCAAATCCATCGCCGCCGACGCCTATGTGGTCAAATCCTATGACAGCTCGGAACTGATGCGCAAGGTTGAGGAGCTCATCTAGAAAATTTCGCAGCCCCGGAGCGCAATTTCTAGAACGCCTTGTCGCGCCCGAAGAACCGATCTGCCAGGGTCGTCATGTAGAAGACTTCGAATTCGATCATGTCCGCATCTTCCCTTCGCAACCACTCCGCCAGCCAGGCCGCGCGCAGGGCCAGGGTCCAGGTCGGCAGGTGCGGTTCCAGCGTGCTGTCCAGCAGGCCGCAGCAGCGCAGGGTCTCCAGAAAGGCAGTAATGAAGGGGCCGCTCAAGGCTTCTTCGTCTTCGCTGCCTACGCAGCCAAGAATCAGGGCCATGTCGTGCAGGACGCATTTGGGTCCGCAGAATTCCCAGTCGATGGCGCCCAGGATGCGGTCCGCGCCCCAGACCATGTTCCGGGGATGGGGATCGCCGTGACAGAACGCCACCGGCAGGCTGGCGCACGACTCAAGCTGTCGCTCAATGAGAGAAAAGACGGGAGTAAGCTCCGCGCAGACGTTCGGGTGCAGCCTCTTGGCGTCATTCACGATTTTTCGGACATAGCCGCGCAGGTCAAAGACGTCTTCGTCCACCGCCATATCCCGGCTCGCCTGCCGCAGGTCACGCAGAAAGAGAGCCAGGGCCTCGCCGCGCCATGCGTCCCGCCACAAGCTCCCGGCGTCCGGCTCAATCCCCTCCAGAAAAGGCGTCAGCTGCCAGTTTCGGCTGCCGACACGCTGTACGAAGCTTCCGTCAAGCCCGGCCCGAGGCGCGGCCACGGGCAATGACCTGGCTGCCAGATGCGCGATGCGAGCGGCGATCAGCTTTTTGCGCGGCAAGGTGCGGGAATCGAGCTCTTCCAGGAAATGGCGCGAGCCGCCGGCGTCCACCACCACCCTGTACAGGCAGCGCTCGGGACTGCCCTGGATGGGAATCCGGGGATGAATGGCGTCAAAAATCAGGCCCCAGCAGTTCAAAACGTCGCGCAGCAGTTCACCGGATGGATGCAGGACGGATCTGGAGGAAAGGGGTTTCACCACTTGCGATTGACGTAGCGGATGACGAAAAAGGCCAGGATGGCGATGACTACGGCCATGGCCGCCAGCAGGCCGAAGATGTCCGTGTTTTTGCCGATGAAGCGCAAGGCCCCCATGGTCAGCACGCCGACCACGCCGCCGATCCACAGCAAGATGGTTTGTTTTTTCACGAAAAACCCTTATTCATTGAGGGACATGCTCGTTTTCTTTGTAGTTGCCCCAAGTGTCTGAGCTTCGTAGGGGGCTTTGCATTCGTTTAAGCGGTCGATCCAATACCCAGGCCGACGGCGCAAATTCGCCACTGCCACAATTTCGAGATGATCGTGCTTTCTGTGGTAAATGACCGAGAATGGAAACCGCTTTGTGAAACAACGACGGGTCCGTGTCGTAAAGGGACTCCAGGCTCCCGGGTTTCTTGTCAGGCGGGTTATGGCCGCATGCACTTCTTCCATTAAAGCAAGACCCAGGCCAGGTTCGCATTCTTCATAGACCTCCACCGCGTGAATCAGTTCGGCGTGGGCCAAGGGGTGAAATCTGAAGTTCATTTGCCAAGGCGTTGTCGAATGTCGGCAAAGACCTCCTCGCCGGGGATGGACCGCACCGTGCCTGAGTTCAGTTCGTCTATGCGACGTTCCACTTCGATTGCCCAGGCCTGTTCGATTTCGTTGTCGGCGGGGGCGTTGAGGCTTTCGAGGAGTCTTTCCACAATTCGTATCCGGTCTTCGCAAGGCAGAGACAGAAGTTCTTCCGTCAGTTTTGCCGTTACCGTCATCTGTGCTCCCTCCCATGAACTTTGCCGCCAAACAGGAAATAAAGTTTGTGACTGTCCTTAATTTCTTATGCCTACCGTGGTCGATGTGACAAATCAAGGCCGGCCGTCCCGGCTGAGGCGGGATAAATGTGACAAAAAAAGGCAGGTTGCGGTCTTTTCGGAACGCACCTGCCCATGATTGCGGGGTGTTGGATGCCCTAATGGTCGGCCGGCTGATTGGTCAGGCCGAGGTGCTCCAGAAGATGGAAGATCATGGACAAAAGCATGCCCACCACCGTGCCCAGCGCCATGCCCTTGAGCTGCACCGTGCCGAGGTGCAGGGCAGTGCCGCTCAGGCCTACGATGAGGACCACGGCGGTCAGGATCAGGTTGGCGGGCTTGGAGTAGTCGACCTTGGCTTCGACCAGCATGCGGATGCCCGAGGCGGCGATGACGCCGAAGAGCAGGATGCAGATGCCGCCCATGACCGGGGTGGGTATGGACTGGATAAAGGCCGAGAGCTTGCCGACAAAGGCCAGGCAGATGGAGATGATCGCCGCGCCGCCGATGACCCACACGGAGTAGACGCGGGTGATGGCCATGACGCCGATGTTTTCTCCGTACGTGGTCACCGGCACGGAGCCCATGAAGCCCGAGAGG
>Ga0265295_1009758_pt1 | contig 10172 bp, 8 predicted proteins | sample Munlansysbiofilm_FD_192503 | JGI IMG/M metagenome (GOLD analysis project Ga0265295, IMG submission 192503) | Leachate microbial communities from a municipal landfill in Southern Ontario, Canada - Methane capture system biofilm | ecosystem: Engineered > Solid waste > Landfill > Unclassified ...
GACAAGAATGACATCATGACCCAGGTCTTCAAGAGCAAGGCGATCGCCGTCGGCTCCCCGACCGTGGGACGCTCGATCCTCTCGTCGGTAGGCGGCTGGATGCACTTCCTCTCTGAGCTGCAGTTCAAGAAGAAGCGGGGTGCGGTCTTCGGTTGCTACGGCTGGAGCGGTGAGGGCAATGGAGAGCTCAGGGAGCTCTTGAAGAAGGCCGGCTTTGAGGTTGTTCAGGCGGAGGCGAAGGTCAGCTGGAACCCCACCGAAGAGGATCTGGACGGCATGAAGGAGATTGCACGGGCGCTCCTTGCCTGATGGTCGAATGTGTTGGATTTCAGGGGCTGGCTCGTCCAGCCCCTTTATTGCGCCGTGACAACGCTTTGTGGTAGAGTCGCCTCAGGAGGGGCAATGGAGGCTCTACAGCATAAGGCGTTGAATTGGGAAGCCCTGCTTACCCTGGCAGCAGAGGAGCGCGCCTGGACGGTCTTTGACGAAGCGGAAGAGCGAGGTATCGCCTCGGACCCCTTGTTGCTCCATGCCTCCTTCTATGCAGAACGCCTCGACCTCGACTCCTCCGCCCTTGGCGATGCCTATCTTGCCAGCCGTCCCTTCTATGAGGAGATGGACAGTGAGGTCGTCATCCTCGACAACACAAACCCTCACTGGCCCGAGGGCATCGGTATTGGTTCATACTGCCCCCGCTTTCTCTTTGTCAAAGGCAACCTTGCCCTCCTGGGAGAGCCGATGGCATCGGTTCTCGGCACCCGTACCCCCTCAGCCGAGGGGCGTGAACGCGCCGTCAAGAGTGTGAGGTCCCTGGCCAGGTCGGGGTTTGTCACCCTCGGCGGCCTCAGCAGCGGCATCGAGGCAGCTGCCCATCGCGCTGCCCTCAACAGCGGGGAACCCACCGTTGCCCTCATAGCCACCCCACACAACACCTTCTATCCCCTCAGCCACATGGACCTGCAACTGGATATCGCCAAGAGGGGGGCGGTGGTCAGCCAGTTCGGACCGGCGGCCAAGAACGAGAAGGTCCACCTCCTGCTCCGTAACCGCCTCATGAGCGCTATGGCACGCGTTCTTGTGATCGTTGAGGACCGCGATGGGGGGACGGCGGTGAGCCAGGCGACCTGGGCCCACCAGAGTGGCAAACCGATCATCCTCTACCACCAAAGCAGCGAGGATGAGAGCCTGAAGTGGCCACAGCGCTTTGCCAAAAGTGAGCGGGTGAGAGTCGTCAAGCGACCCCAGGATCTGGGACGGGTCGCTCTGCGTCTTGCGGGCCTGCAGAGCAAGAAGCCCAAAGATGAGAGCCCGCTGTCGCAGCTCAGTCTCTTCTAGCGCCCGGTGCGCCCCGCCTTGACATCACCAAAGGCTAGGACTACTATCACATACTATGGAAAACCACCTTACCGCCAACGAATTACGGCAAAAATTCATTGACTTCTTCGTATCCAAGGGGCACACCCAGATCAGTGGTGCCTCCCTGATTCCCGAGAACGATCCTACCGTCCTCTTCACCACCGCAGGCATGCACCCGCTGGTCCCCTATATCCTCGGGGCCGACCACCCTGCCGGCAAGCGCCTGGTCAACTACCAGAAGTGCATCCGTACCGGAGACATCGAGGCAGTGGGGGACCCCCACCACCTCACCTTCTTCGAGATGCTGGGCAACTGGTCGCTGGGTGACTACTTCAAGAAGGAGGCGATTGCCTTCAGCCATGAGTTTCTCACCAGGGTACTGGGTCTGAGCATCGAGGAGCTCTCGGTCACCGTCTTTGCCGGTGACGACGAGGTCCCCCGTGATGAGGTTGCCTACGAGATGTGGAAGAGCCTCGGTCTCCCCGAGGATCGGATCTACTTCCTCGGACGTGAGGATAACTGGTGGGGCCCCGCCGGCGAAACCGGTCCCTGTGGCCCCGATACCGAGATGTTCATCGATACCGGCAGACCCTCCTGTGGGGATGATTGCCGTCCCGGTTGCTCCTGTGGCAAGTACTTCGAGATCTGGAATGACGTCTTCATGGGCTACAAGAAGAACGCCGACGGATCCTATGAGGAGATGAGCCGCAAGTGTGTCGATACCGGTATGGGCATCGAGCGCACCATCGCGATCCTCCAGGGCAAGCGGTCGGTCTATGAGACCGAGGTCTTCGCCCCGATCATCAGGGAGATCGAGCGCCTCTCGGCCAAGCACTACGGCGATGATGAGGCCCATGACACCTCCATACGGATTTTGGCCGACCACGTGCGTACCAGCGTCTTCATCCTGGGGGACCAGCGTGGCATGGCGCCATCGAACGTGGGGCAGGGCTACATCCTGCGCCGCCTGATCCGCCGTGCCGTCCGCCATGGCCATAAGCTCGGTATCGAGGGGGCCTTCCTTGGCCGCCTTGCCCCGATCGTCTTCGACCTCTATGGCGCCCCGTACCCCGAGATTATCCAGAACCGTGAGTTCATCCTCAAGGAGCTCGCCGCCGAGGAGGCAAAGTTCAGCGAGACGCTCGCCAAGGGGGAGCGTGAGTTTGAGAAGATGCTGCCCAACCTGCTCAAGGGCAAGGACCGGATCATCAGCGGGAGGACCGCATTCAAGCTCTACGACACCTACGGCTACCCGCTCGAGCTGACGGCGGAGCTTGCCGCCGAACACGGCTTCACCGTCGATGAGGCGGGCTTCAAGGTTGCATTCGAGAAGCACCAGGAGATCAGCCGCAGCGGTGCCAGCCAGCAGTTCAAGGGAGGCCTTGCCGACCATAGCGAGAGAACCACCGCCCTCCACACCGCCACCCACCTCCTGCACCAGGCGCTGCGGATGGTCCTCGGCGACCATGTGGGACAGAAGGGTTCGAACATCACCGTCGATCGGTTGCGTTTCGACTTCACCCATCCTGCAGCCATGACCGCAGAGGAGATTGCCAAAGTCGAGGAGATTGTCAACGAGCAGATCAAGCGTGATCTGCCGATCACCTGCACGACCATGAGCCTCAAGGAGGCTCAGGAGGCTGGTGCCATCGCACTCTTCGAGGGCCGCTACGATGAGCAGGTGAAGGTCTACTCAGCCGGGGACTTCTCGAAGGAGGTCTGCGGCGGGCCGCACGTCGAACACACCGGCCAGCTTGGGCACTTCAAGATTGCCAAGGAGCAAAGCTCCTCTGCCGGGGTGAGACGGATTCGCGCCACCCTGGAGTAGAGAGCATCTCAGTCTGTTACTATATCAAGAGCCCGAAGTTCCGGGCTCTTGTCATTCAATCATCCTCGTCGTCGGTGAGGAGGTGGTACTCCAGACCCTTGTTCAGCGGGACGGCGAGCTGTCCGCACGCCCCGTCGATCGCCTGGCCGCGGCTGCGGCGGCGGGTGTAGGTGATGCGCAGTGTATCAAGAAGGCGGGAGAATCGGTCGATCTCCGCCTCGCTCGGGGTGGTGTAGGGCAACCCCTCTGCCGGGTTCCAGGGGATGAGGTTGACCAGTGCGTCGAGGCCGGAGAGCCAGTCGGCAAGCTTGTAGGCGTTCACCTCATCAGTGTTGACACCCCCAAGAAGGCAGTACTCGATGGTCACCCGCTTGCCCACCGCCCGTTGGTATGCGATGAGGGCGTCCTTGAGCTCGTGGATGTTGTAGCGCTTGTTCACCGGCATGATCTGCGACCGGAGCCGGTTGTCGGCGGTCACCAGCGAGACGGCGAGCTTGATACCCAGCCGGTCGCGTGTGAGGCGCTCGATGCCACTGATCAGGCCACAGGTGGAGACGGTGATCCGTCTCAAGGAGATGTTGAACCGTGCCGGGTCGTGGAAGTGTGCTATGGATTTGAGCACTTCGGTGGTGTTGGCCATCGGTTCGCCCATACCCATGTAGACGAGGTGGGTGATCGTCCGGGTGCTGTGCTGCTGGAGGTGGACGTACTGCTCGATGATCTCAAACGCCTCGAGGTTGCGCTCAAACCCCATCGTGGCGGTCTTGCAGAAGGAGCACCCCTGGGCGCAGCCTACCTGGCTCGAGAGGCAGGCGGTGGCGCGCCCGCGTTCGTCGGTGAGCAACACCGCCTCGATGACCATACCGTCGTGGGTCTTGATACCCAGCTTCAGCGCCCCGCTCTCATCACCGCTCTTCTCTATGACCGACGATGATGTGGCGCTGCCCATCAGGGCGGTGAACCGTTCCCGCTGGGCCTTGGAGATGTTGGTCATCTCTGAGAAGGTGGTGACACCCTTGGTCAGCCAATCGCAGATTTGTTTGGCCTGGTAGGCCTTTTCCAGGCCCAGTGCCGCCTGGATTTCATCGAGTTCCAGGCCATAGAGTGAGTGGGGAGTGTTCATCGCCCTATCCTAGCCAAACATGCTGATGATGGCAATGATCACGCCGGTGATGCCCTCGCCCCCGAGCAGGCCGCTGGCGATGAGGGCGGTCTGCTCCCCGATCTGCTCCTTGGCCGCCCGTTTGCCAAAGACCTTCTTGGTGATGATGGCCAACAGGGAGCCCAGGCCCATGATCGAGGAGATGTAGATCGGCAGGTAGACGCCAAGGCCCAGCGTGGCGCTCGGCAGGTTTGCCAGGAAGAGTGCCAGGCCGATGGCCAGGCCGATGAGGAAGGCAGGGATGTGGGAGAGGCCCCCGACCATGGCACTGACTGCGGCAGCCTGGGGGGCGGGGAGCGCCTCGGTGCCGAAGCCGCCGAAGGCACGCCTCATCACCAGAAGCACGAAGACGGAGAGGACCGCGCCGACCACCCCTCCGATACCCTCGCCGAGCAGCTGCTGGCGGGGATCGGTGCCCAGGAGGTGGCCGCTCTTGAGGTCGTTCATCACATCCCCGGTCAGGCCGCATGCCACGGCGACGACCGCGGCGATGGAGAAGGAGGCGATGATGGTGGGCTTTGAGATGAGCTGGATGGCCAGGAGCACGAGGATGGCGAAGATCTCCATCGGGTTGATACCGGTCTGCCCGGTGAGCATCCCGCTGAGGTAGGTCGCCAGGTAGATGCCCGCCATGAGGACGATGGCCTCGACGAGGCCGAGCTCGGTACCGAGGGCGAGGAGCAGCACGGCGAAGGCGATGATGACAAGGACGCCAAGGCTTCGCTTGTTGAAGGCAAGGCGGGGGCCCTCCTCAAGCTTCTTCTGTCGCGTCAGGCGCGAAGCGACAGCCTTGAAGAAGACACCCAACCCGGTGCCGATCATCAGCCCGATACCGAGGTTCTGTCGAAAGAGGTCGGCTTCGACCATCGAGGCGAAGAGGCCGCTCCGGATCCCCAGCGGGGTGAGGATGTAGTAGCCGAAGAGAGCGCCGCCGAACCAGAGGAGGGCGAAGAGGGGACCGATGATCGCCCCGATGCCCAGGGCCATCGGGCTGACCCAGATGGAGAAGGAGGGGACGAGGGCATTGCCACCCCATAGGGTCAGCAATGCGGGAATCTTTCCAAAGTAGTCACGGAGCGTGGTGAAGACCACACTCGCCCCCATGGCGGAGAAGAGGGTGCGGGCCCCCTTGCCACCCTTGACCCCGGCTTGCAGGGTATTGTAGCTTGCGATGCCCATCGGATAGGGGAGGGCCTCCTCTTCGATGAGCTTGGTGCGGAAGAGGGCGGAGAAGAGGGTGCCGAGCACGGCTCCGACAACTGCGAGGACGATGAGGCTCGAGACCGGGATGGAGGCTTCGGGGTCGATCATCCACAGCCCCGGCAAGGTGAAGGCGAGCCCGCCGGCCACCATCGCACCGCTGCTCATGATGGTGTGGGTGACGTTGATCTCCTGTAGCGTCGAGCCCTTTGCCTTGGAGAGGGCCGCCATGCTCAGCACGGTGACGAAGATGGTGGGCCAGGGGAGCGCCCCCATGCGCAGTGCAACATACATCGAGCTTGCAGTGATGACCACCAAGCCCAGCAGTCCGATAAGTAACGCTCGTACACTCAACTGTCTCTTCATGTCTTTACACTTCCTCTGTAAGTGTATAATAACGGGGTTTGTCGCAAAACACCAGAGTTATAGGATGTTGCTTGAAGTGCTCGTCAGGTGTCTAGGCATGAATAGGCATTTATGGTATACAAGGGGAAGTACACAATAGGATTGTATCCTATAAAGGAAAGGTTATTTATGAGAAAAGTTGTATTAACACTGGCGATCATCACTCTCATCCTCGTTCCCGTCGCCGCCACAAACTCCTTTGCCCTCGGTCTCAACCTCGGCACAAACACGGGTCTTGGCGTGCAGTATCAGATGAATGACTTCGATGTGGTTGGAAACGTTGGCTACGGCCTGCTCAACGGCTTCATCTCCGTCGATGCCGCTGCCTCCTACAAGGTGGCTGATTTCTCCATCAACAAGGCCCGCTTTGATGTCACGGCCGGTGTCGGTGGCTATGTCGGCATCCCGTTGGACTCTGATTCGAAATTGAGCCTGGCTGTCATCGTACCGGTCGGCTTGAAGTACAGCCTGGCCAACAAGGACTGGCCTCTTGACTTCTACCTCCGCTTCTCCCCTGGTGTCCAGGTGCTCGACGAAGTCAAATTCTTCTGGGGGGCAAACGTCGCTGCTCTCTGGCGCTTCAACTAAGAGACGGAACGAGATTCGATCAAGGGTGCTTCGGCACCCTTTTTTATGCGTGCAGGTACTCGAGAAGCGGTCCCTGGTAGCGTCCGTCGATGCGAGCCGTGACGATGATGACATCCTCCTGGTACTCGATGTGCTGCACCTGCCCCCAGCGGTGGAGGTGGGCCACCAGATCGTGGCGGTCGGTGGGGATGTGGTAGGTGGAGAGGGGCCTGAGGCGTTTGAGCAGTGTGGCGATTTCCTCGACAAGCGTATCGAGCCCCTCTGAGGTGACGATCGAGCTCTCGATGACCGGGCTGTAGAGGGAGCGGAGGCGCGATACACCAAAGCCATCCTCCATCTTGTCGATCTTGTTGGCGAGGACGATGGCCGGCTTGTCGGTTGCCCCGAGCTCTTCGAGCACCTGTACGGTGGTGGTGTAGTTTGCGATCATGTCGGGTGATGAGGCGTCACAGACGATGATGAGGAAGTCCGCATGGACCGCCTCCTCGAGCGTGCTCTTGAACGCCTCCACGAGGGTGTGGGGCAGGTCGGAGACGAAGCCCACCGTATCGCTGAGCAGGATCTCCTCCCCACCCGGCAGCTTGACGGCCCGGGTGGTGGGGTCGAGGGTGGCAAAGAGCTTGTCCTCTACGAGGACGCCGGCTCCGGTGAGGGCATTGAGCAGGGATGACTTGCCGCTGTTGGTGTAGCCGACGATCGCCCCTACGGGGATGCTGGATTCGATGCGCTGGCTACGCTGGACCGCTCGTTGGGTGACGACCTTGGCGAGTTGGCTCTTGAGCAGGAGGATCTTGTCGCTGATCTGGCGCCGGTCCATCTCCAGCTGGGTCTCTCCGGCATCGCGGGTCCCCCGCATGCCTCCACGCTGGCGCGAGAGGTGGGTCCACTTGCGTGTCAGGCGGGGCAGGGAGTACTCGAGGCGGGCCAACTCGACCTGGAGCACCGCTTCCTTGGTCTGGGCCCGGTCGGCGAAGATCTGGAGGATGACCTCATCACGGTCGATGACGGCACACTGCCACAGCTGCTCAAGGTTGCGCTGGATGCGCGGAGGCAGGGAGATTTCAAAGATGACCAGGTCGACGGAGAGCTCGTCGATGAGTGCGGTCAGCTCGCCGACCTTGCCGCTGCCGATCAAGGTGGAGCTGTTCGGTTGGCGCAGGGTCACGTACTCGACGTGTTCGCTGACCACCCCCATGGTATCGACCAAGGAGACGAGCTCTTCAGCTCGTCGTTCCAGCTGGCTTTGGGGGTCTGAAGTGGATGAGATGATCAACAACAGGGCCCGTTGTACTTCGGTTGCAACCTCATGGATGCGTGTAATTTTGGTACCCATCCTTTAAAGGATACGGCTGGTTAACGTACAAGTCAATATATGGTACACTCAGCCCGGTTGGCTGAAGAGCCACCGATACGAGGTACCCCATGAGTTTGAACTGTGGCATAGTCGGATTGCCGAACGTTGGAAAGTCCACCATCTTTTCTGCCCTGACAGCCGCCCCCGCCGAGGTTGCCAATTACCCATTCTGCACGATCGACCCGAACGTCGGCATTGTGTCGGTTCCCGATCCCCGCCTCGACCGCATCGTTGAGATGATCCCTCCCAAGAAGGTGATCCCGGCGACCTTCGAGTTCGTCGACATCGCCGGCCTCGTTGCCGGGGCGAGCAAGGGAGAAGGGCTGGGAAACCGCTTTCTTGGTTCGATCCGGGAGGTCGGCCTGATCGCCCATGTGGTACGCTGCTTCGACGATGAGGATGTGACCCACGTCTCGGCGAAGGTCGATCCCGAGAGTGATATCGAGACCATCAACATCGAGCTGGCCCTCGCCGATCTTGAGACGGTGAACAACCGGTACGCCAAGCAGGCGCGCCTCACCCGGCTGAGCAAGGAGGCACAGCTAACTGCCGCGAAGGTACTGCCCCTCCTGGAGCGGTTGCAGGGGTGCCTGGAGGAGGGCAAGGCGGCCCGGTCGTTGGACCTTGATGAGGATGAACGGGCCCTCGTCGCCGATCTTCACCTCATCACGCTCAAACCGGTCATCTACGTCTGCAACGTCGATGAAGAGGGCATCACGGGTGATAATGCGTATGTACGCACCGTGAAGCGGATCGCCGCTGAGGAGGGAGCCGAGGTCATCGTCATCTGTGGCAAGATCGAGGCGGAGATCGGGGCTCTGGAGAGTGAGGAGGAGCGGCAGGAGTTCCTGGAGGCCGTAGGCCTGGAGGAGAGTGGCCTCAATCTCCTGATCCACAGCGCCTACCACACCCTGGGCATGCGCACCTTCTTTACCGTCGGACCCGATGAGGACCGGGCGTGGACCTTCAGGGCGGGGATGAAGGCCCCGCAGACCGCCGGCATCATCCACACCGACTTTGAACGGGGCTTCATCCGCGCAGAGGTCTACAAGAGCGATGACCTCTTCGCCTTGGGCAGTGAGCAGAAGGTGAAGGAAGCGGGCAAGCTCCGTCTTGAGGGCAAAGAGTACCTGGTGCAGGATGGGGACATCATGCACTTCAGGTTCAACGTCTAGGATCTACCAGGTAAGCGAGAAGGTGATCGGTTCGGCGAGGAGCAGGAAGTCGATCAGGGGGAAGCTGAACTCATAGGAGCGCTCGCCGCTCTTCCTCCCGCCACTGAAGCTCTTGATGGGCTGTGGTGTCTCGACCTTCAGCGTGATGACCGAGTTCTCGATGGCCGGCACGCCCTCTTCCCCGAGCATGAAGCTGATCATCTCCAGATAGTCCTCTTCGCTGAGCCCCTGGTTGTAGAGCGGTCCGAACGCCTCGAAGTTGGGATCGGCCAAAAAGGGGATGATGGGGACGAGCTGCTCGTAGTTCTCCATCGAGAGGGAGAAGGCCATCGAGGTATCGGTCAGGGTGAGGAGGGTTTGCCTGCCGCCTGCACCGAGGTCCCTGAAGAGGCGTTCCAGGTCTTTGAAGGCGAAGGACCCCGCCCAGGTGTTGTCACCCTCTTTGACGAGCGTCACGTCGCTTGTTGCCGGGCTCCTCGTCAAGGAGACCTTGAAATCATCCACGGCGGTGTCCATGAGGGCCTTGTCGTTGCCGGCAGGGGCAAAATCACTGAAATCTTCCAGCACCGCTATAAAAAACTCCTCGGCACTGAAGCCGAAGGATGCGTGGTTGTCCTGGTTTTGGCTGAGGCTCAACTGTTGTGTGACGGTACAACTTGCAAGCAGGAGTACGGCTGCCAACAGGGCCAATGATCGCATGGCGTATTTCACTGAATTTTCCTTTATCGCTACTGTACGGGATTTTTTCCTTCTACTCAAGGAAAAGATGGTGCCTCCACCTACTCTCCACACCATGGTGGGACGGTATTCGCCCTCTCTTCTCTGTGAGGGTCTGTTGCATTTGTGCCGACTGTGGGGGAGTGGCAAAAGAGACATACGGGCACAGGACACTGTGTAAGAGCCGTGATAAATGTGCTACAGTATCCCCATGAAGCGGCAACTGGTGCTGGTCATCGTGCTCCTCTTTGTCACCTCTGCCCTCTCTTCAGGTCTGGACCTGGTATCGGTCGACTCATACCCTACCGAGCTGTCAATTGCGTGGAGCAACGTGGAAGGTGCAGCCTTCTATGACCTCTACCTCGACAGGGTGCCGGTGAAGCGGGT
>Ga0265295_1009759_pt1 | contig 10171 bp, 9 predicted proteins | sample Munlansysbiofilm_FD_192503 | JGI IMG/M metagenome (GOLD analysis project Ga0265295, IMG submission 192503) | Leachate microbial communities from a municipal landfill in Southern Ontario, Canada - Methane capture system biofilm | ecosystem: Engineered > Solid waste > Landfill > Unclassified ...
GGCAATCCCGGCAAGAGCAAACTTCACGACATGCTTTGTATATGCTTCAAGGTTGAATGGAGGATGGGGGCCGCCGGTGTTTCCGGTTTTCTGGCTTATCCTTCGCAGCAGCATCGGATGAACGCACATACTGATTATACAGCTTTCGCAGAACACGACCTCTTCCTCTGAGGCGTCGGGACCGAGCAGTTCTCGCATCAGCGAAAGGGTTTTTTTCCGAAGAGGGATGAACTCAGTGCGCATCACCTCTTCCAGGAGACCGGTGGGGTTGACGAATTCCATCTGGGAGATGAAGAAATCCCTGTTGTTTTTGTCGGCGATCCTCTCTATCAGGGCCTTTAAGCGCCCCTGCAACCGTTCCCGGGCGGGCGCGTCTTCGCTTACCCCGCCGTCCTGGGGGTGGATCCTGACGGATTCCGCGAAGGAGTGCCGCCAGGCCTGCTGGTAGAGGGTTTCCTTGCTGCCGAAATGATAATTCACGGCGGAAATGTTCGCGCCGGCGCGCCTGCAGATTTCCGCCACCGTTGCGTCGCGGAAACCCATTTCGACAAATACGTCACATGCCGCGCTCAGCAATTTTTCCCTGGTATCGCCTGCCTTTTGCTTTGCCATGACACCTCAGTAATCAAATTAACATTTGAAATGTACATTTAAAATATGAATTGGAAGATGTCAAGGGGAAATACGCGGCCATGGTGTTTTAGCGGGGGATAGGCGCCACCTCAACTTCCAGGAACTGTTGATCGTTCGCGGACTGCTTTTCGTGTTTGGCGTCTTGACATGTCATTATCCTTTTCCGTGTAATTTCCAGGTATTGGAAAAAAGAGGTTTACCATGGGTTCGGTTACTGTTATTTTTCACAGGTTCACCGGGGTGCAAGCGGAAGCTCCGGCCAAGCTGAAATCCGATTCGACTTAAATCCCATGCATTTGCAGTTTGGATCCGTCATATCCGAGTGATTCTATCGGGCATCCATGATTTCAGTATGTTACAGGCTGGATTTCCGACCAAAGCCGTTTGGGGAATGACTTTTTGCATCTCCATCAAATGTGGATTACCAATGAAAAAAAATAATTTCATCACTATCTTTGTCTTTATTCTGGTTTTCGTCGCGGCGCCTCTGACGGCGGCGGACACTCTGCGCTGTATAGGAGATTACCACAACCGAGGACATGACCAGGGATTTTACTGGTATTTTGTCGAAATCAGGATGAATGCTTCTGCAGTAGAGGGTCTTTCGTGGGAAACGTCCTATGCCAGCGATCCCTCTCCCAGGGGACGCGCGTGCAGAATTGACGCCACCGGATTCGGACAGAGCAGGTTGCCCAACAATACCATTATTCTCAAGGACCCTGATTCATCGTGCACCGTATCCCTCGCACCGAAAAAACGGGAACGGGGCGCGCTTCTCCTGGACGCATCGGGATGCGTCGAAAAGTATTGTCCGGAGAGCGGCGTGTTCATTCCCATTACCGTTTCCCTGGTTTCGAAAAAGTGCCTTCCGGTGACGAAGAAATGAAATTCCATTTAACGGCCGCACAACTGGATGCGGCGTCTGTCAGTGAGGTTGATGCGGCTTGCCTGTTTTGGTGAACCACGTGAGAGAGCGTACCCAGTCATGAGCCGCTTAATCCGGCGTTACGGACCCTTTCTTATCCTCTGTCTGACGGGCTTCGCCACCTTTTTCTGCTCCTATCTCCGTATTCCCGTACTGCCGCTGTATGCCGCCTCCCTTGGCGCCGGACCGGCCCAGGTCGGGATGATCAACGGCGCGTTCATGCTGACCGCCGGCATCTTCTCCATTCCCTGCGGACTCCTTGCTGATCGCCTGGGGCGCAGGCGTCCGGCTGTCTGTGGTATCCTTTCAATTGCCGTCTCATCCTTCCTGATTACGCAATCCGCCACCCCCTTGCAGATGGCTGCCGCCTACCTCTTCTTCGGCGCTGGCCTGGCCGCCTTTGTTCCGAGCATGCTCTCCCAGATCGCGGATTCCCTTCCTCCGGAGCGGCTTGGGCAGGCCTACGGCTGGTACTCCACCTGGACCTACGCGGCCATGACCCTCGGCCCGGCCGCTGGGGGATATCTGGGAAAATCCCTGGGGCTGCCCCAGGTCTTTTATCTATCCGCGGCGTTGCTGCTCCTGCCCGCGCTCCTGGCGGGGACCATACTTCCGGATTCCCCGGCGCAACGAAAGACCGACCCCCACGACCTGGTGGCCGCCAGCCTTTCCCTGCTCCGCAACCGGACCTTGCTTGCCTGTCTCGCGGCAACCCTTGGCGCCTCCATCTGTTTCGGCGCCTTTCTCTCCTTTATGCCCCTGTACGCCAAAGGAAAAGGGCTTGACCCCGCCCAGGTAGGACTGGTTTTTGCCGCTCAGGCCATCACCAATGTCTTGAGCAGGATCCCTGTCGGATTCCTTGCCGACCGGGTGGACCCCCGCCGGCTTGTTTCCGCGGGCCTCTCCTGTCTCGCCATCGGCATTTCGGCGCTGGGCGGCTTCGAGTCATCACTGTCGCTCTCGGCATGCGCCGTAGTATTGGGCATGGGAATGGCCTTCTCCTTTACGGCCATCGGCGCCCTGATTGCCGAGGCGGTCTCTCCCTTCCGGCGGGGACTTGCCATGGGGATGTTCAACAGCTGCGTCTATCTGGGCATGATGGGAGGGTCGCTGTCCCTGGGGGCGCTGATCCGTACCGTCGGCTATCCTTACGGCTTTGCGGCAGGCGGCGCGGCCGCGGCCGTGACGGCGCTTCTTTTCCTCCGGTTGATGGGAAAGCGTCCCAGCGGGTGGGCATGAGGGGGAGAGTTTCAATAGCCCCACGCGGTCTCACGTGCTAGAATTGGCCCTTATCCGCCATGACGGCAAAAAGGAATCCGGCAGGGCGCTTCCCTCCCTCCGGAACACACGAACCCTGAAGGAGGAGTAGAATGAAGAAACTTGTTCTTGCTGTAGCGGCGATTTTTCTCCTGTGTGCCCCGGCGCTTGCCGGAGGGGGCCTTGACGGCTTCCTCGGAAGCCTGAACCTCCAGGCCCGGGCGGATCTGCCCGGCTTTTCCGCCAGGATAGGCGCCCAGTTCGGCGTCCCCTTGCCCCAGGTCCAGGCGGTCATCGGAACGGTTGCGACTCCCGCCGATGCATTCATGGTATTCCAGTTGGGCCAGATGGCCCACCAGCCACCCGAAATGGTCATGAACACCTACAAGGCGAACAGGGGAAAAGGATGGGGAGTTATCGCCAAGAGCCTCGGAATCAAGCCGGGTTCACCGGAGTTTCACAGACTCAAGAGGGGAGATTTCGCCCTGGAGGGTTCGCACGCCGCTGTTCAGGGCAAGGGACACGGAAAAGGGAAAGGAAAGGGGAAAGGTCACAATAAGTAAGAGCGACCGCTTCGGCCGGGATGCCGTGACAAATTCATCCCGGATTTGGCGGTCGGGGACATCTTCGTTTTCTTGGGGCGGCACCAACTGACGTTTTCGGGAATATTGTTCATATTCAAAGGAAAAGGCGACCTTTCAGATCGCCTTTTCCTTTATGGGATTCGCTTGATTTCCAGGATTGTATGACCATATCAGAAGGACGTTTACGGCGTTACCGAGCCGTGGGGGAGGGGGCGCAATCCAGGCGCGACGGTAGCGAGGCCAGCACGATTCCCAGGATCACGGCGAAGCACCCGAAGAGCTGCCCCGCCCGCAGAGGTTCGCCCAGCAGCAGGGCCGCCAGCAGCACCGCGGCGGCGGGCATGGCCGCGCAGGTGGCGCCGGCCGTGGGGCGCCGTCGACTCTACCGACGGCGCGGGCCCAGAGGAGATAGGCAAACACGGTAGCAACGGCGCCGTAGTAGAGGATCGCAGCCAGTTCCATGGCTGTCGGCGCTGTAGTGACCTTCCGGCAGTCCCAAAGGGCAAAGGGGAGAACAGTTACCAGCGCGCAGGAGATGAGCATGGCAGTGTTTACTGTGGCGGAGACCGTCGTGGCCACCCGTTTGCGCCATATGGTGAAAAGGGCTTCACTGACCACCGCGGAGAATACCAGCAGGCCGCCAAGGAGAGAGCCGTCTTTCAGGGAGAGGTCTCCGGCGGCCGCGAGGCAGACTCCGCCCGCCACGGCGCATGCCACTCCCGCCACCGCGCCGGGTGTCGGCCGCTCCTTGAGCATGCAGAGTGAAAGGATTGTGAGCACCGCGGGGGTAGCGCCGGTGATGATCCCTGCCTGGGACGCACCCATATGTTGCAGGCCGAGAAAGAGAAATATCCGGAAAAGGACGATGCCGCACAGCCCCTGCAGGAACAGGTATCCCCACTCACGGCGTGTCAGCGCCCGGATCTCATCGCGCCGTCCCCAGACCAGAGGGAGCATGATCATCCAGGCAGCCAGCAGGGTAGCGAAGATGGTCGGGAAGAGAGGTAGTGTTACGGCCAGGGTCTTGCCCACCGGAACCGAGCTTCCGCCCAGCGCCATTGCCAGTACCAGTTGCCCTATGGCCGCCCACTTTTTGTAATCAACCATATTGTCCTCCTTTTCCCTCAGGCGTCGACAATACCGGAAAATAGTGGTTTACCATAGAGCCAGTTATTGATAATTTTCATGGAACCACATAGGAGGATTCCATGACCTGGGTAACACTGGACAGAGATTCATCCCTCCCCCTGATTCGCCAGATTTACGGACAACTGCGCGGGCGGATCCTCGAAGGGGTCCTGGCGCCCGGAACCAGGCTCCCTTCGAGCCGCGCCATGGCCTCAATGCTCGGGGTATCACGAAACGTGGTGATCGAGGCATATGATCTGCTCTACGCCGAAGGATTCACCAAGGGCCGCCACGGCTCAGGCACCTTCATCGCGGATGGCGCGGTCTATTCCCCTCCCACGGTCCCTGAAGCCCCGGAGGTGGAGGTGGTGTCCATGGGGTACGAAGGCCCGGCAGGGGTCATCAACTTCAAGCCGGGCACGCCGGACCTGCGTCATTTCCCAGCCCACCTCTGGCTTCGTATGCTCAAGGAGGTCTACTCTCGGGCTTCCGCGGATCTCTTTGCCTATGGCCTGCCGGAGGGGCGACCCGAGCTGCGTCAGGCGATCCGCGACTACCTGGTCACCCAGCGTGGAGTTCTCTGCCACCCGGATCAGATCGTGGTTACGGCGGGGACAACCCAGGCCATCGGCATTATCGCTTCCTTTCTCCTTGGAGAGAGACTGGACGTCGTTCTCGAGGACCCTATCACCCGCGATATTCAGCTCATCATCAAGGGGGAGGGTGGGGTCATCCATCCGGTGGAGGTGGATGACTCGGGGCTGATGACCGACAGGCTGCCGGAGGGCCTCAGCCCCTCTTTTATCTACGTCACCCCTTCCCACCAGTTTCCCTTGGGCGGAACCATGCCGATCCAGCGGCGCGTCGCTCTGCTGGAATATACGGAGCGGACAGGCGCCTGGGTGATCGAGGACGACTACGACAGCGAATTCCGCTTCGACGGCCCCCCCCTCAATTCACTCCAGAGTCTCGCCCCGGAGCGGGTGGTCTACATCGGTACGTTCAGCAAGACGCTATGCCCGGCTCTTCGCACCGGGTACCTGGTCCTCCCAACGGCCCTGATCGCGCGGGGCAGGAATGAAAAGTGGCGCCGCGACCTGCACAACGAGACCACCGGCCAGCTTGCCCTTGCCGAGTTCATTCGCCAGGGGCGCTACCAGCGCCACACCGCAGGAATGAGACGCCTGTACGGACTGAAGCGCCGGGCCTTGGAGAATGCTCTACGGCAGGCATTTGGCGACCAGGTTCATATACTGGGCAGCGCCGCCGGACTCCATCTGGCCGCGCGTTTCCATGGCGCAGTCTTTGACGGGGCTCTGCTCGCGGAACTCGAAGTCGCCGGTGTGCGCGTATATCCGGCAGAAATGCATGCCATGCGTCCGGGGCGGCTTCTGGATACCGTGATTATGGGGTACGGCAATCTTGATGAGATGGTGATTCGCAATGGGGTGGATATTCTTAGGAAGACGCTGGAAAAAGCCGGAGCGTGATGATGGTCTTCAGGGAATGCGCTGCTTTCGAGGTACTTTTAACCTATATTCGGCAGTTGGAGTCATCCTTCGTTCACTCCGTATGTTCTTCTTCTGCTCCAGGCTCATTTCGCTACAGCCGATGAACTCACCCTGAGGGTTCGGACACCGTCGGCTGTTGACGCTCCATTTCGCCAAGAGCAGCAACGAATCAGGCCGAAGTCGTTCTGTTCGGGCAACTCCAACTGCCGTTTTCAGGTTTAACCGTTTTTTGTGAGGTATTGCATTGACGGGGACATGCAAAAGCAGGCATGCCGCGGTTGTTTATTCCGCAAAATCAATCTCTTCTATCTCCAGCAACTCCTCGTCTGCTCCTGTTCGCATGGAAACCGTTTCCCCGATGCTACCCCCGATGAGGATGGACGCCAGCGGTGATATGAACGATATGAACCCCGATGAAGGTTCTGCTTCATCCACGCCTACGATGGTCATTCGGCGAATCCTCCCCGGGTTTCGGCCGGAAATGGTCCGTACGGTAACCGTGGCGCCGAAACGAACCTCGTCGCCGGGTTGTCCGAGAGGATTAACGACCCGCGCGCTGTCAATGCGGCGACCGAGCTCGGCAATACGATGCCCGAGTGTAGCCAGGCGGCGAATCAGCTCCGCGTCATCGTTGGCGTTCTCCCGGCCTTTCCGCGCCTCCAGGCGCTCAGCCTCCAGCGCCGCCAGTTCCTCCCTCAACAGCGTCATGCCCCTTGGCGTGACATAGTTGACTATTCCAGGCGGCAGCGGGGCACGCGGCGGGACGAGAATCCGCTCATCCGAAGCGTCATTTTTTACAAAGGCTCGACTCATTGTATTTAAAACCAGGGACACTCCCCGGTTTTCTTTTTAGGGCGCCCCGGTTTCTTTGGTTTGAGCACCTGATTCAACCTGAATTCCAGCATGTCAACGAAGGACTCCGATCCAAAAGGTCGTCCGGAGTTAGTGGCCTTGCGGATGGCATTATCCGTTTCTTCATCTTCAAAGGACACAAATTCCCGATACGCATTGTGTTCCCGTGGTGAAAGCCAGGAATCTTCCGACAGCAGCGGGTCATGTGCGCCTGACACATGGGCTTTGGCGCTGGACCACCGATACTCTTCAAGATTCGTAGTGTCTCCTGCCTTAATAGGGTTGCGCTCGATGTAGCGTGCAACTGCCCAAAGATATTGCTCGTTTTCGACCACACAAGAAAAGAAACGATTTTGCCAGATGCGGCCCGTCTGCTTAAGTTTACGATTGAGATACTGGGTATACATCTGGTTGGCAAGGCCGATACCGCGCGCCAGAGAGGTTTCAGTCTCGGGCACGGCGAGCAGATGAATATGGTTGCTCAACAGGCAATAGGCCCATATCTGTACATGATGTTTCCGCGTGTAACCTGCCAGCAACTTCAAATATGTCTGCCGGTCCTCATCATCGAAGAATACCATCGCGCGGTTGTTGCCGCGTTGCGTGATGTGGTGTGGGTAGCCGGGTGCTATGATGCGGGCTATTCTTGGCATGGGTGTAATAATAACGTTCGATATTCACATTAGCAATGTAAATATGGGGAGTGTCCCGAATTTTCGTTGGGTTTTATTTCTTGACACGATGTTGTTACAAGGTATATTTGTATTTGAAATTGTCTACAATTATGCATACAATACAATCCGTACTTACTGGAGTCAAAAAAATGGAAGTGACAAGCCTGACGTCAACGGTAGTGGAGGCACTCAGGGAAAAGATAATCATCGGCGAATTGAAGCCGGGGTACAAGCTCAACGAAGTTGATATCTCCATGAACCTTGGAGTCAGCCGTCCCCCCCTGCGGGAAGCCTTCCGCATATTGGAAAAGGACAACATGGCGGTCAGTGTCCCCAGGAAGGGGACCTATGTATCCGAATTGTCCTTGAAGGATTTCATGGAAGTGTCCCAGACACGGGAGATGATTGAATGCTACTGCGTGGACCTGTTGAAGGACTTCGACATCAGGTGCCTGCCGAAATCCGAAAGCGCTCTGGAAAAAGCGGCTGCTCTGCAATCCAGCTTGAACAGGGAGGATGAGGCGGAGTTGCTCCTGCTGATCAGGGTCATGCACGAATTCCATGTCGGCCTGGTCGAGGCGACGGGAAATTCGATGCTGTCCCGCATTTACGGATCAATCGGCTATACCCTTGCCAGGTACCAGCACATCTATTTTCATATCGATGACGCGGCCCGCCATTCACTGGATGATCATCAGCGGGTGCTGGAGTTCTTGCATGAGGGAAGTTTTGACCGGGCCAAAGACGAACTGAGGAAACATATCCTTTTTACGGTGGATCTGGTGAAAAACAGGATCATACACCGGGCGGTGTTTTAGGCGAGGGAAGCAGGAGGATCAATCGTTCCCTAATCCATGGGACCTGTTCCGTTACGGATTCGACCCGGCCAGTATCGTTGGCAGTGGAAGTCGACGGATTGACGGACAATCCCGGGAAAGGAGGCAGAGACCAGATGAGACTTGAGATCGAATCCATAGACATCAGGGATATCCAGGAGGGCCCGACGACACGAGTCGCGGATGGCGTACTTTCCATAAACTTCAAGGAGCTGGTAGGGCTGATCCTCGAGGATCCCAGGATAGCATCCGTGGAGATCGCCCTGGCGAAACCGGGAGAAAACGTCCGTATCCTGAACATCTGCGACGTGGTGCAGCCGCGCTGCAAGATCGGGCGGGAGGATGCCGACTTTCCCGGCTTCATCGGCAGGATGCAGACCGCCGGCAACGGCCGCACCAGATCCCTGCGGGGCGTTGCGATAATCGTGTCTAATCCCTCCACGAACCGGAAGGAGATCGGCGTCCTCGACATGTGCGGGCCCATTGCCGAGAAAAGCCCCTACGGGAAGATGCAGAACGTCAGTATCGCGCCGAGGATTGCCGACGGAATCGAAGAGCGGGACTTCGAGGACGGTGTCAAGGTCGCGGGGCTCAAAACTGCCGTGTACCTTGCGCGGTCCGCCGAGGGGCACCCGATTAACGAAGTGGAGGTTTTCGACCTGGACATCCCGAAACTCGACCCTGCTTCGCCCCTTCCCCGGGTCGCCTTCTATTACCAGATCTACACCCCCCAGTTCGACTACCTTGCCACTTCGGACCCTTGTTTCTACGGGACCCATGTCCGCACACTGACGCCCACGATCCTCCATCCCAATGAAGTCCTGGACGGGGGAATCGTCGGGTGGAACGTGGTCAAGGCCATTGATACCTACAGCATTCAGAACCACGGTATCATCAGGGAGCTGTACCGTCGCCACGGCAGGGACCTGAATTTTGTCGGCGTGGTCGGTGTGTGCGCCAACGCCGAACCGACCAACAGGGTGCGGTGCGCGTCCATGGCAGCCAACCTGCTGAAGAACGTCCTGGGGGCCGATGGTGTCATCCTGGCCAAGGTCACGGGCGGGATGCCCCATATCGACCTGTCCGTAACCGGGGAGGAATGCGAAAAGCTCGGGGTCAAGACCGCCATCTTCACGCAGCCCTTGACCCCGTTCGGCACCCTTGCCGACACCATCCTGTTCAATGCTCCGTGCCTGGACCTTATCATCGCGGCTTCGGCAACCTTCGAGAGAACCAAGATACCCTGGAAGGCGGACAGGTTCCTGGGCGGGACCGCGGAGACCAGGATCTTCTGCCCTGACCCCATCGTTCAATACGCCGGAGACCCGGTTATCGACATCGAGGAATATCTGCTTCCCGGCGTTCTCGACTGCACGGGCGGCGCTAGGGTCATCGTCAAGGAATATTAGTCCATATGGGAGGAGAAAACCATGGGCGAAAAGAAATTGAGAGTGGTTAACTATCTCAACCAGTTTTTCGGGCAGGTCGGCGGTGAAGACAAGGCCGGCGTGGGTTTTACCGTCAAGGAAGGCCCCGTTGGGCCGGGGCTGGCCCTGCGGAAAGCACTCGGCGACCGCGCTGAAATAGTCGCCACGGTAATCTGCGGCGACGATTTCTTTGCTGAAAACGTGGAAGAGAATGCACGGGAAGGCACGAAGCTGGTGGCATCACACAAACCCGACATATTTTTCGCCGGCCCGTCTTTTGCCGGAGGCAGGTACGGCGTTGCCTGCGGCGCCATGTGCAAGGAGGTCGGTTCGCTCCTGGGGAT
>Ga0265295_1009760_pt1 | contig 10170 bp, 10 predicted proteins | sample Munlansysbiofilm_FD_192503 | JGI IMG/M metagenome (GOLD analysis project Ga0265295, IMG submission 192503) | Leachate microbial communities from a municipal landfill in Southern Ontario, Canada - Methane capture system biofilm | ecosystem: Engineered > Solid waste > Landfill > Unclassified ...
CGGTTCGGTCAGGGAGTTTTTGATCTATGAAGCGGGAGACAGAGGGGTGCGGTTTATCCACCACCGCAAGCTTGATTACGAATACTGCGCAGGACCCGACGGCACCAACCCGATGGAGCCGATTTTACAAAAACTCAAAGACGTCAAACTGATTTTGACCGCAAAAATAGGGGGCTGCCCTCAAAACGATTTGACGGCGGCGGGGATCGTCGCCGATCAGAGCTATGCGTATGAGCCTATAGAGATTTCGGTGCTCAAAGCGACGCGCAAGTATTTTAACCTTGCAGAGGAAGCCGAGGTGAATTGAATCTTTGCGAGTGTTTTTACTAGATCCTGAATCGAGTTTGGGATGACTGAACTTTTGTCATTCCGTGCGCGACACGGAATCTAGTTCAAGATGTCGCAACAATGGACAAATAGGCTCTTTTGGTAGCACATCCCATTTACGTATGGCAATGAAAAGAGGGATGTGCGACCAAAAAAGCCTTTGGCATGTGAAAAAAAGGTGAGCTTATGGTACGAATCAACGATACGACGCTTCGAGACGGGGAACAAGCCCCCTACGTGGCATTTAATACCAAAGAAAAAATCGCTATCGCCCAAGCGCTCGTGGCATGCGGCGCGGATGAGCTTGAGATAGGCATCGCGGCGATGGGCAAACAAGAACAAGAGGATATCAAAGAGCTTGTAGCACTCAATCTCGGCGTACCTATGATGACGTGGAACCGCGCAAAAATGAGCGATTTGGAGGGCTCTTTGGCATGCGGGGTACAAAGCGTCGATATCTCGATCCCCGTTTCGGACATTCTTATCGACGTGAAATTCGGCGGGGATAAAACGCGGATGCTCAAAGAGCTTGAAAACGTCGTACGTAGCGCAAAAGCGGAGGGGCTTTTCGTGTGTATCGGCGGGGAGGACAGCTCCCGCGCTTCGCACGAATTTTTACTCGAGGTGATGCAACTTGGGCATTCCCTCGGAGCCGATAGGTTTCGCTACTGCGATACGGTGGGGATCTTAACCCCCACGCAAACCTACGAGAGGGTCAAAAAGCTTGGCATGTGCGCTCTTTTGCCTATCGAGATGCACACCCATAACGATTTCGGGCTTGCCAACGCCAACGCCCTTAGCGGCATAGACGCTGGAGCCGTGAGCGTCAACACCACCGTGATGGGGCTAGGGGAGCGCGCAGGAAATGCGTCGTTTGAGCAGATAGCGATGGCGCTTAAACACCTTTACGGGCAAAACCGTCACGTCGATCCTCTTGGGATGCGCTCTCTTGCCGATTTGGTCGCAGAAGCGGCGGGGATGAGTATCGCTCCCAATGCCCCGATCGTGGGGGAGCGCATCTTTGCCCACGAGAGCGGTATCCATGCCGATGGGATGATGAAAGACTCCCATACCTACGAGCCGTTTGATGCCGATGAAGTGGGTGCAAAACGGGAGTTTCCTTTGGGCAAACATCTGGGGAGCGGAACCGTTATGTACCACCTAAAAGCACTCGGTATCCACGCCGAGAAAAAAACTTTAGGGGTGCTTTTGCCTACGATTCGAGAGATCGTTACAAAACGCAAACGTGTTTTGAACGATGCGGAACTCGTGGCGCTTTACAGGGAGTTTTTATGAAGCTCTACTGGCTTAAATTCGGCGACGTGGCACGGTTGGTGGAGATTGCGCAGAGCCTTTCGTGTTTGGCGGACGGCTACCATATGAAACTGCTGCTGATGCATGCGCCCCATCTCTGCTACGGAGCGTACGAGAACGGTACGCTCGTCGGGGCAATTTTGGGGGTAGAGTACCAAAACTCGGCGACGATAAAATACTGCATTGTCAAAAAAGAGTACCAAAATCATGGGATCGGCAAGAGATTGTTGGAGACGTTTTTTGGGATGGTAGAGGCAACAAAGTCGCTGAGTATCCACGTGCAAAAAGAGTTCGTGCCGCTTTTGGAGCGCTACGGATTTGTAAACGTAATGGAGGTGGGGCGCTTTGTCAACGTGGGTAAAGTGCCGCCGTTTCACTTTACCAACGCACATGCCAAGGAGTTAGAGAGCCATAATTTTGAAGCGGTGGTAAAAAAGCTCGATTTTGAAACGTTTAGCGAGGATAGAAGCGAGTTTTTGTTTGACGAGATGGATCGCAACTCCTCTCTAAAATTTGCCCTTAAAGAGGGGTTTCAGCACTCAAGCGTCATCAACGCCAAAGAGGTCTATTTGGGACCGTGGCAGGCACACGAGAAGGAAGATGCCCACAAAATGATGCGCGGGGTGCTCTATTTTAGAGGACTCAAAAAAGTGTTTGCCGACATCCCCCTTGGGATGCCGCACGTCGTAGAGTTGTATAAAGAGTACAATTTTGAGGAGAAAGCCCGTTTTTACCATATGCACAAAGGCAAATGCAGCGTGAAGTTCGAGAACATCTACGCGTTTTCCCTTTAAGCATCCCCGTGGATCATCTTTGAAACGATAGGCTCTTTTGTTTTGATCTCGTGCATCAAAACACCCCCTAGGTGTAAAACTATCGTGCCTATGAGCGGGAACATGAGAAACTCATGGCTCTCTTTGACCCACCCTATGCTTGCTTTTTCAAGCCCTAGTGTTTCGTGAAAATACAAAATCGCACCGCTAAGGGCTAGAAGTGCGATACAAAGGCATAAAAGAACATGTACCCCTTTTTTGAGTTTCTCCTCTTTGGGAGCTTCTAAAAACTGCACGACGGGGTGTTTTGCCTCTTTGGTAAAAAGCAAAACAAGGCGCAGAAGAATAGAGATGCCCAAGATAGCGGCGAAGATGTAGTGCCACTCCCACATCGGTGCGCGGATCGCTTTTGCGATGGTTTTAGCGCTCTCTAGCGTGATCTCTACGTCGAGTGCGGCGAGCTTTTCTTGGATGATGAGGGCGTTTGTTTTGTAACTTAAAAAGGTTTTGCGAAGCAAGACGGTGCATAGCAGTCCGATAACCGAAAATGCCATCGTCCAGTGCCAGATGCGATAAAGCGGCGTGAATTGATTTTTCATATGGGAACTCCTTGTGTTTATTGAAGGTGTGTTAGATCCTGAATCAAGTTCAGGATGACCGTATTGTCGTCATTGCGAACTTGATTCGTAATCTAAATAATAACGTAATGGATGCAAAAATCAAACACGCAACATCTTTTTTTTAACGCGGTGCCAAAATATTTTTTGTTTGATAGAGAACTCTTTCAAAAATTTCACGTTATGCTCCTTGTATCTTTTGGATTGTTGCATATTTTTTTCTCGACATCTAAAAATGTGGCAATTTGCAAAAAAAATTTAGAACACGATATGCATACTCCATGCCAAAGAAAACAAGGAAAACACCATGAGCGACGAAAAAGATTTAAAAAAAGAGCTGGCAAAACGTAAACGTATCGCGATGGAGATCGCCTCGGCGATCCACGATATCGTCGAGGATACGATTTGGGTCGATTACGTGAAGCTTCCGGCACTCAGCGCCGAGTTGGTCGCGGCGGTTGAAGAAGCACACGCTTTTGCAAAAGAGCATAGTCTATAAAGGCAAAATATGCAATCACAAGAGGAAGTATCGGCGATGGAGATTTGCGAATGCGGACAAAAAAGCGTCGCCGATGCTATCAAAATATTTCAAAACAGCTCGCTTCCCTATAAAAAAGCGAAAAAACTCGTGACGGAGTGCAACAAAACATGTTGCCGCACGGCGCTGATGCGGGTGTACGATATGTCTCTTTACGGACGCATCGACTACGAAGAGATCGCTTTTTTGATAGAGCAACGCAAAGAGAGGCTTAAATATTTGGGAGGGGACGATGTTGCAGAATAACTGGGAAAGCCTACGGCAATGGCTTTTAGGGCTTGAAGCTATCGGCGAGGAGATACAAACGCCGACACAAATAAGCCGCCTCGATCTGAGCAACAAGGGGCTTAACGAACTAAGCGAGAGTATTTTTTTATTGCAAAATCTGTTGGTGCTTAATCTCTCCGGCAATAACCTCACAACCCTGCCGCATGCCATAAAAAATTTGCAAAAACTCACCAACCTCGACATACGACGCAACCGTTTTGAGAGCTTGCCCGAGGATTTGGCGTTTTTACCGTTGCGCTCGCTCAATGCAAGCGGCAATCGTTTGAAAAATGGCGTGGTACTTGAACAATGTAGCGGTTTGCGGGTGCTTGATTTGAGCAATAATCTTCTCGATGAAAAATCTCTTGTCTTTGGCATGCACGAAGATTTGCGTAGTGTTAACCTCTCAAACAATTGTATTAAAGATGCCGCGCCTTTTTTGAAATCGCTCTCTTGCGTGGAACGGCTCAATCTTGCATCAAACGTGCTCAAAACGTTGCCGCATGCCATAGCAAACATCACCCGACTGCGTGAACTCGACCTTTGCGACAATGCGATCGAGTCGCTTGATGCGGCGCTTTTCTCTTTGCCGCTTGAGAGACTCGATCTCTCCGCAAACCTTTTAAAAAACCTCGATTTTTTCGGATGCAACGAACTCGAAGAGCTTATTTTGGATGAAAACACTTTGGCTTCGCTCTCGTTTGCCGAGGATTTTGCCCCGAATCTGCGCCGTTTTTCGTGCGAAAGTTGTAATCTGAAAACCTTTCCGCTTCCCCCTTCGCGCATGCTTGAGTATCTGTGCGCGAGTTACAACCATATCGCTTCGCTGCCGCATGAGATCGGCATCTACACCGAGCTTGTCGAACTCGATTTGGAAGCAAACGAGATAGAGACGCTCCCCGATGCACTGGCAAATCTGCAAAAACTCAAAACCATCTATATCAAATCCAACCGTTTACAAAAGAGTGCGAAAAAAGTGCTCTCAGTGCTGCATCCCGAGATTTGCGATATTTATATGAAAAGCGGTATCGAGATAGGTGCGGCTAGCGAAGCGGACATAGAACAAGCGGCACGTTTGTTGGCGGTTTTGTTCGCGATCGAGAGCGATTTTAGTATTGATTTCACCAAGCAGTTTGCGGGACTCTCTTTGCTTTTTCACGAGCCGCATGCCGATATTTTGGTGGCAAAATACGGCGACGAAGTGGTCGGCATGGTCACGATGCAGCGCCTTGTTTCAAGCGCCGAGGGGGGCTACGTAGGGCAACTCGAAGATTTGGTCGTCAAAGAGGAATTTCGTAAAATGGGCTTAGGGAGCCGCCTGCTTAATCGCATCCGCGCCTTGGCATGTGAAAAGGGGTACAAGCGCATAGCCCTAGGTGCAGATGTCGCCAACGAGAACGCACTCGCATTTTACACCCGCCGAGGATTTAGGAGAACGAAACTTAATATTTACCATTATTTTCCATAGAATACTTTGCCGTTTAGGGTTTGTTCTAAGATTTTGTGAGATAAACTTTAAAGCGATACAATTTTTAAACTACAAGAGTCGGTAACATGGCAAAAAAATGCGGTGGGTATTCATAATTTTTTACAGCTTATTTCGGATCATCTTCCCGATATGTTATGGGCAAAAGACTTGGAGGGAAGGTATCTTTTTGCAAACAAAGCAATATGCGATAACCTTTTGATGACGACGCAAGACGATGTTATCGGTAAAGACGACGTGTATTTTGCGAAAAGGGAGAGGGAGAAACATAAAGAGAATCCGAAATGGCATACTTTTGGGGAACTTTGTCACAACAGCGATGAGGTCGTTTTGGAGAATATGCATGCCATGGAGTTTGAAGAGTATGGAAATATTCGGGGGGAACTCACCTACTTAAATGTTCATAAAGCACCGCTTTTTGATGAAAACGGCGTTCTTATAGGGACGATAGGAAGCGGTCGCAACATTACGCTTCAAAAAAAACTCCAATACGAACTCAAAATGATGAATGACCTTGTCAATAGAGGACCTATCGTTTTGTTTGAATGGGGCGTCGAGGCAGGGTGGCCGATCAAAAACGTCTCGCAAAACGTCACTGCGATTCTCGGGCTTAGTTATGAAGAACTTATGCATACCTCTTTTAAATTTTCCGAATGTATTCACCCCGAAGATCTTTCTAAAGTGACGCAAGAGGTTCTCTCTTATCTTGGCGCTAAAAAGAATTTTTTTACTCAAGAATATAGAATTCTCAGTAATTCACGCGAGATCTGGGTGAAAGATTTCAGGGTTGTGGATTACGATGATGAGGGGAATGCAACCTCCATTAAGGGATACCTTTTGGATAATACCGCAGAGGTGCAAGCGCAAAAAGAGATAGCAAGAGTGCGATACGCCGATTTCTTGACGGGGCTTGCAAATCGTCAAAAGATGCAAGAGGATATGCATGCCAAGAAAACCTACGGGTGTATTGTCTTTAATATTGACCGATTTCGAGAAATCAACGATCTTTTCGGAGTAACGACCGGTGATTCTATTCTTGTTCAAATAGCAAGGTGGTTTCAAGAACAATTTGTTGATGTGTATAGAATCGGCGGTGACGAGTTTGCTATGCTATTGCATGAAGAGATGCAGTGGGATCTGCTTGAGGTGAAAATTACCGCATGGCTCGAACAATTAAGCAAAACAACCTTTCAGATAGGGAATGAAGAGATATCTGTACGTATGAATGTCGGTGTTGCTTTAGGGGAAGAAAAACTTTTGACACGTGCGGACATTGCACTGCATAACGCTAAAGATGCCAAAATCCCCTACGCTTGTTATGAAGTTTCTAAAAAAATAGAAGAGATTTACCGTACCAATATAGCGATGACGGCTACGATCCACAAAGCACTTGCCGAGGATAAAATCGTTTGTTATTACCAACCGATTGTTGATTTTGCAACGACGAAGATTTTTAAATACGAGACGCTCGTACGTCTTAGAGATACCACAGGTGCCGTTATAGCGCCTATAGATTTTTTGCCTATTGCGAAAAAAACGAAGCTATATGCACAAATTACGAAGTGCGTTATTACGCAGGCTTGTGAGTTTTTTTCCGGGCGAAAGGAAGAGTTTTCCGTAAATCTCTCTATTGACGACATCGAAGATGAAGAGACCGTAGCATATATTGTATATACGATTGTCAGAACCGGTACCGCTTCACGCATAGTGTTTGAAATATTAGAGTCTGAAGGGATTGAAAATTACAATTCCGCGGAGAAGTTTATTCGACTGGTTAAAGCGCATGGAGCCAAAATCGCGATTGATGATTTTGGAACTGGGTATTCCAATTTTGAACATGTTTTGAAACTCCATATAGATTACATCAAAATAGACGGCTCCCTCATCCGCGGTATTGTGGAGAATCACCGCCACACCATTATCGTTGAAACTATTGTCGAATTTGCAAAAAAAATAGGCGCAAGAACGATAGCCGAATTTGTAAGCGATGAACGTATTTTTGAAAAAGTCAAAACTCTCGGAGTAGATTTCTCTCAAGGGTATTACACAGGCAAGCCCCAACCTATGTAAGGTTGCGGCTTCATTCGGAGTGCCGCCGCCTCTGAAGAGTATCTTTTCCCTTGCGTATCTTCTACGTTTTTATAGGCTAGAAAAGATTTCTAAAAACCGCTTGGCATGGCGGATCATTTTTGTATCTTTTTGAAAAGCGATACGAAAATGAGAACCATAAAGAGATAGACTAGCGATACAAAGGGGTAGGAGAGCCACAGCAAAGAAGCGTAGCCGTGTGTGGCATGTGCAAACTCTCCGAGGGCGCGATCGATCACTTCGATAGCGTAAAAATTGGTTCGTAAAATAATGTATCCTGCAAGCAAACTTGCGGCTACGAGCATAAAAAACCTGCGCATAAAGGGGATGCGGTAGAGCAGAGCAAGATGCAGTATCAAAAAAACCGCTGCGGCTATCAGCATAAACCCGCTCGGTTTCGTTTCGAGGAGTTGTTGTGCCTTTTGGCTGATGATGGGGTTGCAAACGATGCGGAATGTATCCCGATCGATTGTATCTAGTGCTACGGGGAAGCTTTGGGTAAAGGGTTTCATATCGAGAAAAAAAGTTCTTTTGGTATCGTGGGAGATAATATCGACGCTCACGTTGTAGGACTCGTCGTAAAAACTTGAGGGGACAAACGAATGTCGGTACACAAAAGCCTCCGTCCACCCATTTCTCTCTACATGCGGGTAAGCGCGAAACGCTATGAGCGCTTTGTGTTTCCCTTTTTCAAGCGCTTTAGTGTAGACCAAAAAACTTCTTGCATAATGGTCAAGCTCTCCGAATTTAGTGCCGCGGTAGAGTAGAAGTGCGCCTTCTTTTTGCGTGACGCCGTAATGATCAAAACCGTTGAATGCTGCGTGGTCGTGGAACTCTTCTGCTTGCATGAAAACTCCTGCGGCTTTTTCTCCGTCGATATAAACGTCAAAAAATGTTTCTTCCTGAGGCACAAGTAAAAACGGGATCGTCGCAGCCTCTTTAAGAAAAAATTCGTACTCATTTATAAATATAGCGCTCGTGCTGTCGGCATCGATGCTTAGGCGGATACTCTCTTGAATATTGATGGTATTTTTTGTAAAAAGCGGACTCGCACCTAGAGTGGGGATAGGGCGGTGGGAGGGATCGTAAGCGTTAGGGGTGATGTTAAGATCGTATGTTTTGTCTCTGTAGTGCACAAGAGCAGCCTCGCCAAAACTACAAAAGAAAAAAACAATAAGAAGAAATTTTTGGAACATAAAAGAACCTTATAGAATAAAAAATATTTTGTGATATTATACTGATTTTTATTCAAAGGAGAGTCTTATGCGCAAACAAATTTTATTCGGCGTTTTTTTTCTTTTTATAGGGATAGTAAGCGGCGTTTTAGTCTATGAGAGTTTTTTACAAAAAAAACATGAGAGGCTCAATGCTCAAGCGGTGGAGTCGTTTGCAGAGGGCGCGTATAAAAAAGCGTTGGCTTTGGAGGAGGAGGCGCTTGAGGTGCTAGGGCAGATGTTTTTCCCATCGTCGCTCGATAAAGCACTTTTGCTATCGAATCTGGGGATCTATTACAATGCCGACGGTGACTTCGCCAAAGCGATAGAAACCTCTTGGAGCGGTTTGCGTATAAGAGAAAAACTTTTATCGCCTTATAATGCGGATCGTGCGACCAACCATCTCACTATTGCGAATGCTTCGGAGACGCTGGGACTGAATGAGGATGCAGATAAACACTATATGCAAGCGCTCAATATCTACAACAATACTACAAACGTAAGCGATTACGATTTTGGAAACTTGTGGAGCCACATGGGAGGGTTCCATAAAAAACTCGGAAACTATACTTTTGCCGAAGAGTGCTATACAAAAGCGCTTGCCTACCATGAGAAGCTCCCGTTTGAGGATCAGGAGATTTTGGGGAACAGTTTGCGCGGTTACGGTACCTTGCTTATAGAGGAGGAGCGCTATGAAGAGGCTTTGGAGGTTTTTGAGAGAGTTTTGGGAGTAGATCTACGATTTTTAGACCCCTCCCACCCCGATATAGGCACTACCTATAACAATATAGGAGCGGCACATTACCAACTCGGCGATCAGGAGAAGGCATCGCAGTATTATGAAAAAGCACTCGATATCCGCATAAAAGCTCTTGGACTTTACCATCAAGACGTGGCGCAAACCTATAATAATTTAGGGATGCTCCATAGAGAGTACGAAAACTATGCAAAAGCGAGAAAATACCTTGAAGATGCCATACGCATAGAGGAGAAAATTTACGGACGCAGGAATCAAGAGACGGCTATTACGATCTCGAATTTGGGGCTTGTGTATTGGGACACCGATGAGTTTGCCAAAGCCGAAGAGATATTTTTGGAGACACTCTCTATTCAAGAGGAGGTTTTAGCATCTAATCATCCCGACACCCTACGCACGCTCGATTTCTTGGTTTCGCTCTATGGCGACATGAACGAAGAGGAAAAAGCGGATGCCATGCGAGAGAAGAGAGAAACGATCTACGCTTTCATAGACGCCGCCCCCGCCGCCGAATAATAAAGAAGCCAACATGCCAAGAAAAATTCTTGGCATGTAAAGCCTTTTTCCCACAATTTCCCTTTTCTGCATAATCCATTCTTACAAATTTGTTCCGCTTTTGTCGTTTTGTCGCGCCTTATCTGCTTTTGTCATTTTAGCCTTGTAAAAATCGTAGAACAGCCTTTGCACATACAACGGCGAAGTACATGGATACCTTGAGAAGGGTGTTTAAACTAAGGAGAAAAAATGTCTGAACTTCGTCAAATTGCATTTTACGGGAAAGGCGGGATC
>Ga0265295_1009761_pt1 | contig 10169 bp, 7 predicted proteins | sample Munlansysbiofilm_FD_192503 | JGI IMG/M metagenome (GOLD analysis project Ga0265295, IMG submission 192503) | Leachate microbial communities from a municipal landfill in Southern Ontario, Canada - Methane capture system biofilm | ecosystem: Engineered > Solid waste > Landfill > Unclassified ...
AAAAACCCATCGTTTTCAGGGTATTATACTACTTGCAATTTATATTTTTTACACCATTTTTATATTATCCACACTCATTGTGCATACTTCAAGGTAAAATGTGGATAAATAGCGTTATTTTTGTGGAAATGTGGATAACTAATGTATAAAAATACCCAATACTGCATATTTTTTAATCTTTATTCAAAAAAAACATAAATATTCATCATTATTTATAAATATAAAAATGTGGATAAGTGTATAACTATTGCCTTTAATACTAGTTTAGTTAAGAAAAATCTAGTCAAAATTAGCACTTTTTTACTTTAAAATATTATTTAAATATAATATATAAGTTAATAAAAAAAATGATAATGTATAATCATTCATTTTTAAAAAATAGTATGTAGGTAAGAGTGATAAAAATCACTCTTTTTTATGAAATTATTATTAGTTAAAATTGTCTTCTGCTAGCGGAAAATCGTTTCCGAATGGGGTAAGGCCACCGCCAAAATTATTAAAACCTCCATTAAATCCACCGCATCCACACATAGGTACACAGCACACAGGTCTACAACAACATTGAAATTGAACACGGAATGGAATTAAGCAGGTTCTACAAAAGCAACATCTTCTACAACAACAACCAAATGGCATAATAATACTCCTTTTTATTTTTTTTAAGCAAAACTGCTAAAACATTATACGGAAAAATAGTATTATTCGCTACAAGTATATTAAACAATAAAAATAAAAAAGCGATACCATTGTAATCGTTTTTTTATTTTTATTTACGGTTTTTATAATGCTATATTTAATGCATGGTTTAATGTTAGTGTTTATTGGAGCTTTTGGGCGGATTTGAACCGCCGACCAACGCATTACGAATGCGCTACTCTACCAACTGAGCTACAAAAGCAAATTTTTTTATATAAAATTATTTTAACATATAAAATTTTGTTTGGCTACAAATTTTATTTTTTAATACCTAAAAAAAACACGACTTAAAGTCGTGTTTTTTATTATTCATCTTCTTTTTCTAAACGCTCTAAAACAATGGTTAGAGAATCAGTTTCTAATTTTCTAGAAAGTTCTTTTATTAAATTGGTAAAATTTTCTTTTAAATCATTTTCTCTAATTTCTGAATTAATAATAGCGTCTTGTATTAGTGGGTTACCACATTCTTTACAGTATTTATCGCTATATGAACCTGTTTCAGAAATTATTCTGCCACAATTTGCGCAATATATAGTGCTACCATGTTCTCTAATTCCATATTTCATAATCACATTTCCTTTTTAATTACATTTCGGCTTTTTTTTCATTTAATTTAGTCTTATGTTGTTGTTTTATGTTAGAAATAATTGTTTTAATAGCGGTTTCTTTTTGTTGTTGTTTTTTACGCTCTAAAAACTCTTCCAACATTTTATCCGCACTATTTTCTATGCATTTAACAATAATATTTTTAGTAATATCTTGGTCAAATAATGCGGTTTCATAACTTACTGAACTGCAAGTTAACATATTTTTTTGTAATGAGCCAACATACATATTTCTTCCACTTTGATTTTCTTTTAAATCTTCTTTTGCTGTATCTGCTACTTTTAAAGTGTAAATACGGTTACTAGGATTTTCCCTCTCAATTCTTTCATGAGAATCATCAAAACGACCTGTAGAAATAAAGTAATTATCTTTAATAGTATCAACTTCACCAAACTCATTTAAAATTGATGTACGGTTTTTACTCATATATTCCTTGCCGCTTTTTGCACTAATATAGTATATATCGGCACCTGATTGGCTATTTTCTTTGTAGGCTAATTTGTTTTGTTGTGCACCGCGTCCAGCAATACTGCTAGAGTATCCTCCAATGATATTTACAGGGAATGTTCTTCCGCCTTCTTTTTTAATTTTTGTAGTAATTAAAGAGTCGGTATTTATTTTAGTATTTATAACTACTTCTTTTGGGTCTTTTCCTAAAAATTGAAAAAAGATATTTGCAATTAAATCTTTTCTTGGTTTACGAAGTTCAGTTTTTGAAAGAGGGAATTTTGCATCAATTAGTTGTTTATGTTTTTGCAAGCTTAAAAGTTTATCTTCCATTCTTAACTTAACAACAAGTAATTTTTCTAAATTATCATAATCAACTTTAATATAACTCTCTTGTACACTTTCATCATCGTCATCAAGGTCTGGTTTTTTAACATTTGCTTTTTTAGCAAAATGTGCATCTTGAACTTTCATCATTTCTTTGTACATTTTTTTATTAGAAGCGTTTTTTGAATTTGAAGATTTATCATCAACATTAGCATTTAGTTCTAATAATAAATCAGCTTTTTGCTCTTCAGATAATCCTGTATTAATAAATTCTTCTAAAGCAGGCCATTTTTCTTCATCATGCAAATATTTTGAGTATTGTTTTGATAAAATACTTTTATTATATTTATTTACTTGTTTGGCTTGAAGTCGTTTTTTCTCGGTTAATAATTCAGTTTTATTATAAGGTTCATAAACTAATTTTTCTTCCATTTGCAAGTTAATTAGCGCTAACTTTGCTAATTCTTCTGCTTGGTTTCTCATAATACCAGTTTCTTGAATACCATAGTTAAAACCTATAATATGCTCTTTTAATTTTAGCATTTTTTCGGCTAACACTTGGATATAACTAAATGTTTTAGAAGCATCTGCATTTTTTGAAATTTTTCCTTGGTCATCATCTTTAATTAAATCACCATTTAAAATAATTTTACAAGAACCATTTAATTTTTCAGCAACTTGTAAAGCGTTATCTATTTGTTCTTCATTTTTAATGCTAGAGTCGCCAATTAGCATACCACTCCAAATCATTAAACGAAGTTCAGTGGGAGTCATATCTTTATTACCACTAAATTTTTGTTTTAAAATGTCGGCAATATCAACATCTGCTAACATATCACCGGCTAAAGGAGTTAAATCCTTATAGTCACTTATAAGTTCGTTAATTTTTTTATAATCTTTTGTTTCAATTTTACTTATTTCTTTTTCTAATGCTTCAAGCATTTCTTCTGCTTGTTGTTTTATTATATCTCTTCTATTTATAAAGTCTACAGCAAATACATATTCACCATTTAAGTTTTTAACTAAATTTACACGAAGTAGTTCGCCGTCGGTTGGAGCTATAGGTCCATATCCTGCGCGTTCTCCATAAGGAGCAGTGCGTTGAGGTGAGCCAAAGTTAGCAGTATGAATTTCCTTTTCTTTAGATGGTTTATTACCAATAATAGGAGTATTTACTCTTGTGCTACTATATAAAATTTTATGAGTATGACCATCAATAATAAGGTCAAAGTTTTTTGTTAAAGGACTAGATAAATTTTGGTCAGATTTTTTACCAGTATTAGCAGAAGTATTTTCGCCATGTCTAACAAGAACGTTAAAAACCATATCTTGTTTAGTTTCAGGATGTTCAAATACAAACTTTAATATTACAATATTTTCGGCATAAACCTCTTCAATTCCTAGTGCTAGAGCAAGTCTTTTTCCTAGGCGAACAGAAGTTAATGCTTTTACGCGAAGGTCGTGATTTCCATCTGTAATACAAGCAATTTTTTCAATTAAAGCAGGACCTGCTTTTCTAAATGAATTTATTAAAATATCATTTTCTTGTTCAGGATTTGTAATGCTTTCGTTAACATTAGAAGAACCTGCTAATGCAGTTGCGCAGTTGCCTTGATCTCCATTAACTACTAAATATAAATCATCAATTAAAGCATCTTCTCTTAACTCGCGATCAAACTTGTCCATATTAATGCTTGGAATATGTAAATCTGCAAGTCCTTTTAAATAAATAGTTTTACCTTTTACACGAATAAGGCCTTTTAATGTGGAATCGGAAGCACGATGAACTATTTTTTCTGCTTCGGTTAGTGCTTTTGATTTCTCATCTTCTAACTGATAATAATATTGTTTACTTTTAGGAGTTGCCATAAAAAATTTACCACCTTAATACATTTTATTTAGTTGTTTTATTTATATTTTAATTGTACTATATTTTGACTAATTTTGTCAATACCACATCAAAAAAAACTGTTATAAATAAAAAAAACGACAATATATTTATTGTCGGTTTTTGTTGTTGGTTTCTATTACTACTCTTGTATAAAGTTTGGGTCAAACACAAACTGTGCAGTAACAAAATCAGGCACTTTTGATAAAGTTTTCATCATATCTACCACTTCTTCCGTTGTAATAGGGCTGGTTTCACCACTATCGTTTGTTGCTGTATTTTTACCAAGATGAATACTATATAGTTTAATGCGGAATAAATTTGCTTGCATATAAACATTTAAATAATATGGTAGTTTAACTTCTGAACCAAATTTTTCAATTAACTCTACAATCCAAGGTATTAGCGGTGCAGCATTTAAATAGGTTGAAAGAGCATTAACGCTAAACTCTCTTCCTTCAAAAACTGCAAACAAAATTTCAGAAAGTGTAGATAATTCGGTATAGTTAATACCACTAATTTGAGATATTTCCTCTATAAAGGCAAGTAAAGAATTATTATTTTCAATTTGTTTAATTGCTTCTCTAATACGATACTTTTGTATTCCTTGAAGTGTTATTGTACCATGCTCTCTAAAATGTAAAAATAATAAACCTGCTTCGGCAAAACCACCTAATGATACCGAACTTTCAGTTAAGTTTAAATTTAATAGAACAGACATATCAGTTTCAGGGAAGAAAAATTTAACACCGTTAATTAAAGCAAGTTTTAAAAATTTGCTATTCCCATAATTTTGGAAAAATGCGTCTACAGCAATTCTGTCATAACCAACCTCTTCAATCTTCCATGTATCTAGCCCCATAAAAGCAAGTTCTTTAATCATAGAAAATTCTTTTTCCCAAACTATACTGCTGCGCTCTAGTGATGTTAAACTCATATATGAAATAAAATCAAGGTTAAAAGTATTTTTATAAAACTCACTATTGAATACTACTTGCTCTAATATACTATTATATGTGTTATAAAAAGGTCTAACTTGTTTTATCTTATCAATTGCGATACCAAGTTTTTCTATAGAAATATTGTTAATAGTTTCTTTTAGTAAGTTAACTGTTTCTAGTTTAGTTTCAAGTTCAAATGCACTGTATAAACTTTCTTCATTTTGCGTATAGTTTAAATAAACTGTTTTTACATTATATATAGCACTCGCAATATAAGAAAGATCTCGCTCCGTTAGGTTAACATTATTTTCTAAATAAGTAATTGATAAGTCGTAAGTAGCATTTAATTTAGCAATTGCTATATTAACAAATTTAGGAAGTAAAATTCCTCCAATATAAGTATTATTATTTTTTTGTAAAATTGAAAGAATTTGATTTTCAGATAAAGCGGTTATTTTATCTATAAGGGTTTCTTCAGTGTTAGATAAAATAATTCCAAAAATTTCGTTAAAAATTAAAAAGTCGTTTTGTAATTCGTTTAATGTCATATCTTGCAAAGCAATTTGCAGTGCAGTTAATAAATCTTGTATGTTTTGAGAAGAAGATGGTTGTTGTAAATTAGTTAAAATTAAATTAAATATACCTTCTTTTGATTGCACAAAAATTTCTTTCACTAAATCTGATTTAAATAAATCGGTAATTAAACTTTGCAGTAAGTTTGTATCAAGTTCAGCTAAACCTAAACTTATATTAGAAGAAGTGGCAACAAATGAGTTTATAATTTTATCTAGTAAAGTAAATTCTTCTTCCCAATTTGTTTCTGCAGGCGATATAAACTCAAATACCACAGGTTCATTTATTTCATTACTATTAAATAATAAATAATTATTAAATACTTCATTTAGTGTACTTTCATATAAATAAGAAAATAATTGGCTTTTTTGTAGTGCATTTAAAATAGCCCCAAGTTTAGAAAAAGAAATTTGATCCAAAGTTTCTAAATTAAGTGAATTCACATTATCTTCAAGTAAAAATGCTGTATCATTAGCAAATTCTTTAACATTATATATTAAACTAGATAATTTACTAATTTCATTAGACCACGAAACAGTTACACGCTCAACAGGTGCTATTTCTAAATTTAAGCCATTATTTATTGTATCAATTAGTAGGTTTAAAACACTTGGCGCCAGTCTTTTTACTGTTGATGAGCGGAAAATAGGTGCAACTAACTTTTCTTTAATTTCAGTTTCTGTATAGGTAGAAAAAGTTTCAAGTATGCTAGTTAATATTTGTTTAGTAATTTGAGATATTGTTTCAGAGTTATTTGTTTTTAAGGCTGTTTCTAGTCTAGCAAGCAGTGCTTTATCTTTTGCAAAATCAAATACTCTATTTTCTTTTAAAGTGCGAACAACATCAAATAAATTTAATAAATCTTCTTTTAATAATTTTGTATTACCTGTTTTTAAGGAAAGCGTTAAACTGCTTATAATAGGCGAAATATTACTTGGAAGTGAGTTAATAAGTTCTTCAATTGATTCGTCACCTATAGTAAAACTTTGATATAAATAAGTTAAAACATCATCACCAATAACATTTAATGATTTTAAATTTAGTATAGTATTTAAAATTTCTTCCGCATCGTTATAGTTCATAGTAGCAACAAGAGATATTAACTTACTAGTTGATATGTTTTGTAAATCAGTAATATTGTTTTTTTGTAGTAAAGCATTAGTTTTTTTAAGTGTATCGGATATATTTTTTAATTCTTCTACTAAACTAATTTTTTGATTATTAACATAAACGGTAGATAATTTAGTGAATATATATTCGTTAAAACCATCTAAATTCATTACATTTATTGTATTTCTTAAAACTGTGTTACTATATAAATTTAAAAATTCGCCCATTTGCGTTGTTGTAAATGTTGGCGCTGATGCTTCACTTTGCATTTCGGTAGAAGCCTGTGTAGAAGGCATAGTTTCTGTTACTGCTAAATTAGGAAGTGATAATAGTAAACTATTTTCTTGTGTTCCATTAAAAGCAACCGACATTGTAGAAAGTGGTAAAAATAGTATCATTGCAGTTAAAGCACTTTGTAACATACCAAAAACAGCGCCCAATGCTTTACTGCGCACTTTCTTTTTATCAGCATTTAAACTTTTATCGGTTTTCATTGCAATAAGTATTGAAACTCTTTTCACAACAAAAGAGTATATAGGTAAGGTAAGACTTTTTAAAAGGAAATAACCTAAAATAAATACAGTAAAGTTTGCTATAATAGCAGGAATTTGCTCTACAAAGTTAATAAGTATAGGATTTGCCGATACTAACTCAATAACTATTGCATTGTTAGTAAAATAGTAGTTTGCTAAACTATAAATTGTTGTAAAAGTTTGACCGTCTATTGTAACATTTAAAAGCGGGTTTAAATCTACATTAAGTATAAACCTAGCAATATCGGGTGTAATTAGTACCCAAAAAATGCAGTTAAATATTAAAAAACTTAACCTAATAAACGATTTTAATGCGCCGCGTCGTATTCCCCATATTAAACCAATGCTTAAAAACAATACAATAAGAATGTTTATAAACCAAGTAATACTGCTAAAACTCATCCTTTTTAAGTCAGTTTTTAAACTGTTAAAAACTGCATATTCCTTTTTAAAATTTTATTATATATAAAATATATAATATAATAATATATTATTTAACTAACTTTGTCAATGACTATAATTGAGATTATAAGATAATATGTATAAATATACAAAAATGTAAATAATAATGTGAAACAGTTTTAAAAAAATAATATTTACAATAAAAAAAACTTATGCTAAAATAAACTTAAGGAAAAAATTATGGAATATAAACAATCAGATTATAACGAGTTTAAAGATTATTACCTTGTTAAACTTGGTAAAGAAAAATCACTTACTTATTTACCTTATTGGGAAGAAAGTCTATCACTTGCTAAAATAGTTGAAGAGGGCGATTTTTATAACTTATATTTAGTGCGCACACCTGTTTTTGAAGGTAAAAACTTAAAGGTAGTATGGAAAACAAATTTTTTATTAGGCGATAAAAATAATGCCGATAAAAAGTTTATTCCATTAACCGATATTCTTTCAGGCATGTTTCAAACTAATGAAAACAGAAAAGATATTATTTTTTCATATTTTTATGAGCATTATAATATAGGCTTTGGCTCTACTATTTTACCTAATATTAACGAAACAAAACTTTTTTTTGAGTTAAATAGTGATGATAGTTATGGAATAAAGTTAAATTACAAGGAAAATATATCGCCTGAATTTATAAAAAAATATATTAAAGCATCTAAAATTGACTCTAAAACTGAAGACGATTTAAATGAAATATTTGCAGCTATAGTAAAAGAACTTGAAGACAAAAAATCAATTACTCTTGATAGAAATTTTCAAATTGATGCAATGAATTTTTATTTTGACAATAAAAAATTATTGAATATAAAGTCAAAAATAGCATTAAATATTATTGCAAATAAACATACAGATTTAGTAATAAAAATATTACAAAATCCATCAGCATATCTTTTAAAATATAATTTAACTGCAAGAGGTTACGATGCTATTGCTACTACACAATTTTATAAACAACGCGGGCTAAAAACAAGAAAGAATAAACAAAGCGTAGATTTAATGCCAGAATTAGATAATTCATTAAAACAAGAAATTTTATTTGGTTATTTAGAATACGGAAAAAGATTTTTAGAAACACTTAAATTTGTAGGTGAAACTAGTGAAATATATGCTAAAGAAAGTGCTATGATGAATGACGAAGTTAAATTATTATTTAATTATAGTGGTAAATGTTCAAAACTTCAACGAGAGTTTGATAAACAAAAACAAACTCAAATTTAAAAAGAAAAACAAAGGTTTTTCTTTTTTTTGTTATTTATAACATATTGTAAATAGTACTAAACATAATTGAGTGTTCTATTTCATCACCCATAGCATAAAAATATGCCTCTTTTATCATTTCATCAGTAGTAGATAGTGTCATTTGTTTGTAATAATCTGCCGCTTTTAACTCATCTTTTAAAGCGTGCATTATTCCTTCTTTATAAGTGTTATAGTTAACTGGTTTTACTTCTATATTAGGCTCTTCATTAAAATAAAAAGTATATACATTTTTAAATAATTCTAAATGTTTCTTTTCTTCATTTAATGCTTCTTGCACAAATCCTTTATGTATTCCACTTTCGCTTTGCTGTAATAGTTTTGTGTAAAATTCTATTGCACTTTTTTCGTCGTTCATTGTTATTTGTAACTGATGTTTCAATTCATTCATACTTAATGTGCCAAGTAGTGGTAAATTTGGAAGATTTATTTTAAAAGGTTCTTCATTATTTACTACTTGTTTACGGTATATTGTACGATAACTTATATTTTTTTCTAACATAAATATTTTTTACTCCTTTTTACTTTTCATATATGAAATTATTACTAATTTTGTGTTTTATTTAACTGTTCTTTTATAAGTTTTAGTTCATTTTTTAAAGAATTTAACTCTTTTTTTAAAGTATCTATTTCACCTGAACAATCTATTTTTTCTCCGTTTTGTATTACAACTTTAGCGGGAATACCAACTACTGTTGTATTTGGCGGAACATCTTTTAATACTACTGCTTGTGCTCCAATTTTACTATTTTCTCCAATAGTAATTGCACCTAAAACTTTTGCTCCGGCGCATAAAGTTACATTATTTTTTATTGTAGGGTGGCGTTTACCTGTTTCTTTTCCTGTTCCACCTAAAGTAACGCCTTGATAAATAACAATATTACTGCCAAGTTCAGTAGTTTCTCCAATAACAACTCCCATGCCATGGTCAATAAAAATACCATACCCCATAACTACAGCGGGATGAATTTCAATGCCTGTAATAAACCTAGAAAACTGACTAATAACTCTTGCAATAAAGGTTAACTTTATTTTATAAAAAAAATGTGCTATAGAGTGAAAACAAAGCGCATGAAAACCAGGATATGTAAGTGCAACAATCCACTTATTTTTACTAGCAGGGTCTGTTTTTATTGCTAGTTCCAAATTTGAACGCATTCGTTTAAACATAAAATAAATTCCTTTTTCTTTTGTATTATTACATTATATGTTTTTGCCTTTTTAAAGGTTTTTTTATATAACACATTTCTTGCTTTTTTAAAAATAAAAGTTAGCATATTTTTTTGTTTTTTAATACTATGAAGTAGGGAGGTAATATATATGTCA
>Ga0265295_1009762_pt1 | contig 10168 bp, 13 predicted proteins | sample Munlansysbiofilm_FD_192503 | JGI IMG/M metagenome (GOLD analysis project Ga0265295, IMG submission 192503) | Leachate microbial communities from a municipal landfill in Southern Ontario, Canada - Methane capture system biofilm | ecosystem: Engineered > Solid waste > Landfill > Unclassified ...
TGGTTGGTAATACGATGAACGTTGACAATAAGGCTAATGATAGATTGACCAAGGTCATTATACCAAAATTCGATAAAATGACGAAATCAGATAGGATTAGTGCACTGAATCCCCCCATCGTGGTTAATGATGAAACCAAGATTGGATTGGCCATTTTGGATAAAGCATTTTGGATTGCTTCACCTGAAGATGCGGATGTCTCTAGTTCTTCTTCATAGCGTTCAATGATCAACACTGTAAACTCTGTCCCTATCCCCATGATCAATGCGCCAAGGGTGGCTGTGAGTGGTGTATAAGCAATCCCAAACAAAGACATGACTAAGCCACTCCAGCCTACGATTAAAATGACCGGTAATATTGGTAGAATCGCTCGATAAAAAGATTTGTAAATAATCAACAATGTAACGAAGATTAAAGATAAGCCAATGATAGTCATTTCATATCGACCAGTTGTCAAAGCTTTCATCATTTCATTATCAATCACAGATTGCCCCGTGATTGATATCATTTGATCAGCGTTTGTCATCGTGATGTCATAAGATAAATCTGTTAAAAACTGTTCAAATGTTTCATCCGACATATCATGTAGAGATAGATTGATTACCATCATGGTTCTAGCATCATTTATAAAGAGTTTTACCTGATCTTTGGGTAAGTTATCCAAAGCCCCATCTAAATCTCCTTCATATGAGTCTATACCACTATAGCTAAGTAATGTGGTTAATGATTGTGTTTCAATCACGCGTTCTTGATAATCTGTCTTTATTAACAGTTCAATATCACTAACTAATTCAAGACTACGCTGTGTCAATACGTCATCGTCTTGAATCATAATTGCGATTTGTTCTGTCGAACCTATGATTTCTCTTAGTGTTCTGATGTCTTCAAGTGCTTCACTATCTTGGGGCATGAAGTTTTCTAAATTCGTTTCTGCTTTCGCATCTAAATCGAAATAGATACCTAAACCTGCTAGTATCATGGCAACGAATAATATCACGTATTTAAACTTCATTGAAACGAATGCCAACTTATGGACAAACTGGTTATGTTTGACTACTTTTTTTGGTTTATTTTTGATAGGACTAGGGAAATGTTTGTCTCTTATATATAGAAATGGTAAGAAAATCAAAACGCCAATGATAAAAGCGAAAATAATCCCAATCGTCAACATCGATCCAAAGTCATTAATCATTGGGACTTTAGATCTATATAAACTCAATAACCCCAGTGCGGTTGAAATCATAGCTGTTAGAACAGCAGGTACGGTTTTCTTTAATGTTTTGATTAATGCTTGTTCGTGATTCATGATTCGCTCCTTTCGATTTCATATCGTGTTTGAAACTGGATGAAATAATCAATCCCTAACCCGATTAAAACCGGGAATACGGCCATAGAAACCATGGTTAATCCAATATTGAACCAACCCATGATGCCTACTGTGACAACCACAGCGACTAAAATCATGACAATTGGCAATAAGCGCATTTTCACACGATAAGTGAGCATCAGAATGACGATCATCGCTAGAATGGCAAACAGCATCATATTTTGCATACTTGCCATCATGGAAGATTTGATCGCGCGGTCTAATATAGGTTTACCTGAGACTAAGACTTGATCACTTTTGTCTTGTTCTAAAATAATTTGATTGATGGCATCACTGATGTCATCAACTGCTTGGTCTGTGACATCGCCTTCTAAAACAAGTACCATGCGCAATTTTCCATCCACTATGAAGCCTTGAAACATATCTTTCACTTCGCCATCTTGATAGATCATTTGATCAAGGGTGGCTTGACTGGTTGGAAAACCAGGTTCAAATGCATTGAAGTTTTGTTGGATAGCATCTAAGCTTTCCCCCATCTGATTGAGATTTGTCCCCATGGTAGATAAGGCCATTGAAAGCTGAGCCATACTGGTTTGTTGTTGTTCGAGTAATGATGATAAATCCACCATTGTCAAAAGAATTTGACCAAGTGCTGATGCCGTATTGGTAGGCACATCGGTTAAAGTAGATTGGTTAGTTAGATTACTTATGCTGGTTTCTAGTTGACTGGTGCGCAGTAACATGTCATCTACTAAAGCTATTTCTGTCGTCATACTTTCATCTAGACTAACCTTTAACGTGTTTAAGTCAGATTCTAAACTGTTTACGCTACCACCCAACGTATCCATGACATTAAACATGTTCACTAAACCAGTTCCTAGTTGATTTTGAGCTGTAATTAATGACGTTAAATTGTTGCTTAAGGCCTCTACATCAGGTGTTGCTGGTTGATTGGTTTGTAGCTGAATCGATAAGGTAGTTAACTGATTGGAAACCTCAATTAAGCCTTGTGCCATTTGTGCCAAACCTGAACTGGTTTGTACATACATGGTTTGACTAATTTCTTTAATCAACGTCACAGGACTATTGATGGCATAAATGCCAGCCATGCCTTCTGTTTCTTTTTGAATCTCATACATGAAGGCGAGTGTTTGTTGATCGTATAACGAATCCTGATCAAATATGATAATAATGGGGTCTTTACCAAAAGCCGTTTGATACGCCTCATTATCTTGATATAAATCCGTTGTATCTGAAATCAGTGTGTCATTACCTGTTTTTAATGATATATTAGTTACCCCGACAAACAAGCCAACTAACAAAATCGATGTTGTTATCATGGTTTTGATTGGATACTTTAAAATTAAAGCGATTATGTATTTCATTGCTTCCTCCTTTTTTTATAGTTAGTGCTCACTAACATATGATACACTTAAAACACCAACTTGTAAAGTAGAAAGTTGGTTTATGTTTTAATTCAGTTCACTAGCTACTAATTCTAGTGCTTGTTCAACGATAACATGCATATCTAAATATTGATAGGTAGCTAATCTACCACCAAACAAGTATTTAGACTCTTGACGTGTCTTTTCCAAATAACGATTATAGATTACACTATGCTTTTGATCGGTAATTGGATAATAGGGTTCTATGCCTGGTTCCCATTTGAATGGAAACTCTTTGCTAATGATGGTTTTAGGTGATGCCTGTTTTAAGTGCATAGGTTATACTTAGTTGAACAGAATACATATAACGTATACATCATCTCAACTGCACTAAAGTTAAATCCTAACATTGTTTGTATCCTACCCATCCCACTCCTCATGTCTAACTCCCTTGTGTAAAAGTAGATTCTCTTTACTTTACTATAATCAATCATGAATTCGCTCCAGTATCTTTAATGCTTGTTCGAGCGAAGTTGTCACCTTGATGCCTTTACTTTCAATCACGACGATGGAATGATCAAACCTTGTAAAGTGTGTTGATTTCTTGATTATCTCTTCGCTTCTTAATAAATTCATCTTGATATCTTTCCCATCGACGATACTTTCATCTGTTCCAATATTGTCTATTCTGATAAAATCTCCTGATATATGGTTATACGCACTCACCCAATCTCTTAACGTCGTCCTTGCATATCCATACTTTCTTGAATAATCCATTTGACTTAAGTTGCTTGCTAAAAAGTGTCTTACTACTTCGAATCTTTCTTTATCTGTATAATGTTTCCCCATCTGTTTTCTCACTTTCTTTTGATGGCTTAAGTGTACAAAAAAACACCCTATTTCTCTAGGGTGTTAGTTTTTGAAATTTACTAACTAGTTAAGTAATCGTGTAATTGATTAAATCAGATTTTCATGTATGTATAGAAAAAGCATGATTTTTGGCTTCAACTTGACCAATGAAAAGTTGAAAATAGGGAGAATCAGCCCTATATAGCGCAAAAAAAGGCATGATACAATTGTATCAAACCTATGCTTGTTATATGGCGGAGAAAAGGGGATTTGAACCCCTGCGCCGGGTTAACGACCTACGAGCTTTCCAAGCCCGCCCCTTCAACCACTTGGGTATTTCTCCAAAGCCATTTCATTATAGCGTACTATCCTTTGGTTTTCAAGCAAAAACCATGAAAATTATATTTTTAAATCACCTGGCTGAATAAAACCCTTTTTTCTAAATAATACATCTAGCCCATACACCATGATGATTGGCAGTATGATCTGTAATACAATGATGGCCAAGAAAGCATTGACATTTTGTCCCATAGCATCGAGTGTCCCAAATTGACCGACGAGACCGGAAGTCCCCATGCCTGCACCAGAAGGTGTAGTCTCTGTTTTGAAAACCAGTGTAGAAATTGGACCCAGTATGGCTGAAACAATAATGGTTGGTAGCCATATGATCGGTTTTTCTAAGATGTTTTTAAACTGCAACATCGAAGTGCCTATCGCAACCGATATAACCGTACCGATATTGTTATCTTTTCTAGACATCACAGCGAATCCTAACATTTGAATTGAACAACCTACTACTGCTGCGCCTCCTGCAATACCACCTAATGAAATTGAAATGGCAATTGCTGCACTAGATATTGGTGCAGTTAAAGCCATGCCCATTATCACTGCAATCAAAACGCCCATTAATAGCGGTTGAAGTTCTGTGGCATACTGTATGAAATCCCCTAACGCAGTCATCGCTGTTTTTACAGGAAGTCCTATCAAACTGGCTACTCCAAAAGCTAACAAAACACCGAACAACGGTACAATAATAATATCAACTGGTGTTTTTTTAGACAATGCATACTTCAGCAAAAAGTATACAGAGATGGTTGTAAAATAAGCAACCATTGGATCGTTATACAAACTGGTAGAGATCCCACCTGCAATCCCTGAAACAACCAACTTAATGCCTTCAAGTTTTAAGGCAATCGAAATCCCAAATCCAATCCCAATCCCCATCAAGGGTTTTAAGATGCCTGAAAGGTCTAATAATGAATCTCCCACAAAATCAAACCCAGGAATTCCATAGGCGATTTTTGAAAATTGAGATAAAATGACCCCGATAATCAATGTGGAAAATAATCCAATGGCCATTCCGTTAAAACTCGTAATAAAAAAATGTAATACCTGTTTTCTTTTTGTCATGAACTGTCCCCCAACAACTTGCTACAAATCCGTAGCTTGATTTCTGATAAAAGTTAAAAAGTGTTCTTGGAATAATCTGTTTTGATCTAAAAATACAATGCTTTTGGTCTTATTGAATCCTTCTAAAATCGTTTTTGGCCTTTTTTGCTCAAAAAGAAGGCAGGCATCTTTAATCACTTCTTCTTCGTGTTGTCCACACACTAAATACATCGGATAAGTCCCGTTCGGTTTACCTAATTTATAAAAGCGTTTAAAGCCTTTTAAGGCTAATAGGCTAGACCTCTTGAAGGTTTTTGAGGTTTTCATAAACCGTTCAATGCCACTGTCTGATAAACTAGCCTTATTAGCATAGTATTTTTTATAAGCTTCCATATTAAAGGCCCATAAGATGGCTAGTTTCATTTTCGTCCAAAAACGTTCTTTTTTGATTTTTTTATAATCGTTATCATAAATTGAGTAGCTGCCAATGGCAGTTAAGCTTTTTAAACGCTTCTGGTATATGTGCGCAAATCCTTGTGCGATTAAAGCGCCTTCTTGAACGCCAATAAAATGTGCTTCTTTAATCATATGTGCATCCAAGATGGTTTTAAGGATTTCTGGCACATCTTTAAACCCGACATTGCTAGAAGACCCACTCTTACCATGACCAGGCAAATCTAACAGTAATAACTGAAAATCTTTTTTAAGCGTGATCACCAATTGATCGAAAATGGTTCTATTAGAAACGAACGAGTGTAGTAAAACCAACATAGGTTTAGCCTCGTTTTTGTGAACGACATAATATATTTCACAATCTTTAAATCTTATCGAATAATCCATATGCCTAACACCTCACATAAAGTATACCAAAACACACACTACTTTGTAATAAAAACTATCAGAAAACGTTTTATTTTTAAGTTTCAAAGATTAATTTATTTTTAACCTTAACAACCGTTTTTCATAACAAATCAACTTTTTTTCAATAAGTCTTATAATGTCTTGGTATCTATTTTGATAGATAATCCCTGTTAGTTCATAACACATAAAACCTACTATATGCGTTTCCACATGGCACACAGAAGCTGCTTGGCCTATAGCATGCAGAAAACTTGCACATACTGCATCTTCTTTTCTCACTAATAGTTTGGCTTGGCGTTTGATTCAATCATTAATGATGTGCACGAGTTCGTTCGTCTTTTTATCTCCAGTTATCATTAAACCACCTTGTATCCTACCGATATAAATTTTAAATATATGACAAATGTGCCGTTGTTTTAATCCTAGACTCATTTTAAAATATAGATGAACCCCATAAAAAGGAGTGGTCTATTGTGACACAATTTTGTATCTATAAAAACATAAAATACTTTACCCCTTTAAAAAATACCACTTATGAAACGCTTGATAAGTGTTTTCCTACGTTTCGACAAGCCAACCAATACTGTTCTAAAATGAATGAACACTTCGCTTATATGCGAACTGAAACTGTCGAAGACGAAACCGTCCATATTCATACCTTTTATACCATCAAAGAAGAAATTTTCGACCAAACCTAAAAGATCGGTATGTTATATAACAATAGTGTAAAATTATTATATCTGATTACGTATCTTTATGTTATAATCAATAAGGAAAAGTCTTTTAAACAGGCTGATATTGTCAAGGAGTAAACAATGAAAAAACTAATGATATTGTTGTTATTTGTATGTGTCTTGGTTGGATGTGATTCAGAAATTCCAATCACTCAAGCCGATGAACGTATTGACCCACCTATAATTGAGTCTAAAATGAGTTATTCTATTGATTCAATTCATGAATTTCCCATAGAAATCTTTCAATCGGTCTATGTCGAAAGCAAAGATACCGTTAATGCATTCAAGGTCAAATACTCTGTCTTTGATCCAAAAGCCATCGAAACCTTTGAAGTTAAGAACCACTCAACCAGTAGCAGTGAATTCGTCAGAGATACTTATTATTTAAATGACTACACCTTGAAAGAAGCGTTTAAGTTAACCACTAATAAATCCTTTTATTACTTCGAAAACTGCCGAGTAAAGGATTATCAAAACGATTTATCCAAAGGCTTCATCGATGACCTCAACCGGCTAGAACAAAACTCACTTTCAATCGAAACATTTACTCATACTTATGGGACACACGTGATTTGTAGCTATCAGACAGGCTATCAATTTGGTTATCAATTAACCGTTTCAAATGCAAACATAACTCATTCTTTGTTTGCCACTGTTAAAGATACCGTTTTAAAAGCATTTCCGATGGTCTTACCCTATCAAGATGTCATCTATCTGGACATTGCATCAAAAAGTAGCATTGATTTAACCATTGAAACCAATTCCAATAAAACAACGCTAGAAGACCTCTTAAATGAGTATAATGGCGATTTAGATGAACCAAATTATAAGATGCTTGATTATGAAAATCTTATGCCCTTATATGACCTAATTGGTCTAAACAAAGACGAATATCCAAACGCTTATAACCGGTTAAAAATGTGGTATTCGGAAAAGTATTCAAACTAAATCTATGATAAATCCCCCGCTTAAACGAATAAGAGGGGGATTTTATATAAGTTGTGTGATGCTTTCAATAGACTGATCGTAGCCAGTCTCAATAAATCGATCGACGGCCATTACATAAATGGCTTTCTCAAGTTCAAGAGGGTTGTAAAGTTCTTTAACTTTCCTTAAATAAGTTTGACTCATTCTATAAGCATATTGTCTCAATATGACGTAAGATCTCGCTACATCCAAAACCGGGTTAGCTTCTTTTGCATTCATCCAATCAATGATGAAATGATTCTCTCCATCGTAAAGAATGTTTTCAAAATGCAAATCAAAGTGACATAATTGATGCCCCTTTTCAATTGAAGCAAGCATAACCAAACACTTTGTTTTTATCTGCCTACTTACCTTAGAACGCGTGATTCTATCAGAAATAAATCCGTGTGCATTTGGTAACCCAATTTGTTTGTATTTGTGGATGTTTTTCCCTATTTCAATTAAATCACGAATACCATTTTTATACTTTTTTGTTAGGATGTGCCAAGCCAATGTTTGGCCATTAAAGTAAGACATTCGTATGGACTTGTCTTTCATAAGTTCATATGCTGATATCGGTAACTTTGTCTTTTCTACAAGTGTTCGTTGAAGACTCACTTCTTTATGAATCCAGATCAAGGGATGATTAGAGTCAAACACTTTGTAGGCATAACCCTCACTTAAATAAACCTTAGCAGTTCTTCCACTTCCAATTAATACGCGCTCACTCATCGAATCAATCAAGCGTTTCTATCGCATCTATTCGTTGGAATGTCGTTGGATGGTCATAAAGGAGTGTCACCAGTAATGGATCTGGATTTAAGTCAGAAAAATTGGTTTTAGTCAGTTTTATTAAGGCATTGATCATATTGGATTTGCCTGCGTGTATGGATGCGAATTTATCTGCTTTATATTCCATTGTCCTAATAAACTTATTTTGTGGAATCTGAATGACTTTGATTACAATATCTATGACTTCAAACAAGATTAAAAGTGAAAACACAAAATTAGCACGTTCAAAGCCAAAAGCCTTAGACAGTAAATCGAACGTTGAAACATAGTAACTTAAGACGATAAACAATGAAAGGCTTAAAATACTCATTGGTAACATTCTCAATACATCTTTATGTTTGGCATGTCCAAGTTCGTGGGCCAATACAGCTAACACTTCATCTTCTTCTAGTCCTGTTAAAATCGTATCATAAAGCACAATACGTTTTTTTGAACCAAATCCTGTAAAATAAGCATTCATCTTCTTGGTTCTTTTCGAAGCATTCATTACTAAAATCTTTGACACAGAAACATTGGTTTTATTGAGTAAGTTTGTGATATTATCACGGAGCGACCCTTCCTCAAGCGGTTTAAATGTGTTAAATAGCCTATTAAATAATGGCAACAACAGTACCGATAACACAATAAAGAAATTGCCAATCAAAACCCCGTATATTAAAAACCATATATCCGTCATGACTAATAAATAATTTAGACCTATGATGACACCAAATTCCAGTGACAACGTTAAAATGGTTTCGATGATTGTGTCTTTAACAAAAAGCTTGATTGTTTGTGTGTTGAACCCATGTTTCTCTTCCACTTTGAAAATCCTAATATAACTAAAAAGAATGTTAATTGGGACAAAAATTATCAGAACGAAGAAAAGAAAATACATGTTTTGACAAATTGTACAAAGCGTTAATGTTTGTGCATACTTATAAATCAAAACATGCAAATTAAATACTAAGAATAAAAGGATCATCGAGAAATTAACAAACTTAGATATCAAAGATAACCTCACTTTGTCTTTTTGATAGCGATCCCATTTAATGTATGCCTCTTGATCGTATATTTCAAACGTGCGAGGATCAATCGTTTTTGGTTTTTTTGTCATGAGCTTAAGTATAAAGCTATCCACCACAAATAAAAAAACAACTAACCCAATGATTAACCATTTCATATCTAAAACCTCCTAAAGTCATCATCTTATTTTATAGCATTTTTTAAGAAAAAACAACCTGTGTAAGGTTGTTTGTTTTGATTTCTAAAATGGGTGTCTACGATAATTTGATATAGCCTCTAAACCCTCTTGTGCTGTAGTAGCTATGTGCACCGTTATGGTAGATGAAGGCTCTTCCATAGCGTTTATCACCAAATAATGCGCCACCTTTTTTTCTAAACTCATTAGGTGTTAATAGCCAACTAGAAGTTTTTAAATCTATTTCCTCTATCGATTGAATTTTTACGTACAAGTTTTCATCTAACAAGGTGATGCCAATACTTTCTGCCATCGTGGTAGCATCAGATTCAGGTGAAAACTTCTTTCTTGATTGCTTTGCTTCTAAGTCATAACAAACACTCACTCTTTGTTTAGGCGTTTCTTTAGACAAATCTATCACGTAATATGCCCCATCAATCAGGATTAAATCAGGTTCTCCTCCTGTTAATTCCATCTTTTCAACTACCCTAAGTTGAGGATCCGTTAACTTCTTTAAATACGTATCAAAAGATACGTTAACATGTCTATGCATATTATGTGAACTACCCACCACTTAATCGAAGTGGGGGCTTCCTATCCAAACCGATGTACCCACCAGTGACTCAATAGGCTATCCCCGTAGTCCCTACGGTTCTGAATCCTTTTATAACTGAAATGCTAACTT
>Ga0265295_1009763_pt1 | contig 10168 bp, 12 predicted proteins | sample Munlansysbiofilm_FD_192503 | JGI IMG/M metagenome (GOLD analysis project Ga0265295, IMG submission 192503) | Leachate microbial communities from a municipal landfill in Southern Ontario, Canada - Methane capture system biofilm | ecosystem: Engineered > Solid waste > Landfill > Unclassified ...
CAAGTTCATTGCCGCGGTGGACGAATCCGTGCTCGAAGAAGTCATCGCCAAGGTCGAAGCATTGCTCCACCCCTGGTCGTGATGTGCGAGCATCAGATCTCCGACCGGGTCTTTCCTGACCGGGTCTTTCCTGACCGGGTCTCTGAGACCAAAAGCATGTAAATCCAGTTCTTTCCAATCATTCACTATTCACCAATCACCATTCACCACCCGTCACGCAGGCCGCGACAAAGGCGCTAAACAGCCCTGTCACAATTATCTGCTGGTTGACTTTGTCTCTGGAGCTACTTAGCTTAGTCTATAAACTTAGCTAACATTGGAGGTTCCATGCACCAGGTGAATATTCACGATGCCAAAACGAATCTGTCCCGGCTCATTGAGCAGGCTGTGAACGGCGAGCCTTTTGTTATTGCCAAGGCCGGCAAGCCCATGGTTACTGTGACCGCGTTTTCTCCGCCGCCTGATTCGGCAAAACGGATCGGTTTTTTGCGGGGCATGATCGCGGTTCCGGACGATTTTGATTCCATGGGCAAGGAAGAGATTCAGAGCCTGTTTGAAGGTGCCAAATGAAGCTGCTCCTGGACACGCACATGCTGCTCTGGGCGGCGGCTGGCACCTTGCCAGAAAAAGCGGAAAGTCTGGTGGCCGACGTAAACAACACCTTGTATTTCAGCTCGGCCAGCATCTGGGAGATCGGCATCAAGAAAAGCCTCGGCAGAAATGATTTTCGGGTTGATCCGGAAGTATTGCGGCGCGGGTTGCTGGACAATCAGTACAACGAACTGTGTATCACCAGCCTGCACGCCCTTGTGGTGAGTGATCTGCCCATGCTCCACAAGGACCCCTTCGACAGGATGCTCCTGGCGCAGGCCAAGAGCGAGGGAATAACCCTGCTGACATCGGACAGCATCATGCGCGAGTACCCCGGCCCGGTGCTGTTTGTGCCGAAGATGTCGTGAGTGGAGGCAGGGGCGCAATATGAGAACAATCCATCTTGATTGCTTCAGCAGACCGGCCATAATCATCTGCAAGACACAAGAAAGCCCCGCCTTGAGCTATCAAGACGGGGCTTTTCAGAAGAGCTGTGCGCGTCAGGTTTGTAAAACGGCTTCGACAGGTTTCCAGGGTGAGGGAAAAAGAAAACCCCGACAGGGAGAACCGGCCGGGGTGTAAACAAATCTGACAGAATTTGCGGAAAAATTTACATCTGTACCTTTCTCATTCTGCGACCAGCCAGCGCGGCCCCGAGCAATCCTATGCCGAGAAGAAGGGCTGTGGAGGGCTCTGGGACTGGATTTGTTGATTCATTGATGATGAGTTGTGGTGCAAAACCTGGGTATTCCCTGGCCGCGAAATATGCATAGGGATTTGGTAGATCCTGTCTCGCAAGCATGATGCCGTAGTTGGCATACGTTTCATTAACCCAACCATTTACCAACTCTGTTATGTCCCAGTATCTCCAAACTCCATTTTCATTATCACTAATAGTCAATGTTGATACTGGTGTTATTTCAAAACTTGGGGCAGTATTCCATGTGACTGTAGATTCACTCCAATCACTTGTAATTCTAAAAATATCAAAAATCGCACCGTTCACAGAATTTGAAGTATGATATAGGCCTATTTGAGCGTCATGTATGGTAATGCCTGCAAGTTCAGATAAATTAAACATGACCAAGCCTTTGTTTTCAAATCCACCCACCCAGTTGACAGTAATGGTATTGAAACCATTAAGATTTTGGTCAGGATCAGGAGCGCCAGAGTCCGAAGCATCACCATTCGAGATCATAACATCTTGCGATGAAGTGATTGTAAACGCTGCAGAATAGTCAGGAAAAAGACCTATTGTGGCCAGAATGACCAAGCCTAAGGTAAGTATCATCGATATACGCTTCATGATCCCTCCTGTTGTTTATTAGCTTTTGCAAATATTGTTCCGCTTTTATTTAAGCATGTTGCATCCTGATAATTGTGCTTTTCTATTAAAATAATTGATATAAATGGATTGCATCCATGGAGCGAATGTGACTCTCATGCATAAAAATTGTTTGAAATAATTGATATTTAATCCACACGGGGATTTTTTTGGTCTTGGAATAGTTTTTCTTTTCAAAATCTTTTTTTTGCCTTCAATAAATTGAAATATCTGGCTAAAATTCGTCAACAGAGTTGTGGGTATGCCATTTGAGGAAATTGGAAGGTTTGTCAGTAGACAGGCCGTAGTGTGGAGGTTGTTTTCAGTGTCCGTCGTGTCAGAGCATGGGGTCCAGTCTTCTTTTGACTTAACTCGACAAATATTCTGTTAATTTAATTGGTTAAGAATTCCCTTATGCCTGGGTCTCCGAGACCAAAAAGTACATTATTTTATTACTCTACGCGCTGGCGGCTTCTCCCTGCTCGCGCTCCATACTTGACATGCGCCTCTCCGATAGTAATACTTTTTTAATTCTTACTTAAGGGGGCAAGGACATGAAAATCACCACAAAAGGGCAGGTGACAATACCAAGGGAAATTCGAGACAAAATGGGACTGTTGCCGCATTCGGAGGTTGAATTTGTGGTGGAGGAGAATGTGGTCGTGCTGCGAAAAGTCGAGAATACCAACGGGCGTGGCAAGACGGTCGTTGAGCGCATGCGCGGCCGCGCTACCGTGCGCATGTCGACCGATGAAATCATGGCTTTAACGCGAGGCGATGCATGAGCAACCAGGTGCTGGTCGACAGCAATGTCCTCCTGGATATCCTCGAAGAAGACCCGGTGTGGTGCGAGTGGTCATCGAAACGCCTTGCGCAGTGCGCCGAGGATTCAAGGCTGGTCATCAATCCGATAATCTACGCAGAAGTTTCCATCGGATTCAATCGGGTGGAGGAGCTTGAAGAGTCGTTGCCTGCAGATATTTTCGAGCGCTGCAGCCTGCCGTGGGAAGCCTCGTTCCTGGCTGGTAAATGCTTTCTCGCCTATCGGCGTGCTGGCGGAGCCCGGCGCTCGCCACTGCCTGATTTTTTTATTGGAGCCCATGCTCTGGTGCAAGGGATGCCCCTTTTGACACGTGATGCGGCCAGATACCGAACGTACTTTCCGAGGCTGACACTCATAGCGCCGGATGCAGGCCGCTGAAAAACGGCAATCTGCTGCAGGCCGCTGAAAAACGGCAATCTGCGGCGTCAGCGGATAAATCCAGACCGCTTATGTATGTTTGAATACACCGCGCGTCCTGGATTTATCCGCTTCCTAGCATCTCACCATTTTTGAGCGGCCTGAGGCCGCTGAAAAACGGCAATCTGCGGCGTCAGCGGATAAATCCAGACCGCTTATGTATGTTTGAATACACCGCGCGTCCTGGATTTATCCGCTTCCTAGCATCTCACCATTTTTGAGCGGCCTGAGGCCGCTGAAAAACGGCAATCTGCGGCGTCAGCAAAAAAATCCAGACCGCTTATGTATTGCAGATACACTGCGCGCCCTGGATTTATCCGCTTCCTTGCATCTCGCCATTTTTGAGCGGCCTGCTCAAAACGGCAATCTTCGGTGGTGTCAGCAAAAAAAATCATTCACTATTCACCATTCACTATTCACTTTGTTTCCCGAGTCCTGTGCAATTTATGCTTCAATACACCGCGCGTCCTGGATTTATCCGCTTCCTAGCATCTCGCCATTTTTGAGCGGCCTGCTCAAAACGGCAATCTTCGGTGGTGTCAGCAAAAAAATTCATTCACTATTCACCATTCACTATTCACTTTGTTTCCCGAGTCCTGTGCAATTTATGCTTCAATACACCGCGCGTCCTGGATTTATCCGCTTCCTTGCATCTCACCATTTTTGAGCGGCCTGCGAATTTTGCGCAGAGCGCACCGCTGAAAAACGGCAATCTGCGGCGTCAGCATTTTTGAACGGCCTGCGAATTTTTAGAAGTCAGACATGGTTAGTTGTAGCCGCCGCTCCTTCCCGCCTTGACACTCCTTTGATCTCGACTAATATGCAAGCTAATTGCATATTAGCCAGAAACCCGGAGTGCACATCATGTATCATCCCAGAACGCTTGAAAATTTCATCCCGAAAGCATCGGCCTCATTTCCCGTTCTCCTGGTCACCGGGGCGCGGCAGGTCGGCAAGACAACTCTTTTGCGCAACTTGGCCGGGCCGAAGCGTTCCTATGTGACCCTGGACGACCCATTGGTGCTGGCCCTGGCCAGGCAGGACCCGGCCCTTTTTCTGCAACGCTTCCAGCCGCCAGTCCTCATCGACGAAATCCAGTACGCCCCGGAGCTGCTTCCGCTCATCAAGATGGCCGTGGATGAGGATCGCACGTCCGGACGGTTTTGGCTGACGGGTTCCCAGCAGTTCCAGCTCATGCGCGGCGTTTCGGAATCTCTGGCCGGGCGGGTTGGCATCGTACACATGCTGGGGCTGTCGCGCATGGAAGCTGCCGGACAGGGAAAAAATCAGCGCCCCTTCCTGCCTGGCCCAGACCTCTTCCAGGGCGGAACTCAGCCCCTCCTAACCCTGTCCGAACTGTACGCCCTCATCTGGCGCGGCTCCTTCCCGGCTTTGGCGGTGGCAAAGAGCATGGACCGCGACCTGTTTCTTGGGTCCTATGTCCAGACCTACCTACAGCGCGATGTCCGTGACTTGGCCCAGGTCGGCGATGAAATGGCCTTTCTGCGCTTTCTGCGGGCCACGGCCGCACGGACGGGGCAACTCCTGAATATGGCCGAACTGGCCCGCGACGCCGACGTCGCCCCGAACACGGCCAAACGCTGGATTTCGATTCTGCAGGCCTCGGGCCTTGTGTACCTTCTTGAACCCTGGTTCACCAATATGACCAAACGAATGGTCAAGACCCCGAAACTCTATTTTCTGGACACGGGGCTGGCCGCTTATCTCACGGAATGGTCGTCGCCTGAAACGCTGGAAGCCGGGGCCATGGCCGGGGCGATTCTCGAGACGTGGGTTGTGGGCGAACTGCTCAAGAGCTGGTGGCACAACGGCCTGCGCGCCCCCTTCTATTTCTTCCGGGACAAGGAGCAGCGCGAAGTCGATGTGCTCATTGTCCAGGACGGCGTCGCCCACCCAGTCGAGATCAAGAAGACCGCCTCGCCGGATCGCAATGCGTTTCGTCATTTTGCGGCCCTGGACAAGGTCGGCCTGGCCGTTGGTCCTGGAGCCGTGATCAGCCTCGCCAGACAGCCTTTGCCACTAACGGAGAAGGTCTGGGCCATTCCCGCCGGATGCATTTAGCAGCCCGTTGAAAAACGGCAATCTGCGGCGTCAGCAAAAAAATCCAGACCGCTTATGTATGTTTGAATACACCGCGCGTCCTGGATTTTTTTGCTTCCTTGCATCTTACCATTTTTGAACGGGCTGCCTTAAACGGCAATCTGCGGCGTCAGCGGATAAATCCAGACCGCTTATGTATGTTTGAATACACCGCGCGTCCTGGATTTTTTTGTTTCCTTGCATCTTACCATTTTTGAACGGGCTGCCTTAAACGGCAATCTGCGGCGTCAGCGGATTAATCCAGACCGCTTATGTATGTTTGAATACACCGCGCGTCCTGGATTTTTTTGCTTCCTAGCATCTCACCATTTTTGAACGGGCTGCCTTAAACGGCAATCTGCGGCGTCAGCGAAACTCCATTCACTATTCACCGTTTACCAATCACCATTTTCTATTCACAATTTCAGGCGGGGTTGGACGTGATGGACGGGGATGGACGGGGGCGGTCTTTGAGGGGGCGGTCATCTCACCCGAAAGTGTGAGTTGGATCGGAATGAGCAAAGCCCAATTTTTGGCAGTTCTCTTGCGCTTTGTTCGCATTATATCAAAATAACAGTAATTTTTTTCTGCCTGAGCTTTGGGTATGATTTTGCCCGTCATTTGATTTTTCATGCTTGACCTTGATCCCAGGCGTCACGATAAGAGTTATCAGTAGAAATACTCATAAAAACTTTTTTTCATCTAATTATATTACGGAGGGCGCCATGGCCGAAACTAATCAGAATTACGGAGAACCTGTTCAGGTTCCCGCGCCAGGTCAGACTGTCGCGTTAAAGGCTGTTCCTGGCCAGGATATCCTGCTTGCAGCCGCATTCGACCAGGCCGAGATCAAGATGGAAGGCGGCAATGTCGTGTTCGCTTTCGTCAACGGCGGCCAGGTGGTGCTTGATTTCACCGATCTGGATTACGGCCAGGCCCCCAATGTCATCATGGCCGATGGCAGCGTCCTCAACATGCAGGAATATCTGGCCAGCTTGGGCGAGGGTGACGTGGAACCCGCTGCTGGCCCTGACGGCGGAGGCGGGGACGGCGGCGGCGTAGGCGAGTATCAGGACGATGCGGGAAATCTGATCGCTGGCGTGGACAGGCTGGGCGTGTTGGACCCCAGGGAATTCACCTCCATCGTGGTGGAGAGTCTGGATGCGGACCCGGCGGTGGAAGCTGGGGCGCCTGAAAATGACGTGCCCGTTGCGCTGCCTGATCTGGATTCAGTTGACCCGGACGGCGTTGCCATCGGCAATGTCATGACCGGATCGGATACCGCAGGCGGCCTGGGCGGGGAAGGCACGGACATTCCCGGCAACGACAGGCCGGTGACAGTCACCAGGGTCGTTAACTCAGGGGGCGAGGATGGGGAGGTTAATGAAAGCGGCGACCTGTTCGTTGGCGGAAAATTTGGCACCCTGACCATCAAGGCCGACGGCAGTTACGAGTATGCTGTCAACCCGGAATTGCTTGGTCCGCCGACCACGCCCGAGGCACGTCCAACAATGACGGCGTTCAAAATCGGGGAGTCCTTTTTTGACGAGGGTGGCAGGTAGAAGTGGCTCAGTTTGTTTGAACACGTTTGCCCGTTTCTTAAGTGGAATCTCCGCTCTTCTTACACTGCCATTCTCACTGGCGACATTCGTTCGGCGTAAGCCTCGTCAGGCGTTTTCTTGCCCAACCGTGAATGCGGCCGCTTTTGATTGTACCAATCCATGTATTCCATGATCGACTTCCGGGCATCGCTCACCGTGTCGTAGGCGTGCAGATATGCCCGTTCGTACTTCACCGACTTCCAAAGGCGCTCAACGAAAACGTTGTCACGCCAGGCTCCTCGGCCATCCATACTCAGCTTGCAGCCCATGTCCTTGACAGCCGTTACAAACTCGATCGCCGTAAACTGACTGCCTTGATCCGTGTTCACGATTTCCGGAGTGCCATAGCGGCGAAAGGCTTCCTGAAGCACATCGACCGCATGGCAAGCCTCCAGGGTGATCGCTATCTTTGACGCCAGGACCTTTCGGCTGACCCAATCCACGACTGCGGTCAGATACACGAAACCCTTGGCCATCGGGATGTAGGTCGTATCCAGAGCCCAAACCTGATTGCTTCTTTCAATGAGCAGCCCTCTTAGCAGATATGGATATACCTTGTGCCCAGGATGCTTCTTGCTGGTGCCGGGCTTCCTGTACAGCGCAGCAATCCCCATGCGTGCCATCAACGAGCCGACATGCTTACGCCCAACAGTGACGCCTGAGCGATTCAGTTGATCCCGAAGCATCCGGGCACCCATGAACGGATGCTCAAGATGCAGCTCGTCAATGCGGCGCATGAGCGCCAAGTCGGAGGCACTCACAGGCCGAGGCTGATAGTACACGCTCCCGCGACTTATCCCGACCAGTTCGGCCTGCCGCGTGATTGAAACCTCGTGCTTGCGGTCGATCATCGCTTTGCGCTCAGCAATCCCACCTTGCTGAGTGCGCTTTCTAAAAAATCATTCTCCAGCGTCAGTTGGCCGATCTTGGCATGGAGCACCTTCAAATCCACGGGTGGCTCACTCCCGGCGGACTTGCCAAAAACATCGGCAGCCCGCTCGCTGAGCTGTCGCTTCCATTCGGTAATCTGGTTTGGATGCACCTCAAAACGTTGCGCCAACTCGGCAAGTGTCTTGTCCCCGGCCATCGCCGCTAACGCTACCTTGGCTTTGAATTCTGCTGAGTGCTTCCGTCTCGTCCGCTTGGTCATTCTCTGCTCCCTGATCAATTCCGTTTGAAGGTGTCCGGGCTAGCAGAGTTTCCACCTAAAGGCTTGTGCAAATTTCCGGGGCCACTTCTCACGCAGGCATCCACGCAGATCAACTATTCGGACAGCTTCAGTGACGCCCTGGCCTTTGATTTTGACGCACCCGTTGTTTCAGCCGAGATCGGCATCTCAAACATGTTCCAGAACGAGAACCGCGGCGAAGCCATGCGCTGGCACGCTTTTGATGCCGACGGCGTGCGCATTGGTACCGGCGTGGTGAGCCGGAATGGAGAAGGCGAGCCCTACGAGGGAACGACTGAAATCACGTGGACCGGCGGCAGCAACAATGTCGGAACGTTCACTGTCTCGGGAATTGGCGTGTTCAGCACCCTGGTCTTCGAGGGGGTGCCGTACAGCAACGATGGTTTCAAGGCGACGGACAACTCGGACTATTTTGTCAAGATCAACAGCTATTCCGTGGTCCCCGACGGCGAGATTCAGGATGTCTTCACGTACACCATTACCGATGCCAACGGCGACTCGTCCGAGGCCACGCTGACCATTTCGGATCTGTACGGGAAAGGGGAACTGGTCAACGAGAGGCCCGTTGCCGAAGATAACGATTATTACCTAAATGATGGCCAGTATGGACCTCAACTCAGATCCTCTGAGCCAGACTCCATGCCCGCATTGAGAATCAGCGGCAATGTCATCACCGATGACGACAATGGTCTCGGTGCGGCGTCCGGGCGCGACTGGGACCAGGACACTCCGGTGCTCAATCTGAAGGTATCAAGGATATTTGTTGGCGAGGATGAGTATACGATGGGCGAAGATCCGCTGGAAATCGTTTTCGACCATGGCAGTTTTCACACCAACTTGGTTATCAACAGTGACGGAAACTTTACCTACGAGGTGAACGCAGTAGAGGGTGGAGAGCAGTTCTTAAGCGACAGAAGCTTTGTCTATGAGGATCCCGGCCAAGTCGCCGACCAGTTCTCCTATAAAATCGTGGACGTCCATGGACGGGAAAGCGAAGAGCTGGCGACTGTCAACCTCGGGTTCGCGGAAGCCGAACAGCCAGCGCTTGACCAAGTTCCGCAAGAATTCGTCTGAGTTTTCGAAATAATCTGATATTAAAGGGCTGGGCAGGGTGATTCATCCTGCCCAGCCTTTTTGCTGCGCGGGCAATTTGTCTGGAGTTGGCTTCAAGCAGGCGGGCTTCGAGGATCGTGTCTGTCGCGTGCGATTTTTTTTACATCTCGTGTTGGGAATTTTTACACTTCGCGGACTGGATGGATGTTATGGACGAGTTGGACCGGGACCAGGCGATCCTTGCAGGCGCAGGCCTAAGTGCCTGCCCGATTTCGATGTTCGGTTGGTCGGCAGCATCGGGTTGAAAAGAGCCGGTCAGGTCACATCCACAGTTTCATGAAAGGCGAAGCCTTGATTAATCCGCCAAGGAAGATTATCCTTTATTCAGTCGTAATTTTTCCCCATCGGAGGATGCATGCAATTTCATTCAGACATCAAACCCATCTCCTGGCTCAAAAACCATGCCAAGCAACTAGTTGAAACCGTTGATGAAACCGGCAACGCCATGATCATTACGCAAAACGGCGAAGCCAAGGCCGTGGTCATGAACGTCAGGGAATACGATCAGATTCAGGAAAGCCTAGCCTTGCTGCGTATGCTCGCGGACAGTTCCGCCGATGCTGAGGCCGACAGGCTGCGTGATTCGGACGAAGTTTTTGCCGATGCCCGCAAGATGATCGCGGAGAAGCGCGGTGAGCGGTAGCGCGGCCTGGAAAGTCGCTTTCACCCGTCGTGCGGAAGAGGATATCCTGGGAATTTTCGACTTCATCGCCGAAAGAGAAGGCCCGGACATGGCCGAAGCCGTCTTGGGAAAGTTCGTCCAGGCCCGGGATAGCCTGCGTCTTTTCCCTGATCGGGGGCGCATTCCTCCCGAATTGAAGAGAGTCAATATTCTTTCCTATCGGGAAATCCAGCTCACTCCATATCGCATAATCTACCGTATCCATAAAACGGTCCATACAATTCATATCCATGTCGTGGCGGACAGTCGGCGCAATTTCACGGAACTTCTGAAAGAACGACTGCTCAGTCCGCACCCCATGGACCGCAAAGAGGCTTGAGAAGCGCCC
>Ga0265295_1009764_pt1 | contig 10167 bp, 9 predicted proteins | sample Munlansysbiofilm_FD_192503 | JGI IMG/M metagenome (GOLD analysis project Ga0265295, IMG submission 192503) | Leachate microbial communities from a municipal landfill in Southern Ontario, Canada - Methane capture system biofilm | ecosystem: Engineered > Solid waste > Landfill > Unclassified ...
GAAAAAGAAGGATATGGCTCTAAAGCTAACCAGGATGAAGGGTGATGCAAAAAAAGAAGTGCAGGCTAGCCTCTTTGAAACAGACATACAAACTGAGATTGACCTTTCCACCAGAGAATACATTCACGAGATTGAAAATATTGAGATACAAATCCGCAAAGTTGATGAGGAGATCAGGCAAATCAGCACAAAACCTCTTCCATTTATTTGGAGAATAGACTTTCCAGAGATCTTCATCGAAAAGGGAGGATTCGATATCGTGCTCGGGAATCCGCCCTATGTAGCACAGGAAGATATCAGCGATCCACTAAGTGGAATTACAGACGCCAAAATATATAAAGAACTTCTGAAGCAGATGGTTCACCAGGATTTCCCTAATGATATTCCGCTCCAAGTAATCAGTGGCAAGAGTGATCTATACACTTTTTTCTACATTAGGGGCTTGAGGCTGCTTAATAAAAAAGGCCTCCTAACCTACATTTGCTCCAATTCCTGGCTGGATGTAGAATTTGGTGCCTGGCTGCAGAAGTTCCTGCTGGAGAGATGCCAGACTCACTTCATCATCGATAACCTTGCCAAGCGAGTTTTTAAAAATGCTGGTATTAATACGATCATTTCCATGATCGGAGCTTGGCAAAGAACGGTTCGGGCTGATGATTTGATCCGCTTTGCTGCCTTCAAGCTGCCCTTTGAAAACTCTCTGTATACTGAAAACTTCCTTACTATTGAAGAATCCACAAACCGTATAGACTTCGATGATCTTAGGGTCAACCCTGTCAGCCGGGCAAAGCTTACTCAGGAAGGATGGGAGAATAGCAAGGATAATAAGTACTTTGGAAGTATGTGGGGAGGTTTTTACTTACGTGCACCACACATCATGATAGATATACTCGATAAGTGCAAAGCTAAACTATGTAACCTAAACAAGCTCGCATCAATATTGGGATACATTCACGATAACTCACTTAATGACCAATTTCAGAGTCGAAGATTTGTTAAGTCTGTGAAAGACATTGCACATCTAGGGATTGATAACTCTACACAAGGAGTAAAAGATCAAGGGATCAAGAGTTCAAAGAATAATGATATAGTGTCGCCTATACTTTTCCCGCGCACACTGGGGTCAAGGCACTTAATTGTTAGAAATATTGGAGATGTCTATTTCAAAGAGTTCTATAAGATTATTCCGCATTCAGCCGAAATGAATGATAGCATTTTTGCTCAACTCAACTCATCTTTCTGCATATTCCAAAGAGAGATTTTGGGTTTATCCAATCTTGGAGATGGAGCTATTAAATTCTCAATTCAGAGTATAGGTCTATTCAAGTTGATACCTGAACTAATTAGTCTTGATTTTCAGAAAGTTATCAATCCTTTATTAACTCAACCAGTTGATGACATCCATATTGAACTGACAAAAAGTCACCGGATGGAACTTGATGATATTGTATTTTCTCATCTTGGGTTAACAAAGCAAGAGAGAACTATGTTTATAGACTTGCTTTTTTCGATTATAGATAAACGTTTAACTAGAGCTAACTCTAGGCACAGTAAGTAACATGCTTTGCTTCAATACTACAAGTTTTATGAATCGATGAACGTTATAATGATAGGGAGGTACTGAGCATATTATGAGTAACGAAGATTTCTTCAATTTGTTTGGCATGCATACCGAGGTTAAACTGATGTTGTACGAACAATATCTTCAGAAGTATCTTACGATTTTACTAAACGCGCCCTCTTTCGAAACCATTCATATATATGACCTTTTCTGCGGTAAAGGTGAAACCGATGGAGGGCAAGTTGGCAGTGCTCTGATTAGTGTTAAGCAAGCTATATCGTCAGCATGTACTTATACGAAAGCAAAAAGGATTGAGGTACATCTTTGCGATAAAAACAAAGCCTTCTGTGATGAATTAAATACAAAATTGGCTTCGATAGCAAGACCTGCAAACATAAAAGTTTCTGTTCAGTGTAAAGAGTTCAAGGATGAAGTGGGTAACATCATTTCACGTCATGATCATGAGAAAAACTCAAAGGTGCTTTTCTTTATTGATCCTTATGGATATAAGGACACTCCACCTGAAACTCTTCTTGATCTTAAGCAAATTCCCAACACGGAAATCATGCTATTCCTGCCTGTAAGCTTTATCTATAGATTCATCGAAAGTCCACAGAGTAATTCAACACTTGATAAGTGGAAGACTTTCATGTCAATTTCAGGACGGCCCACTGGTTTGTCGATAATAGTGGATTTAATTAACTCAAGATTCTCACAAGCAGGATTTTACTCGGGTTCCTTTATTTTAAACAACCAGCAAAATAGTAATAAGTATGCCATATTCTTTGTCTCTTCCAATGTATATGGTTTAGAAAAGTTTAATGAGACGATTTGGAAAATAGACCCCTATGAAGGAACACAGATGTGCCGGGAGTTTTCTAGTGTGGTGATACCAAGTGTAGCGGAAGGATGGAAACAAGCAAGTTTAGATAGACTAACTCAATCAATAAGGGAGCACATTTCAGCAAAACCTGACAAGATGATTGATAATATAGAGCTCTACGATACTGTGATAAGGCGAGGATATCTCCCACGTCACTTTAACGAGGTTTGGAAACAAAACCAATTCTTAGAAAGGGAGTTTATCACATCGAAAACAAGATCAAACTATATTGGGTATAATTACACTAAGGACGACGCCCTTGTCAAATTCAGATTGCCAAAGGATACTGATGACTAACATACTACGGAAAACTCTATTGTATAAAACCGGCGTAGAATACGGAGACTACACAATTAACCATGTCTTAGGTTGTGCTCATGGTTGCACTTATCCTTGTTACGCGTTTATGATGGCTCGAAGATTTGGCAGAGTTAAAGACTACAATGATTGGTTACAGCCCAGGCTAGTTGAAAATGCGATTGATCTGTTAAAGAAAGAGATCCCAAAGAAACAGAAAAGCATCAAGTCTGTTCATTTATGTTTTACCACAGATCCATTTATGACCGGTTATCCCGAAGTTACAGAAATGAGCCTTGAGATAATCAAATTACTGGATCATTATGGCATAAAATGCACAGCACTTACCAAAGGAGTATTGCCTTCGGAGCTCTCTAAGTTTGATAGAAAACACTATTGGGGCATTTCTTTAGTTTCTTTCGATGAAGACTTTAGAAAGCAGTATGAGCCATTTTCTACAGATTATCCCTCCCGCTTGGCAAGCATGAAGAGCTTGCATGACATGGGTTGTAAAACATGGGTGAGCATAGAGCCATATCCTACGCCCAATATAGTTGAGCAAGACCTGGGATCATTACTTAGTCACGTTTCCTTCACTGATAAGATTATCTTTGGCAGATTGCATTATAACAAGTTAGTATCAGCCTATCTGGGATTTCAAGATTTCTACGATGATGCGATAACATCAGTTGTTACCTTTTGTAGTAGGCGAGGTATAGACTACCACATAAAAGAGAAAACAACTACCAAAGATTCTATTGAATACATTGAAAGAATAACGAAACCTGTGATCCCAATTCTGCATTATAATGATGCCAGGGATTTTAGACAATTCCAAAACTATTTGAAGTATGCAGATCTCCCGGATAGCTACACCAACCTTTTATTCAAGCTTAAACTCGACAATTCTAAACTCAGTCAAACAATCAAGAAGTTATCAGATTCTAATAATAGCATTCATTTCTTACATGAACTTGTTGTCGGATACTCCCTTAATGAGTATTGCAAGAAGAACTCATTGGAGCTTGAGTATTCCCCAAAATGTAAGTATTCGAAAACAAAACCGGCACAAACTCCAGATTGGATTGTATCTGATGGCAAGCAGAAGCTGATAATCGAAGTGGTGACGACAGATAAAAGCAATCACCAAAGTGCCTTCGATGCTTGCATTGGTTTGATACACAGCCTTGCAAAGGAGGGGTTAAAGAGTAATGGCATGGATATTAATCTTGATTTCAATTCGTCTAGGTTCGAAATGCCTACTTATCAAGAGGGATTGAAAAAGGAAGAAAAGGCCAAGCAAGAAGATAGATTTACAGATTTTTGTAGGGTAGTTTCCGATAGGATTATCACTAAAGTGATGTGTGGATATGGAATAGATGAGTATGAAACTGATGAAAGCGGTCTTGAGTTCATAATTGGGTCCAGAGGCTCATCACGAATGACCACAAGAGGGCACAAGACGTATAGAGTGGTCAACAGCATTCTTAGTAAAGGAAAGGCTTACAAAGAGTTATCGAAACTGATACCCATTATCGTGGCTGTGGCTAATAATCACGAAAACAGATCAGAAGCGTACTCCCCGAAAGAAATAGCCAAGCTTCTTTACTACCCCGTTACAGTGTATGAGCCTCAGTTCAGCAGGATAACCGATAAAGAACAGCATACTAAGAATATACAAGACAGCATTGAAGGTTTGAACGTAATTGAAGGCATTCTATTCTACGATATCAATGTCAGCAGCATATATACCACTAGTTATGAATATTATCCGAATCCCCACAAGACCACGAAGTGGGAAATTCCAGAAAGATTCAAGGCTTACATGGACGGAAGTAGTAATGAATGCAAGCAATAAAACGAAGTATCTTTCTTCCGAAGATAAACAGGAGTTACTTGAGGTGATGGATGCTCACTTTAAGACATATCTGAGAGCAAGGTCTCTCACGCCCTACATAGACAAGGCGATAATTGATGACCTTGCATCCTGCAAAGCAAGAACCTGCTTCGGGGTGCCCACAGCACCATTATACCAAGGCTTGGGCTATGCCTGCTATATTGTCTTTGAGTTAAGTCAGTTTGACACAGACGAGAAGTATAAACAGTATCAAGACATCGGGCACTGGATAAACCAGAGTTTCTTCATTGAACTTAAGTGCATTCTGGATACATTCATAACCGACTGGAATCAATGCACATTGAAAGATGAAAAGCATTTTGAACTTCTACGGAAGTGCCGTCACCTCTTTGCACATAACTCTTACAAACTTGACTATAAGCCGAGAGAAGGTCATGAAGAGAACTTTCAACAAGCCTCGGGATTGTATAATGAGTTATTCGGTCACATAGTGAAAACAAACAAAGAGCTTAACCTATCAATCAATGAATTTGTGATCCCATTTTACTTGAAGCTGGTCGAATTGATCAATGAATGCTTTTAATAGGAGGCAAGAATGAAGCCCTACGTACCAGATAAACTACCGCTTGAACAGATCAATTGGGCGCAACATGTACCTGCGATCGGAAAGGCACACGATGCCATCGGCCGATATGATGGAATGCTGCAGAGTATCGTAAATCCAAATCTCTTACTATCTCCTCTAACAACCCAAGAGGCAGTGTTATCATCAAAAATTGAAGAATCACAGGCAACTCTTGAAGAAGTGTTGGAATATGATGCCGACCCGTCTGAGAGACTGGAAGAGCGAAAATATGCAGATATTATGGAAGTCGTTAACTACAGAAAGGCTATTCATTATGCCACCCAGAGACTCAGTACTCATCCCATATCGCTCAATTTCCTAAAGCAAACACATGCAATTCTCTTAGACAGTGTGAGAGGCCGTAATAAAAATCCAGGTGAGTTCCGGAGAGTTCAGAATTACATCGGTGCTTATGGAACTAGCATAGAGCAAGCGACATTTGTTCCACCCAGCCCTGAATTGGTTATGCCTTCGCTTGATAATTGGGAAAAGTATATTCACTTCGATGAAATTGATGTGCTTGTACAGCTCGCAATTGTAAAAGCACAATTCGAAATCATTCATCCATTTTTAGATGGGAATGGGAGAATCGGTAGGCTTTTGATTCCATTGTTTCTTTATGCAAAGAAAACCCTGTCAAGTCCAATGTTTTATCTAAGCTCTTATCTTGAAAGCAATCGAGAAATCTATTACCAAAAACTGCGTGCTGTATCAGAAAGAAAAGACTGGGATGGGTGGATCTCCTTCTTTTTACGGGCAATTATTGAGCAAGCTGGGGTGAATATTACAAAAACAAGGAACATACAAGCTTTATACGAGAAAGCTAAAATGCAGATTCCAGAGATCACAAATTCCCAATTTGCCATCAATGCTACTGATGCTCTGTTTGCAGCTCCAATCCTAACGACCGCGAGTTTTATTAAGAACTCAGGAATTCAAAAAGCCAGTGCAGTAAGAATAATTAGCAAATTGAGACAGCATGGAATACTAATGGAGATCAGAAAACCTAAAGGCAGACGATCTGCGAGGTATTTATTCAAAGAATTGTTTGAAATAGTAGGATAAGTTTGTGACTCACGAAATCAAGCCAAATCCATTTGTGTTGCGCCAAACAGCGATGCGTGCAACACAAAAGAGGATTTGAATATTTGGTGCAACACAAAATAATGGATATCTGCGAGTATATTTTATAATGCAAGACATGCATTCATCACTGCAGGAGGAAAGAGAATTCAATGATTATAAGTGATTTACCAACAAGGGGCAAGAAACCCTTACGTGTTCTGGGCATAGACCTTGGAACCACAAACTCGGTAATGACTGAGATTAAATGGCAACCCAGTTCCAACCCAGTGACCAGAGTAATCCAGATCGAGCAGGATACTCCCTTGGGATGTTTTACGGATATCCTTTTCCCATCTGTAGTCACATCCAAGTAGGAAGTGATTGGGTTGGACAATGTGCAAGTCAATGCAGAAAATGATGAATAATTTCCTATCTTATACAGCCCATATCGTTGTTACATGACGTTATCCATGTATATACTAGATCTTACAGAAAGCAGTAAACGCTACACATCTATAGAAATATCATTAACACGGCAAGTTAATAATTTACCTTGACAGGAATAGCTATGCAGATTATCTTTACCACAAAGCAGATGCAGAGGAACTGCTCAAGCAGTAAGCAAATGGTTAAAAAATATGGAATGGATTGTGCCAAAAAGCTAGCGCAAAGATTATTCGAGCTTGACGCAGCGCCCACAATGGATCAGATCCCGCCCCATGCAAGATGTCATCCGCTTCATGGTGATCTTAATGGACTATATGCTGTTCATCTTAACCAACCATTCAGATTGGTATTCAAGCCTTGCAGGGGTGATTTTCCGCTCAAGGATAGCGGTGGTTTGGATTTGAGCAAAGTGGATAGGATAGAGATTATTGATGTAATAGACTATCATTAACAAAAGGAGGAGTGATGGTCAGGAAAGAAACTTATGATTTTGCGCCTGATTATGCTGTAGCTCCGGGAGAAACCCTGCGTGAGGCTATAGCGGATCTTGGGATGAGTCAGGTAGAGTTTGCCCAAAGAATGGGGATCACCGTCCAGAGCTTGAGCCGTATCCTCAAGGGTGATCAACCGATAACCTATGATACTGCTCGCAAACTTGAACTTGTGACTGGGATAAGTTGCGAATTTTGGAATAACATGGAGGCCAGATATCGGGAGCAGCTGCAATTTATTTCGCTGCAGAAGCAACGCTCTGAGTTTGAGGTATTCAACAAGCAATTCCCGATCAAAGAGCTGAGTAAACGTGGATTCATCAAGCTTAGCAAAAATCCTGTTGAGCAGGGAATGGAAGTGTTGCGTTTTTTCCAGATAAGCTCAATCACAGCATTTGATGAATATAAGAAATCAACCATGGCGGCAGCTCGAAGCTCAGCTGCTTTCTCAACTACTCCAGCAAATGCGGTTACATATATTAATATGGGATTACATGAAGCTAGGGAAATAATCGTAAAACCCTTTAGTGAGTATAATTTCAAATCAGCTCTTAATCGGGCAAGAGCAATGACCAAAGATTGTCCTCAACGGTTCAGTGTGGATCTACAAAATATCTTTGCATCTGCAGGAGTAGCTTTGGTGTTCATACCACCTTTTAAGGGTGTTCATTTTAGTGGAGTAAGTAAATGGATTACACCTGCCAAAGCTATGATTATTATGAATATCAGAGGTAAAGCGGAAGATAGGTTTTGGTTTTCTTTGTTCCACGAGGCTGCCCATATCCTGTATCATGGAAAGAAGAAGATTTATATAGCAGAAACGTCTCCCTCAGATCCTGATGAAATTGAAGCAGACAAAAGAGCTGCAGAATTTTTGATTCCTTCCAAGTATAATTGCATAATAAAAGCTGTTAAATCTGCTAGCGAAATCGTTAGTATAGCTAATAAATTAGGTATTTCAGCCGGTATCGTTGCCGGTCGCTATCAATACCTGACGCGACGATGGCAGGAGTATAAAAGTTTAATCCACCCCTTGAAGTGGGTTGATTACAAAGACACAAAAGAGGAAGAATAGATATCATACTTGCACTAATAGCCTCGTGGATTTGAATATCCTTCATGAGACTACAGGATATTCTCGGAACCGCATATTTGTATTCAGGCGTTACATTGATGCCTTTACCAATTAAACCGAAACATAAAAATCCATATATCGATTTGAAGCCCCAATATCGATATATGGGATCCCATGTTTCGATTTCATACACCAGTTATATAAGATGGCTGTCTATTCCATACCTTGTGTTGCACTCAATGTCGTTTCTTGCAACACAAACCGATTAACGTGTATTTTATGCGTGTATTTTATGCTACACAACGTATGCATCTTCAAGAAAGGCAAAATGATAACTAACAGGAGGAGTCTATGACTAACGGCTTTTTACCTGCCAAATACGATAAACCACTCAGAGTCCTAGGCATTGACCTAGGCACCACGAACTCAGTCATGACAGAGATAAATTGGCAACCTGGATCAACTCCGGAAACAAAGGTAATCCAAATCGAGCAGGATACTCCCTTGGGTGCTTATACCGATATCCTTTTCCCCTCTGTAGTCGCTATTCAGGCTGGCAAGGTTTGGGTTGGCGAAGGTGCCAATCGGATGAACATACGCTGGCTATGCTTAAGCCGTCACGCACAACTGCATATACGAAATATACGATATACTCTTTGAAACCAGTTGTGATATTTACGACACCACAATTAGCGTATGAAATTGCATAAGTCGCAGTTCTCAATATCTCAAAATGAAAAAAAGCAAGAACATTGATTGGTCGCCCAGGAGGAATATGATGAAATTCGAAGATTTCAAATCAGGTATTTACCGAAGCCAGTATCAATACAAGAGTTTCTTGCCAGCCGGAGTTAATCAGGAATGGACTTGGAATGATCCCAGGATAAATGTACTGCTGGAAAAAGCTACACAGGCATTGGGGGAGCTAAAAGCTTTCTCCAGGATCGTGCCCAATGTAGATTTGTTTATCAGTATGCACATCCTTAAAGAAGCCAATACTTCCAGTAGAATAGAGGAGACCAAGACCGAAATAGATGATGTTGTGAAGGAAGCTGATGCCATCGTTCCAGAAAAGCGGGATGATTGGCAGGAAGTTCAAAATTACGTTCAGGCCATGAATGAGGCAATTCAGCACCTGGACACTTTGCCTCTTTCTTTAAGGTTAATCAGGCGCACCCATGAGATCCTGATGAATAACGTAGGTAGGAAGCATAAGGCTCCGGCGGAGTTTAGAACCAATCAAAATTGGATAGGTGGCTCTTCTTTGGCCGATGCATCCTACATTCCTCCTCATATCAATGATATGCATGACTTGCTGGATGATTTTGAACAGTTTCTTCGCAACGATAAGATTATGGTTCCGCATCTGATCCGCTGTGCAATTGCCCACTATCAGTTTGAAACGATACACCCGTTTTTTGATGGAAATGGTCGCATAGGAAGGTACTCATAACCTTATATAAGGATAGGGATTAAGACCATTTTCGTGACGTCACGAAATTGGTTTTGGTTAGTAATAATCTTCTGCTGAAACCTACTCTCTATCTCTCAGAATTCTTTGAAAAGCATAGAGGTCAGTACTATGATGCTCTCACCCGAGTAAGAGAGTCCAATGACTTAGGACACTGGGTTCGATTTTTTTTTGCTAGCAGTGGTGGATACTGCAGAAAAAGGTAGGGTAACTTTCGATAACATTCTAAAATTGCATAGAAGTACAGAAAACAAGTTGGTCAAACTCGGTAGAAGAGCTGAAAATGCCGGGAAAGAATTCAGGTTGACAAAAGAGCAATATCAAAGAATATGCACCAGACATATTATATAATGGGAAGTATATTTGAACAACGAGACTAAGCCGCTGGATGAAC
>Ga0265295_1009766_pt1 | contig 10167 bp, 14 predicted proteins | sample Munlansysbiofilm_FD_192503 | JGI IMG/M metagenome (GOLD analysis project Ga0265295, IMG submission 192503) | Leachate microbial communities from a municipal landfill in Southern Ontario, Canada - Methane capture system biofilm | ecosystem: Engineered > Solid waste > Landfill > Unclassified ...
AACCTAAACAGCCTTCTTTCACAAAAAGAAGATATAGACATAGCAGAAAAGTACATGGAATATAGCGTTATGTCTACTGTTTATCAAGCTTCACTAGCAGCAGGGGCTAAGGTACTACAACCAAGCTTACTTGATTATTTAAGATAATGAAAAGGGTTGAGAAAATGAAAATTTTAACTAAATACTTTGGTGAAATTGAAATTTTAGATGATGCAATTATTAACTTTCCTGGAGGACTTTTGGGCTTTGAAGATTCCAAAGATTTTGTCCTTATAGATATGCCAGGCAATTCTCATTTTAAATTTTTACAAGATATACATAAGTCCTATGTTTCCTTTGTTATGATAAACCCATGGGATTTCTTTGAAAATTATGATATAGAATTATCTGATATAGAACTTGAAAAAATAAGGGTAACTTCCCTAAAGGATGACAATTTTTCAATATACAATGTAGTGACCCTAGGAAAAACATTTGATTTAAGTTCAGCAAACCTTATAGCACCAGTAGTTATAAACAATAATGAAAAGCTGGGCAGGCAAATAATAGTAGATAACCCTAAATACACCACCAAGCATCCCTTGTTACAAGAAGGGTTGGGTGCTTAATATGCTAATCTTAAATAGAAAAGAAGGGGAAAGCATAATTATTGGAGATAATGTAGAAATTAGGATACTTGAAATACAAGATGGAAAAATAAAAATAGGAATTGAGGCACCAAAAGAAATTACTATTTTAAGAAAAGAAGTTTATGATAGCGTAGTTGAAGAAAACAAAAATGCCCTATCAAGTGAAGAGGATGTTCTAAAGTTTCTTTCTCAAAAATAAGCCAAATATAAGGAAATATCAAGGAGTGATCTATATGATTAGTACTACAAGACCAATATCGGAAAGTCATAAAACAGTATTAGCAGTTAAGGAGAAACCCCTTGATAAGGACTCCAAAGGTAAAACTAGCTTTCAGGGGGATAAAGCCCCTAGTAATGAGAGAATAATAAGTGGGAAAAAAGAAATCTTAGATGCAAACCCCATAAGTCTTGAGAAACTTGAAAAGGCTGTAGAAGAAACAAATAGGATAGTATTTCCAAGAGACGACAGGTTTGAGTTTAAAATCCACGAAAGAACAGGAAGGATGCTAGTTAAGCTTATAGATAAGGAAACTGAAGAGACTATAAGGGAAATCCCATCAGAGAAGATATTAGATTTAATTGCAAATATATGGGAAATGGTTGGAATCATAGTTGATGAAAGGGGGTAACTTAAGATGGCAGGTATTAATATAATGGGTTCATACTCAGGCATAGACCAAAAATCAATAGATGGTCTTATGGAGATAGAAAAGTTACCTTTAGTAGCACTTGCCGCTAAGAAAACTGATATAACAGGTAAACAAAATGCCTGGAAGGATGTAAATACTAGGTTAAATTCACTATTTGAAAAGATGAAAGCTTTAAAAAGTAAGGACACTTTTGCTAGTAAGCTAGCAAAATCAACCAATGAAGATATAGTTTCCATGTCAGCAGGCAAAAATGCTGCCAGTGGAACTTACAGGATACATGTGTCTAATCTTGCAACTAACACAAGTGTAGTTGGACTTAAGCTTGAGACTGAATCAATTGATACTGAATTAAATAAGTCAGGAAGCTTTACTATTAAAAATGAAGATGGAGTTCAAGCAGAGATTAATGTGGAAACCACTGATTCTTTAAAATCTCTTGTTGCTAAAGTAAATGAAAAGACAAAGGACACAGGAATATCTGCAAGCATTATCGATAAAAGAATAGTCCTTAATGATACAAAGACAGGAGCAAGGGGAATTACTCTTGACGGTGTAGTCTTAAGCGATATTGGACTGGGGATAAATTCCTCAACTACAAGTGGAAGCAAGGCTAACTTTACAATAAATGGGATACCAATAGAAAGTGATTCAAATACAGTTACAGGTGTTGTTGAAAACATAACAATAAATCTTAAAAATGTACATTCAGGGCTTGAGACAGAAACCCTTACAGTATCTTTAGATACTTCTGAAACTGAAAAGGCAATAAAGGCATTTGTTGACCAATACAATTCAACCATGACCTTTATAGAAGATAAGCTAGCGGCAGGAACACCAGATGCTCCTGCAACTAGGGGAACCCTTGCAGGGGATTCCACCCTACAAAGACTTCATTCAAGTTTAAGAAGCCTTGTTACTTCACCAATATCAAATTCTAATACGAGTTTAAAAGACATATCTCAAATTGGGGTAACAACTATAGACAGGTTTGGCCAATTGATATTTGACCCAACTAAGCTTAAGGAAGAATTGGCTAATGACCCACTTAATGTCCAAAATTTCTTTAACGGTAAGGACCTAGAGGGTAAGGACATAGGTTTTGCTACAAAACTAGGTGACTTTGTAGATTCCATAATATCTAAAACAAATGGAGTTATAAAGGGAAAAAATGAAAGTTTTGAAAGAAGTCTTAAGGATGTTGGCAGGCAAATAGAAAACTTTAATGCTAGGGTAGAAAGAAAAAAGGCCTACTATACCAAGATGTTTTCAGCCTTAGATGTAGCCATGATGCAGGCAGAAAGTCAAATGGAATGGCTAAATGGCCAAGTCACAGCAATGAATGCCCAAAGCGGTGCAAATAGGAGATAAGAGGTGAAGATATGAACCAGGCAAGTGCTTACAATGCATATAAAAACAACGAAGTAATGACAGCATCTAGAACAAAGCTAGTAGTAATGCTATATGATGGGGCTATAAGAAATTTAAAACTAGCAGAATTTGCTATTAGGGAAAATAAAATTGAAAAGACCAACGAACACTTAAAGAAAGCCCAAGATATAATAGCTGAATTTATGTCTACCCTAAACTTTGAACAAGGAGGAGAAATTGCCCTAAACTTGCAACAGCTTTATGAGTATATGTATTTTAAGCTAGTAAGGGCAAATATAGACAAGGACTTGGGTGCTGTATCTGAGGTAAAGGGGTATTTAGAAGAGCTTAGGGAAGCTTGGTTACAGATATGACTTTAAGTGATATTAAAATATGTAGAAACAAGGTATTAAGGGAAATTTTAAGTAGAATAAATACCTGGGATAAGGGACTTGAAACAGGACTTCATATAATTGACCTAAACGAAAAAGACCTAACTAAAATCAAAAATTACAATGAAATCATGATAAAGGAATCAAGCAATCTAGCCAGTGATAAAGAATATGCGGACTTAATTAATCAAGTTTTACTTAAAATGAAATTATTTTTAAAAGAGATGGAAGAAAATAAGAAAATTTTATTGGATCAAAAAAAGGATTTAGGCAAACATAATGACATTCGTACAAACTATATTTCATCAGGTTTAGAGGCAAAATTTATCGATAAAAACGTCTAAAACAAGCCAATTTTATAAGCTACTCAAAGGACATTTGTAAAAAAATGTTCTTTTTTTTGCTTGTAAATAAATTTTATATGTGGTAGATTTAGTTTATTAGTAAAAATTAAAAATACTTATGTTTGACATTTATAACGATGGGTATGAAATCGCTTTTCTTAAAAAAGGCAAACTTAGTGAAAGCTAAGGACGCAAAGCTAGAGGGCCTTACTTTAATGTATGGTAGCCAGTTTATCTGAAGGGGAAGTTTTTTTATTGTAAGTGAGGTGGAAAAATGGCAGATGACAATTATTTATTAGTAAAAAAAGCACTTGATGTATCTTCATTAAGACAAAGTACTATTTCAAGTAACATTGCAAACATTAATACCCCAGGCTACAAGGTCAATAAGGTTGAATTTGAAGAATATTTAAACAAGGAAGTTAAACAAGTAGCCTTAAAAAAGACCCACAAGGACCACTACGGACAAGATGGTGACCTAGCTGTCACTGTTGAAAAAAGAAAAACTACCTACCTAAATGAAAATGGAAACAATGTTGATGTTGACATTGAAATGGCGGAACTAGCTGCAAATGAAATCTACTATTCTACGCTTATACAAATCTTAAATAGTAAGTACTCAAAGTTAAATGCAAGTATCAACAGATAGGAGGGTGATGGTTGATGAGTATTTTCAAGTCCATGCAAATAAATACCAGCGGTCTAAACTTAGAAAGATTAAAACTTGATACAATTTCTACAAATATTACAAACGTAAATACTAGTAGGACAGAAGATGGAGGCCCCTATAGGAGAAAGCTAGTATTATTTACTGAAAATCTAGTTAATGAAACTACTAAACTTAAAGGAACAATGGGACCTAGTAGCCAGGGAGTAAAGGTTACAGGAATTGGTGAAGATGCAAGCGACTTTAGACTAGAATACGACCCCAACCACCCAGATGCAGATGAAGATGGCTATGTATCCATGCCAAATATAAATATGGTAGATGAAATGATAGATTTAATTAAAACTCAAAGAAGCTACGAGGCCAATGTAACAGCCCTAAACACAAGTAAGAGTATTTTAAAAAAGGCCTTGGAAATAAGTAAGGATTAAATAAAAAGGATCTAGGCTCTATCATCCAGAGCGCCAGCGAAGGAACTTGGCCCTGTTATCCAGAGCGATAGCGAAGGATCTTAGTCCTTAAGATTCCTCGCTAGGCTCGGAATGACAAAAAAGCCTGTCATCCAGACCAAAGGGAAGGATCTTGGTCTTGTCATCCAGAGCGTCAGCGAAGGATCTTGTCCTTAAGATTCCTCGCCAAGCTCGGAATGACAAAAAAAGCCTGTCATCCAGACCAAAGGGAAGGATCTTGGTCTTGTCATCCAGAGCGCCAGCGAAGGATCTAATCTTTTAATTGTAAAACAAACAAGGGGGTTTAAGTTAAATGAAAATACCAGGTATAGGAATAGAAGAAATAGGAAAACTTCAAAAACCCAATGACCTAAATAAAAGTGATGGAAGCTTTTCTGATTTAATAAATGCTCAAATTGACAAGTTAAACCAATCTCAAATAAATGCAGATAATATGACAGAAGCCTTTATAAAGGGAGATATAGATGATTTACATGCAGTAATGATTGCAACAGAAGAAGCAAGATTATCACTTGATTTAGCCCTTCAAATTAGAAATAAAGTAGTAGAAGCATATAAAGAAATAAACAACATTCAGCTCTAGTCTAGACATAAGATGAAAATACAAGTATTAAGGAGTAAAAATATAAAACCTACAACTACAGCTGAGAGGAAGAAGTAAAATGGCAGAAACCCTAAAAAATACTTTTAATGGTGTGAAAGATGGATGGGAGAAGATAGATTCTAAAAAAAGACGTTTTTTAATTTTTACCGTAATTATTGGAATTATACTAATTTTAAGCCTTACATATGTAATAAATAAGGTTAACTATGCCATGCTTTTTAACAACCTTGAGATTGATGATGCTGCAAGGATAGTTAACGACCTTGAAACTAAAAAAATAAAGTATAAGCTTGAAAATGGGGGCAGGACCATCCTTATAGATGGGGGTACTGTGGATAATTACCGCATGGAACTAGCCATGCAAAACTTACTGCCAGATTCTTCAACAGGTTTTGAAATATTCGATAACACAGGATTAATGGTAACAGATGAAGATAGACAAATAATGTACCAAAGGGCCTTAACAGGTGAATTGCAGAGATCAATAGTATCTTTGGATGCCATCAGGACAGCTAAGGTCCATTTAGTTATGCCACAAAAAAGTATCTTTGACACTGAAGAAAAACAAGGGTCAGCCTCAGTTATTTTAGATATAAATCCAAACTCAATGCTTTCTGACTCTATGGTAAAGGGTATAGCGGCCCTAGTTTCAGGGGCTGTTAACAATATGCCCATTTCTAATATCCAAGTTATAGATTCATCGGGTAACCTTTTAAGTGGATTCATGGAAGAAAATGGGAGCCAAAGTGTAACCGATGTCCTTGACCAATATAGGCTTGCTAGAAATGCCTTTGAAAAAGAAATAGAAGGAAAGCTAAATATCCTCCTTGGAAGCGCCTTTGGACTTGACAAGGTAAGGGTTTCAGTCTTAGCAGAACTTGATTTTAATTCTGAAGAGTCAACCATCATATCCTACTCAAACCCTGTAACAAGAAGTGAACAAATAAGTGCATCTGGGGAAGGAATGAAGGCCCAAGATGTCACTGGGGGGTCCCTAGATGACAATATTAGCAATGTTATAGAAGGAAGTGGGGGAAGTGTTTCTTCCTATTCAAAAGTACAAAATAACGAGCTGACAACAGAAACAAAGAATATAATCAAGGCACCTGGTATGGTTGAAAAACTAACAACCTCAGTCCTATATGATGGTAGCTTAAGTGAAGAAAATAGGTCTAATATCCAAAGCATTGTTGCAGCAGCCATAGGCTATGACGGAGACAGAGGAGATGTAATAAGTGTTGTAGGAGTTAGGTTTAATGAGTCTCTTGCAGAAGACCCAAGTCTACCTATAGGGGATGAGGGCCTTGAAAGTCAAAGCTTTTTTGAAAAGTACAAGACCCAAGCTTTAATAGGTGGAGGAATTTTTGGAAGCCTAATCCTTATTGGGATAATTATAATGGCCATAAGGGGTGGGAAGAAAAGAAAGAATGAAGACAGGCAATTCCAATTAGATATAGAAAGAGGCATCACAGTAGAAGAAGCTGCAGAAAAGATTGAAGATATAGTAGTAGTCCCAGACCTTAAAAATAAGAAGGCTCAGAAATATGCCAATGAACACCCTGAGCTTGCTGCAGACTTAATTAAGTCCTGGATAAAGGAGTAGACGATATGAGTTCAAAGGTAACCAAAGAAGGAATCAGAAAAACGGCTGTATTGTTGATAGCTTTAGGTCCAGATATTTCTGCACAAATCCTAAAGCAGCTTCCCGAATCTATGATTCAAAGAATAACCTATGAAATATCCAATATAAGCTATGTTGAACCAGCAGAGAAAGAAAGTGTCTTAGATGAATTTTTCGAGATGGTATCTGCCAGGCAATATGTCCTAGATGGGGGTATTGAGTATGCTAAAAACCTACTTAACAAGGCCCTAGGGGTTCAAAGGGCAAAGGAAGTTATAGATTTTTTAAATCAAGCTAAATTAAGAGAAAGGCCTTTTTCAATTGCAAGAAAGGCTGATCCCCAACAATTGACAAACTTATTGATAAATGAGCACCCCCAAACTACAGCCCTAATAATGTGTTATATGCAAGCTGACAAGGCAGCCATTGTCCTATCCCAGTTTCCCCTAGAACTTCAAGCTGACATAGCTGAAAGACTAGGAAATATAAACAGGACATCACCTGCAGTTATATCGAGGATAGAAAAGATTATGGAAGAAAAGTTCTCTGGCCTTATGGAAAACGAAACAGAGTCAGTTGGAGGAGTAAGGACCCTGGTAGAAATATTAAACTCAGTTGATAGGTCCACTGAAAGAAACATAATTTCAACCCTAGAAGAAAGACAACCTGACTTGGCTGAAACAATTAAAGCCAACCTCTTTATATTTGAAGATGTCGTTACCCTAGATAAAAGCTCCATACAAAGATTCCTTAGGGATGTTAGCAATGAAGCCCTAGCCCTAGCCTTAAAAGGAGCCTCTGAAAGACTGACAAGTACCATATTTTCAAACATGTCCACCAGGGCTGCTGAAATATTAAAGGAAGACATAGAATTCATGGGGCCTGTTAGGTTAAATACAGTTGAAGAAGCCCAAAGAAAAATTGTTGGCATTATAAGAAAATTAGATGAAGCTGGAGAAATCATACTAGGTAGGGGTGATAACGATGGAATTATCCTATAAGATCATAAAAAAGAAGAACTTCAATTTTTCTGAAGATACCGTCGAGATCAACTCAGATAAGACCCTATATAAAAAAGAAGTTAGAGATTTTGAAAATGAGATTAGTCAATCTCCTCATAAACAAAAGCCACAAGTACCTTCTAAGGATGAGCTTATGAGTGACTTTTTAGAAGACATAGAAAGAGATAGAAAAAGAATAACAGAGGAAATACTAAAAGAAGCTCAAGAAAAAGCCAAAGACCTTAAAGATAAGGCTATTGAAGAAGGCTTTATGGAAGGCCACTCTAGGGGTTATAGAAAAGGGATTGAAGAAAGCATCATAGAGGGAAAAAAGATTAAGGAGCAAGCCATAGCCTATTTAATCCAATGTGAAGAAGAAGCAGAAAAATACTTTGAGATAAAAAAAGATAAGATTATACAATTAGCAGGGGATATGGCAAGGGTCATAATTAAAAGTGAACTAGAAACAAAGAGTGAAAAAGTCCTAGATATGGTTAAACCAATAATTCAAGATTATAAAAGGGGGGGGATGGTTATAATTTCTTGCGGCAGCCTCCACCAAAAGACCCTTAAGGATAATATTAAGACCCTAAAGGAAATTAACCCAGAGTTAGAGTTTATAATTTTAAAAAACCCTAGCTTAAGTGAAAATAACATTACCCTTGAATACCGCAATCAAATAATAGACCTTAATATAGGAAGTCAAATTGAATCTATGGTTAAAGAACTTCAAAATCTGGAGGTGTAGTTTTGATAAATTTAGATTTTGAAAATTATGCCGCTATCTTAGAAAAAAAAGACCACTACTCAAGGCTTGGCAAGGTAACCCAAGTAATTGGATTAATCATATGGGTAGATGGGATAGAGGTTTTTGTAGGTGAAGTATGTGAAGTCTTTATAAAGAGAACAGAAAAAGTTGTCCTAGCTGAAGTAGTTGGTTTTAAGGAAGATTCAGTCCTTCTTATGCCCCTAGATGAAATTGGGGGGATAGGACCAGGTGCCTATGTTAAACCTACGGGCAACCCACTTAAAATATTAATAGGGGAAGACCTCTTGGGTAAAACCCTTGATGGACTAGGTAGGCCAATTGATAAAAGCAGGCTAGAGGGAGGAACTTACACAGTTGTTGACAGGGCACCCCCAAATCCCTTTGAAAGAAGAAAGATAGATAAGGTAATGTCTACAGGCATCAAGGCAATAGATGGAACACTTACTTGTGGAGAAGGTCAAAGGATTGGGATCTTTTCAGGCAGTGGGGTAGGTAAAAGTACCCTAATGGGGATGATAGCAAGGTATAGTGAAGCAGATATTAATATAATTGCTTTAATAGGGGAGAGGGGCAGAGAAGTCCTAGAGTTTATAGAAAATGACTTGGGTCAAGAGGGCTATAAGAAGTCTGTAGTTATAGCTGCAACCTCAGACCAACCACCCCTTGTAAGACTTAAGGGTGCCTTTGTAGCTACAGCCATAGCTGAATACTACAGGGACCAAGGTAAAAAGGTTATGCTAATGATGGATTCTGTAACCAGGTTTGCAATGAGTCAAAGAGAAATAGGCCTTGCTACTGGAGAACCTCCAACGACAAAGGGTTATACCCCATCAGTATTTGCCCTCCTACCTAAATTGCTTGAAAGAAGCGGTACATCCAAGGATGGTTCTATCACAGCTTTTTATACAGTTTTAGTTGAGGGGGATGATATGAATGACCCCATAGCAGATAGTGTGAGGGGAATTTTAGATGGCCATATAGTATTATCAAGAAAAATTGCTGCTAGAAACCACTTTCCAGCAATTAACATACAAAACAGCGTAAGCAGGATCATGAAGGACATAGTAAAAGATGATCATTACAAGCTTGCAGGAGAGTTAAAAGAAAATATGTCCGTTTATGAAGAATCCGAAGACCTAGTAAATATTGGGGCCTACATAAAGGGTAGCAACCCTAGGATTGACAGGGCCATAAGCTTAAACAAGCCAATATCAGATTTTTTAAAGCAACAGACTTTTGAAAAATTCTCCCTAGAAGAGAGTAAGAAAATATTAAGGGCTACAATTAAAGGAGAATAGCATAAGGAGGGGTCAACTTGAGGTCATATAATTTTTCCATGGGCAAGGTCCTAGAATATAGGGAGGGGTTAGAAAAAGATTATATTGAAAAATTTGCATCCAAGCAAAACTTATATTTTTCAAAACAAAAAGAACTAGAAAAACTCCTAGATGAGTACAGGCAGATAAAAAAGAAAACAGGGTCATATAAGTCCATTGACGATATGTTAAGGGAACAACTATATAGGCAAAACCTAGCTGATAAGATAGAAAAAGAAGAATATTACCTAGAAGAACTATCAAAGGACTTAGAAATTGCTAGAGGTCAGCTTGTAAATGCTCAAAAAGATAGGAAGATTATGGAAAAGCTAAAGG